>Ga0187892_10002980_pt1 | contig 32059 bp, 26 predicted proteins | sample MA1701073metaG_FD_139345 | JGI IMG/M metagenome (GOLD analysis project Ga0187892, IMG submission 139345) | Bio-ooze microbial communities from a basaltic lava cave in the Kipuka Kanohina Cave System on the Island of Hawaii, USA - MA170107-3 metaG ...
ACCTCGGTTATCTTCCTGCACGGCGTATTCCTCCTTAGCAATAAGGTTGATGATTCGTTCAAAATCTCATCAAGAATACGCCACCTCACTTTCTCTCATACACAACTTTCGACTATAACTCGTTTTTGGGCCCACCCATCACATCATACTCGTCAATGGCGACATGCGATTCGAAACGCGTGTTGTTGGACTGGTCCCAGTTAGAGTACCAGAAGCGCCCTTTGCCCTTTATCGCTCCATCGTAGAATTGATCTATATCTTTTGTCCCGTCACTGTCCGTCGTATAGTTATCGTATTCAAAGTCAGTTTGGGCCAGCCTATTCGTTCCATAGGCATCCGATGAAACCCACTGTCGGGAGACCAGGTTGCGTATGTATGGTCCCGAGTTCTGGTCATAGGAACAATCGTAGTTAAAGTCAGTATGCGTGCGACGAAGCAGACCACCGATGCTGCCTGAACCCTCCGGTCCGAAGTCGTAGTCGTAGGAGTCGGTCTTATGGCCTTGGCCGTCATAAGTGAATGTGGTCTTCGAGGCTTGATTAGTATCGGAAAGAGTCGTCTTAACAGCAGTCAAAGCGCAATCCAGATTGGTTGGGTAGTGTCCTAAAGCTGTGTTGCCGGCTTCGAGGGTTTTTCTCCCGCCTAAATCTGCCGTGGTAGTATTCGGGCATGGCGAAAGACCCCAATGAGTTTGCCCGCTCCATCCTTGACACGATTATTGCGAAGCATGACCCCGAAGCTTTACTCGAACAAGGTAAGAATCCTACGGCTGTAGCTCGAGGAATGCGGGGCGGAGCTAAGGGCGGTCCTGCTCGCGCTAGGAAGCTCACCGCATCAAAACGCAAATCTATTGCGCAAAAGGCCGCTCAGTCTCGGTGGAAAAAGAAACCATAGATTACTGAGTGACCTTGATCTGAACCTGAGGTTGAAGCGGGACCAGGATGTTCGCATACGCCCTCACTATCTTGTCATAAAAGTCTTTTACCTTTGGAGCTCGAACGGTTACCACAAGAGCGTATTTGGTATCTGTGACGGCTGGTGAGGTAACTCCATGTGCTCGGTGATGATTGTGGATGTCAAAACACGGTGACTTTAGAGAACTTGATCGCATCGTGATTTTTGAACGCCTACAAGGTTCCCATTTAAAACCTTCTTCGCGCAGATTCGATTCCGATGCGCCATAGAGGTTTCTCGCACAAAGAAATCGCGAGGTTTTCGGATGCACGGGTCGCTTTCCTTTGTAGGGCTTGCCAAATCTTTCGATGTGGGGACGAAAGAAAACTTCTACACCTCTTCGCGTGTATGCTGAAGCGTGGGCTGGATCAACTTCAGTCGCGAGAAGCAATGTTGCCTCTAACTCTACTTCTCCTTCTGTAGAGTCTACCGGGATTGGAATTTTCACCCTTAGATATTCGTTGGGCTTCAATTCACCTTGGTAAATAACTAGCGCCTCATGATCCTCGCAGGTAATAAGCCGCTCAGGATCAAGCTCAAAACGTCCCCACCCGATCTCCGCAGTCGGCAATCCGTCAGCGTTCGAAGCTTGGTGGATCATCAACGCCCGGACGGCTAAAGAATTAAGCTCACTCCCGAGTTGAGCCTTTACCGTGGCCGCCAAGCGAAGAGCGAAGGGAGCCGCAAAACTGGTTCCCTCCATGTCTTGTATCGTGGAAGCGGTTAGTAGTACCGGGAACCGTTCTGTGGGAGACCCGCCAAAAATTACGCCGTCAGGTTTCCCAAACCCAGGGCGACGTCCTGGTCCAACGCAGCTAAAACGTGAGCGTGCCCATGTCCCATTACTCCTGTCACAAGCACCTACACTAAGTAAGTTGACGCCGTCGCTTGGGGGTTGGATGCGATTGCTGCCCGACGCAGCGTCCCTTTCACCATCGTTTCCCGTAGCTGCGGTGACGATCCATTCGCCGTTTGAAAGCCTTTGATCCCATGATGCCGTCCAAAGGGTAACATCGTCATCGTCTACCGGAAGACGTGGCCCGATACTCATATTGACGAGATCGTACTCGTGTCCCTCGTCGTCAAAGTATTCCAACATTCGATCAAGCACATCGAAGTAGTAAGGATCAGTTGTAGTCGTAAGACTATCATCGAGAACACGGACATGATCAACTGAGCATATAGGTCTTTCTAATGCCTTGGGATTCAGGATTGGCCCAAAAAGAAATGCGCTAGTGACACCAAGGCCATGTTCTTCGAGGGCAGGAACGCTCGGCCCAACATTTGGCGGTTCTATCAGAGTTACCCATGGCTGCAACGCGCTGAGCACGGCAGCCGGAATCCCGCCATCGAAGATCAATGCTCGGCATGACTCGGAAATCGGTTCCACACTGGGAACTGAGACCGTTGTGTTAGCGCGAAGTATTGACGGACTAAGTGGACGTAGCGTCGGCATTGATCGTGCCACTCTTAAAAAAGAGAAATCCGAAAGCCTTTCTGCTGCCTTTGCGTCGGACGATACAGGTACGAATGTTAGACCACCCACATTTCGACTACGTTTTACGTCAACTTCCGTCCCAACAGATCTGGCATACTCGATGAAAGCGGCTAACACATTTACCCGACCGCGATTGTGGAGCACGACCTCTAACCATCTTTGCGTTTCGGCTGGCGTAGTGCCAAGGTTCTTTAGTTTGGTTCTCCCGATTGGCAACAAAATATCTTCTACGTGCGATAGGTCGTCAGCACCTAAGGACTTAACAGTCATATTATCCACAACCTGTTCAAGCCCGCGCACACTGTCCTTACTGGCTGCAACGAAGATTTCATCCGTCAGAGAATCCTTCGGGTGTTTTTTAATGCCCCAACTCTCGGGCGCGATACGTCTCGCCCTGGTTCCCACTGTTCGCAAACCAAGCTCCTGTAAGAGATGAGCCGGGAAGTCTGACTTAGAGATATATCGCGGGTGCATAGTGATAGCCAGTACGACCTCATCCCCTGGACAGGCCGCGGCGGGAAGATCAGCAACTTGCGTCGCTATAGTCTTAGCTCGGGTTGTCACACGCTCTTTTGCCTTGAGGAAGGGATACGGTGGATTCTTGTCGCCACCGCCTGTTCGCACCTCAACCTTGCCCGTCAGACGCTGACCGTAACCAAGAAGGAAATTATGCTTTCGCGCCATTACTCTTGCTTCTTCTGCGAGTCTTCTTCACGTTTCTCCCCGTAAACGTATCTCGCGCAATTCCCGTCAGTTCATATACTTGTCGCTCAGGCAAGCCATGCTTATGTAAGGACACAGCAAACTTTACCCTTTGAGCGTGTGAGTGGCTGCTAAGCAGCGTTGGGATCAATTCGGTTAAAACTTGTTCGATTGATCGATGCTTAACCAAGGATTCTCGGCGCGCCGATAGAATGGCCTTCCGAACGTCAGCGAATGACCTGCCTTCAAAAAGAATAGCTAGCGTGTCGAGGGTATTCTGTTGGACAGCGTGGGCATCATCTTCCAAAATCACCGCCATTGCTCTGGCAATATCCTCAGCGGCAGGAAAGGGAAACTCGATGATGCGGTCAAAGCGTCGCCATACAGCGGGATCTAAAAGGTCAGGATGATTCGTCGCTGCTAAGAGTACGTTCTCGCGTGGCCAGTCATCTATGGCTTGTAGCAAGACCGTCACCAAGCGTTTGAGCTCACCCACGTCCGCAGCGTCATCGCGCCTTTTCGCAATTGCGTCAAATTCGTCAAGTAATAGAATCGAGGGTCCGCGACGGGCGTAATCCAATACCGCGCGAATATTGTTCCCTGTTCGGCCCAAAAAGCTGCTCATTACTGCGGCTAAGTCCAGCGTCAAAAGCGGCCTATCCAGTTGCACAGCGAGATAGCGAGCCGCAAGACTCTTACCGACTCCGGGCGCACCGACTAAGAGTAAAGAGCGCGTGGGGGTAATCCCCCTTGCGATTAGCCGTTCCTCCTGCCTACGTTCAGAAATAAACTGGTTCAACTCGCTCAAAATTGCAGCCGGCCAAGTGGGCTCGACTGGTAAGACTGGACGATCTTCGCGGCGCAGCAACTCCAGCCTTGAGTCAAGATCGACCGGTAACGGATTAATCTCTTTGGCTGCCTTGGATCTGGTTGGCAATGCTCCAGAGGTTTGGGCTAACAACGTACTAATTTCAGGCACAAGATCAGGTCTGCGTTCGCCAACGAGCGGAAGTGCACGCCGAAGAAGAAGAATTATGTCTTCGCGCCGACCCAAGAGGGCCAATCGCGCAAGATGGACGAAATCATGTTCTGTATCCATTTGTTAGTCCATGCGTAAGCTGTGTGAACATTAGGACTATACGAGGCGTGGACTAATGTTGTCAACGTCTAATTAAACGTTGACTTCCGGCCCTCTCTCAAGCATAATTGTGTTGCTAGACGGAGGCGGCTGAATGAACTGTCCAACCTGCGATAAACCTTCAAAGCGGTTCGGTAAGGATCGAAAGGGCAATCAGCGGTTCCGCTGCCTCACGTGCGGCCAAACTTTCCAAGAGCCAAAGATCAAGATGCTCGATAACATGATCCTTGCCGAAGGTAAGGCTCTCGCTGTGTTGTCGCATCTGGTCGAAGGCTGCTCCGTTCGCAGCACCGAGCGGCTAACAGGCGTTCACCGCGATACGATCCTCGACTTGCTCACGCTTGCGGGCCGCAAGTGTGAATCGCTATCAGAAGCCCTAATCAAAGACGTTCCAGTTCAGGATGTAGAATGCGACGAGCTGTGGGCCTACATTGGCATGAAGGCCAAAGCGAAGGCTAATAAGGAAGGCGCAGAGAATGATGACTCTATAGGTGACGCGTGGACATTTACCGCAATCGAACGTCATACCAAACTGATTCTAGCTTGGCACCTGGGCCAGCGTGACTTCCCGAATACGGCTATCTTCACTGAGAAGATTGATAGAGCAACAAAGGGCGACTTCCAGATCACGACTGATGGCTTTGCCCCCTACCGTGACGCTGTGGGCTTTATCCTTGGCGGTCGAACCGACTTCGCACAGTTAGTAAAAATCTACGCAAACAATCCTGAAAACGAAACACGCTATTCTCCGGCGCAATGCACTGGCGCTAAAAAGAATGTGATTCACGGGCGGCCAGAGATGGATCGAGTAGGCACGTCACGGATCGAGCGCCACAACCTTTCAGTGAGAATGGAAAACCGAAGATTCACGCGCCTAACAAACGGATTCAGCAAGAAATGGGAAAAGCATCATGCGGCCTTGGCTCTGTACTTCGCTTATTACAATTTCTGCCGGATGCATAAGACTTTGCGATGTACGCCAGCAATGGCTGCCGGAATCACAAAAACCATCTGGACGCTAAAAGATTTACTAATGGCGGCATTACAATATTAGGAGAGGCTTCAAAGACCTTTCATGAGTGAGAAGGTGCGAATACATTGGCGGCAGGTGTTGGTAGCTCTTTTTCTGGGCACCGTAGTCAGTCACGTGGTCGGTACTATTCGCGACCGTTATCGCGAATTCGAACGAAAGAAGGCGGCTGCTTGGCAGGTCGTGAACGCTTGGGATGAGGAAGTGCGCGTCAATGCAATAGCACTCCGAATCAAGACTGAGGTCGCCTCTAAGCTTGAGACTGAGACTCCCGAGGATGTGACAGAGCGTAGTCTCCTGCTCGCTCAAATGCGCTCCACTAAGCTCTCGTCTTTCGCATTACAGACGATGGCCATTCACTTTGTGAGCTTGGAAGCTCTAGGGCAAGATGGCAGTTCAGTCAGCAAAGCCATGGGTGAGTTTTATCGCTCGCTGGAGCGCGTAGAGAAGGAAGAGGCATAGATGCACTTAGAACATGGCTTCGCGCCAATTGATTCTTAGCTCAGCAACACGGCTTTAGGACACTACCATTGGTTGGGTGCGTCAATCTGGGTTGCGGCGGCCCCGAAGTCGGAGCGCCGTTCAAGTCTATAGTTTCCCAGGTGTTGTCAACCCTTCGGAGAACGCTGCTTCCCGCTGCGTTCAGCTGCTCGAAGGTGAGTTGTCGGCCATTGCTGAATGGTTGATACCAACCCATGAACCTAAAGTCATCGAATACCGTGCCAAGGAACGTGTGACGTTCGTTGCGGACGACAATATTTGACGCATCATAAGTCTTAACCGTGGTGACGGTGGCTAGGGGACCCGGATACGGAAACGAATAAGCGAAAGTCTGTCGCGCCTGCAAGTGTCCGGGAGAGTCGAATATCCGTTTTGCCGTGACGAATCGATAAACTTGAGTGCCTCCTGAAATAAGACCACCCGCGTAATCGTATTCAATAACTCCGCCGTTAGGCATTTCGATACGCGCTAGTTCACCCCATTCTGTATAGAAGAAATGATATTCCAAACCGTTTGGCAAACGGATCGCTTTGGTTAAAATCGGATCGAAGAGAGCGTTTGGCTGTTCCAGGACAACTGTTGGAAGCAACGATTGCAGGGTCTTGACTCCGCCAGCCGCGAAATCGCTCCGCAAGGCCGAGCTCAGGTTGCCAGTAATTATTGCTACTGTTCGATCAGTACCGCTATGGTCCTTGTAGGTCACGCCCTGAGACGAACCAACAGACGATAGCCGGTATTTTCGCCCGATTGAGTCGGTAACTTCTTCACCCCCTTGTGATCCTCCAAATGTAATGGTGTTTCCGTTGCGATCGCGCATCCACTTCGGGTAGCCGTCAACGAACCGGTAACGAGTGCCATCCTCCAACATCAGATAACCCGTCGGATAAACCGTATTGATGCCGTTCATGGCTGGAATTCCAGTATCAACACATGACTCATCCTGAATGTCGGCGTCTGATATAAACAACGTTCCCGACCCATCAACGGCGTGCCACTGGCGGCCCCGGTTGAGGGGACTGTTGTTGCTGTTGAAGTGTGGCTCTCCATTGGTCCCAACATCGCGAAGTTCGATTTCGGTGCCGGCCATTCTTAAGTAAAGTTTCGTAAGCGCGGTGCAGTCATATCCCGATGAGGGAATTATGACGCCGGGATCGGGGTTCTTATCACGTGTGCGGCGTCCAATGATTACGGCAGGCAATAAGCCGGGCTGAAAGTTTGAATAGTCGTAACTATCGTTATAACCCTCAGAGATGACTTTGTATTGTGGGTCCGACCACCTTACCGGGTTCCCGGCGTAACTCCAGGTTTGATAAGTGCGCAAGAGGAAAGTCCGTGAGATCGAGACCGCGGGTGTGTAGCCAACCCTCCCTCGGGCACCAATGTTGCCCAGAGGCAAATTCAGGCTGACGCGCCCATTATAATGATTGACCGTATCAATACCTGTTGTCGGATATCCCCCCGCGTAAGCCGATGAAAACCCCGCGGTGATGCCGTTATCAGTTGGCCCCGACGACTGTTGTTGCGCTACAACTATCGGACACAATAGAAAGGCGATAGCGCTTGCTGATAAGCATTTGAGTATTCTTTGGCCAATCTTCAATGGTGAGTGCATTTTGCTTTCTCCGTTCTTTTGTCGCGTTTATTTTCAACGCCTTGAGCAGGGTTGGATCCAGCCATGAGATTGATGTTGTCAAACCCACTCAGAGCGAAAGACCCTGCGGGTGCGCCAGTAGCAATACCGACTGGCGTATAGCCGTCGGTCGCAGTTGAGATCTGGTCCTGAGCGCGAACAACCAGCGGTGATGCAGCTATCAGCGTGATTACTATGAGGGGCAGGCAGGACTTTAGAAACGGTCTGGCAGAAGCAGCACCGGGAGAGATGGGCATAATGTGCTCCTATCGGAAGAAGACCTTTAAGAGATTCGTCAACGCGAGAGGCTTACGCGAGAGGCGTGAGAGCCGCGCGAGAACGAGGAATTGCGAGGTGCCGCGGAATTTATTTCAAAGACAAACAAGTGTCAATAGAAAATTTCAGAGAACAGTATCAGGGTTTCCCTTAATCACCCTAGGCCTTGAACAAAAAGCGAAAATCCCACCGACGGGCGAGAGTGTGTCAAAACTCGAATTCTCCTCCGTGTTTTGTTCGTGTGATTTCGTGGATCGTCCCCTTTTACCGCCCAAAAGAACGATCCACGAAATCACACGAACCAACACGAAGCGCAGCAACGCACAGATCAGATATCAACTTCGCGTTTTGACACAGTCTCGGGCAGTGTGTGGATTGTTCAAGTCCGGCCTAGAAAACTAGGGACTCCAGCAACTGAATCCCCCGCACGGGAGTGCGGGGATTATTCAAGTCCTACCTGTTCACTTAGATCCTTTGAAAGACTTTTGTCTTGAAACCTGAATGAATAGGTAGGACTTGAACGATCCGCACACTACCGTGTGCGGGATTTTGGTCATGATTATTGCTTCACTGCTATTAGGCCGGACTTGAACCATCCACCCACTGCCCGTGGGTGGGATTTTTTCGCTTTTTGTGCAAGACCATCACTCTAACTAATTACCTTATGCCTCTCGTATTGAAGCACTCTCTCACTCGGGTTGATCTTCTTGAGTAGCCGATCAGATTGCTGCAGCCAGCAAGATGATCTACAGAATCATCAAGGGTAGCGATGCCGGGGCGGGTCATTTCAGCCAGATCTTCCAATAAGCCGGTGGCCGCTTCGACGGATCCCCAGTGGCAACTCTGCCTCAATCATCAGCGTCCAAATGCAAGAAACACTCCCCAACGCCGTTCTAATCCTGCAGACAACTCGTCTCCCTGAACAAGCGGTTTCCAGTTTCAAGCGTTTGCCTTGTCGTGCCAGGCCGAAGGTCGAGCACTTCACGAGTCTGAATAGTCGTCTCCCCGCGTCAACAATTAACTGTGGCTCGGGTTGTTCGGCCACCAACAACAGGCAGCGGCTCGTCTGATTTGTGCGGTACCGTCTGCGTCTTAGGTTGTGGCTCACTCCCGAGCTTCGCCCCGGAGCAACCAATGAAACAAACATTCGTAATGAGCTTTACAGTGATTCTGTTAGCGGTCTCGGTAATGCTTGGCGTGATATACACCGGTCGGGCCCAGAATGGTGCGGCCGTTATTGGTTCACCAAGTTCTGAGGTCCAAGCGAGCAACTACCGACTCTCAGGTCCCTTCACCCACAAGAACCTCAGCATCTACCTGATCCACGGAAAAGATCTGATTGAAGGTAAAACTTTTCTGACTCTGCAGGAGGCGCTGGAGCAGAAAAAAGTCGTCGTCTACGAAACAAAGAGCGTGAATGAACTCTCGATTGAGAATCTATCTAACGAAGACGTCTACGTACAGTCAGGCGACATCGTCAAGGGCGGACAGCAGGATCGACTGCTGGCAATTGATCTGATAGTGCCGCCGAAGTCGGGCAAGATGCCGATTGCGGCTTTTTGCGTGGAGCAGGGCCGCTGGAGTCGGCGAGGCAGCGAACAGGTCGCGGCTTTCAGCAGCTCTAATGACGTAGCCACCACCAAGGACATCAAGCTTGCTGCCAAGCAGTCAAACTCTCAAAGCGGTGTTTGGCAAAACGTCGAGGTGGCCCAGGGCAAGTTGAGCGAGAACCTATCCGTCAACGTGGTATCCGCAGCTTCACCGTCGAGCCTGCAACTTGCACTCGAGAACCGCAAGGTGCAGGAAAGCGTGTCGGGATATACCAAGACCCTCGCCGGCATCATCAAGGGAAAGGACGACGTCGTCGGATATGCCTTTGCGATCAACGGCGAAGTAAACAGTGCGGATGTTTATGTTTCCAGCGCATTGTTCAGGAAGCTCTGGCCCAAGTTATTGAAAGCCAACGCCACCGAGGCCATTGCCGAATTACAGAAGGATCTGAAGTTTGAACTTGTCAGCGTTGAAACCGTGAAAGCGTTTCTGGCTGACGCCGAAGCCGGAAAGACGTCGGAGAAGGAATTGACGGCCAGGGTGAAACTTCTAACTCGCGAGGACGACAAAAACATCCTCTTCGAAACCCAGGATCGCCGAGAGAAAGGCGTCTGGATTCATAGGAACTACATTCGGAAGTAGAACGGAGGGCGGGACAGGGAGAAGCGGAGACGGAGAGACGGGGTGGTTGGCTCAACGAAGTTTCCCTTATCACCCGTTCTCCCCGTCTCCACTTCTCCCCGTATCCACTTCTCCCCGTCTCCGCGTCCCGGTTCAGTGCGTAACCTTCGTCGAATACAACACTCCGTACATAGCGTCCTGATGACGAGCAAAATCTTTGCCGTAGGACGATAGCATCACATTGATCATCTGAACCTGTCCGGCGTACTTACGGTAGGCCAGCCATTGTAGCCTCCGATGGCCGTCGGGCTGTTCCGGATTCGACTCGCGAAATTGAACCCCTTTCAGCCCGTCGATCTCCAACCACTTCAACTCGTCGACCTCTCCGTTTTTGGCGCGCGTTTTTGCGCCATCGTAAAAAGCCTTGATGCTTATTTCAGTCGGGAAGCTCTCATCCATAGGTGAGATGTTGACGATTAGATTTGCCGCACCCGAACCAGAGGAGCTCCACACCAGCATCTTGGTTTCGTTCGTTTGCTCCTTCCAATCCGCGGGGACGGCCCATGACATACCTTGCTGGTCCCAATTTACCGTTTTCCCACCGGCAATCGCGGCTATCTGAGCGGCAGTTGGCGCAGGCCGCTCCACAGTGGAGCCATCGCTGCTCGCCGAAGGAGCAGATTTGTTTGCGTCGCCTGATCCGCCAGGTTTTAGTTTGCTGGCCAGGTTGCACATCGATAAAGCAACCCCCAAAACAAGAAAAGCAAAAAGATGTTTCATGATTCAGCTCACCTCAGGAAGTTGAAGAGCGGTCCGCTTCTATTCCAAAACGATGTCTAAGTCAATGCGCTCGCGATTATCTTGGACTCGTGATCTGAGATCGCATCCGATTAGATTGTAACGATCCACCAAATCACACGAAATCACACCAAGAATTTCGTGTCAGTTCGTGTGGATTCGTGGATCGTATTTCAGTCAAATCTCTAAGGAATGGTAGCGACAGCCTAAGGAGCGTCATTAGTTAGTCGGAAACCATCTGTCATAACAAGACTGCTCCAGTATCTTCTAACGCCGCCACGTGATGTTTTCCTCGTGGTCCTTGCGTGGTATCCTACGGGCCCCCCTTAAGCCCCTCTTACTATCAACCGCGCTTCGGCGTTCGAATTCGGGAGATCTCCATCATGAGGACCAGTGCCAAACCATCGTCAATAGTCTGTCTTTTTACGGTTGTTGGCTTGCTCGCCATCAACATCGCGTGCCAGCCGGCTACAAATACCAACGCGAACGTAAACATAAACACCAATGCAAACACGTCCGTGGCAAACACGAACGCTAACGTTGCGACCACAACGACTGCCAGCATTGCAACGCGTGAACCTGAGACTTATCGCGCAACTCTGGTTTTCAGTGCGGAAACCGAGGGAGGCGAAAAGACCATCGGTATTCCGACGCTGTCAGCAGAAGTGGCGCGTCGGGGTACAGACCGACGCGTTTGGTTCAAGTTGCCGGATGGGTCGGACCTGATTTATCTCGAAAAGGGCGGCCTGCACACTGTCATTGCTCCCAGTCGCAAACAGTATGCAGAGTTAACCCCCGAAGCGACCGGTATTCAATTGCAAAAGCTGATGACTCCCGGTCAACTTGCTGCTCGGCTGGGAAACCTCAAAGGCGTCGAACGTGTAGGCGAAGAGACGCTAAACGGACGGACGTCTGAAAAATATCGTTACGCAAATACCACGAACACCAATACGCAAGCTGGGAGTGTCAGCACCGAAGCGTTTGTTTACGTGGACAAGGACACCGGACTACCTCTGCGCGCGGAATTGTTTGCTGAGGCCAGTGGTGATGTGAAGGGAGTTAAGGGCGCGAAGATAGTTGCCGAGATGCGCGACATCTCGACAACAGTCGACAGCACTCTCTTTGAAGTGCCGGCGGGATACAGCAAAGTGCCGCCGGAACAGGTAAGACAGCAAATCAACGCTTTGACAAACGCAGCGGCGGCCGTGGTGAAGGCATTGCTGGGCAACATGTCCACAACCGGAACTCCTGCGACGACGCCTGCGGCCAGCCCGGCCGCATCTACTGCGAGGTCGCCGTACTAAATTATCGAGGTCGAATAGAGGAAGATGCATGAGATACGTGATCGTTCTTTTACTTGGACTGCTTCTAGGCGCAGGCACGACTGTCTATTTCCTGGGCATGCCGCGGGCGAAATCGACCCCGGGTCAACAGGTTCAGGCGCCTGAAGCGGGTGGTGATCCTCCCGGGACGGTGGTCGTCTCAGTCAGCGACAGTTTTATCGATCAGCTTCTGGGCACTGTCTTCAAGGATCTCGGCCCACCTTCATTTCATCTCGCCGGGCTCGAGTCAGAAACGCCTTCAACCATTCAGACCGTGGCGTACCAGGGTGGTTGTGCCAACACAATCACCCTCGCTCAGGAAGGCAGTAACATGAAGACGGACGTTCAGTTTGCGGAAGGAAAGATTTCCGCACCCCTGGCGTTTAGTGGGAGTTACAACTTCATGGGAACCTGTATGCAGTTCAAAGGCTGGGCTCAGACAAGCATTCGGCTTCGTTTCGATCAGGAGAAACAAACTGTATACGGGAAGGTCGATGTGGAAGGTGTGAATCTCGAAGGCGTAAATCCTCTCGCAAACAATTTCGTTACGGTGTTTGTGCGAAACGCAATCGATGAACGTGTGAATCCGCTCGAGTTAGTGAGAGCTCAGCAGTTGCAACTGATGATTCCGGTAAAGGCGAGTAATGGCGCCCTTAAAGCGCACGTTAAAGATGTGCGAGCCGAGATGCTGGATGGTTCTCTCAAAATGCATATTTCTTATGAGTTCAGCGGTGAGAAAGGGCAGGCGACACAAGGGGGATAGGAATATTGAGGGGGAAAGGGAAGGGGCAAAGGGAAATGCCTGTGCCAGGTCTGTTGTCAGCCCGGGGAAATCATTTTCCATTTGTTATTTCTCATTTGTCATTGTCACGCGGGATGTACATGGAGCCGATGGGCACTTCGATCCACGAACCACACGAAATATCATTCACTCCATCAATGACAAATGAGAAATGAGATATGACAAATGGAAAATGCCTTTCCCCTTCCCCTTTACCCTTTCCCCCCCTCCCTTTTTGCTTTCCCCTTTCCCTTTCCCCCTCTTTTCTAATGGGCTGGTGCGCCTTCCGCCAACGCTCGTTGACGGGCGAAGTGCTCCGAGATCTCTTGCGCTGTTTTCATCCCTACAAAAGGCGATAGCTCCGACACGCTGGCGTGGGCCACTCGCTGAATCGATCCGAAGTGTCGGAGAAGCCTCGTCTTGCGCTTCTGACCAACACCGGGAATAGCCGTTAGTTCGGAAGTGAAGTCGCGCAGCTCCCGACGTTTGCGGTGATAGGTAACCGCATAACGATGCGTTTCGTCACGAATCATCTGTAGCAACCGAAGTATCAACGAGTGGGAATCAAGATAAATCGGTTCATCCTCACGACCTTTCACTAACAGGTGTGAAACTTCGTTGTGGCGCAAGGGCGGTTTAACCACCGCCACCATCGGCAACGCCTCGAGATCCAACTCTCTCAGAGCATCTGCCGCAGCCCCGAGCTGGCCTTTACCTCCATCGATCATCACCAGGTCAGGCAGAGGTTTGCCTTCGTCCAACAGTCGACGATAGCGTCGAAAAACTGCTTCACGCATCGAGGCCACATCGTTGGAACCTTCAACTCCCCGAATGCGAAACTTCCGATACTCCGAGCGGTTCATCTTTCCGTTGTCGCTCACCACCATGCCGGCGACGTTTTCGGCGCCTTGAATATTCGATATGTCGAACGACTCGATGCGAGCGGGAAAGCGGGGCAGTTCGAGTGTCTCCTGCAATTCCTCCAGGACCAGTTTCATGTCTGGTTTGAGTACTCGAAACCTTTGCTCAAAAGCCAGCTTCGCATTCTTCTCGGCGAGATCGATCAGATCGCGCTTTTCACCCCGCTGGGAGTGAAGAATTCTGACTCTTCTTCCCCTTCTCTCGCATAGTGCCTTTTCCAACAGTTCGCGATCTTCGAAATCCACGGGGACATGAATCTCCCTGGGCACGTAGTCGGTCGAGTAGTATTGGGCCAGAACGTCGCTGAGAAACGAGGCGGGATCGAAATAGTCTTCCGGCAGATCCTCCCAAAAGAACTCACGCCGGCCGACGATGTGACCTTCACGCATTGTGAACAACTGCAAAGCAAGCCGGCGTCCTTCGCGGTAGTAGCCAAAGATATCAACGTCGCGCTCAGGGGAAGTCGCCATCTTCTGTTGCTCGGAAAGCTTAATCACCGTCTTGCGAAGGTCGCGATACTTTGCGGCCATCTCATACCGTAAAGCCTCAGACGCGTGCGTCATGCGTTCCGCAAGAGTGTCGGCCAGTTCCTTGTTTCGTCCTTCGAGCAACAAACGCACGTCGCGCACTGCTTCCTGATACTGTTCAACTGTGCAAAGACCCTTGACGCATGGGCCCAGGCAGCGTTTGATGTGATATTCAAGACACGGCCGCGGCGCCTTCCCATCAATGTCGATATCGCAGGTTCTGAGTTGGAAGGTGCGGTTGATTAGATCGATAGTCCGACGCGCCATGCTAGCCGGCAGAAAGGGTCCAAAATAGAGCGCGCCGTCATTCTGAATACGCCTGGTGATCACCACTTTGGGAAACGGCTCGTTGATGGTGAGTTTCAAATGTGGATACGACTTGTCATCTTTTAGATTGACGTTGTAGCGCGGCTTGTGTTTTTTCGTCAGCGTGGCTTCCAGAATTAACGCTTCAACTTCGTTGTCGGTGACGATGAACTCAACGTCTTTGATTTGTCTGACCAGTGCGTCAGTTTTCCGATCGAAGGGCCGAGCCTGAAAATAAGAACGCACACGGCTGCGCAGATTCTTGGCTTTACCGATATAGATCGTCTTGCCGGCGCCGTCCTTGTAAAGATAGACACCGGAAGAACGCGGTATTTCTTTAAGTTTTTCTTCTAAGCTCACTGCCTTAAATCTGTTTTGTGATTCGGTGATTGATGATTTTAGCTCAGACGGTTTCGATCCCCTAAAGCACACCGATCAGCATTGGAACGTTGTCAGAGTTGCTTTGCCTCTAAGTAAGCTATTTGCAATACGGCTCTGCCGCCCGATGTGAGGCGGCGGCTTTGCCCCGCCGCCTGCTGCTCAATTTTGGTTTTGGGCTACGCCCTTTTCCCGGATTGGTGCCGCAGTTTGCCATGAGGGCGTAGCCCAAATCCGATTGAAGGCTCTTACGGCGGGGCTGAGCCACCGCCTCACATCAGGCGGCAAAGCCGTCAGGCCAGTTGCGCATGACTTTTGAGGCAAGGCCTGTCAGATTGTTGGTGTGATTTCGTGGACGTAAGTTCGACGCCGAATCGCACTCCAGGTGATTACCATTGCAATTTCCGTTTAGCTTACCAAAGAACAAAACCTTCGATGCCGTTGGCTTCGGCTTGAACGCCGTCGACCAGCTCATCGTCGTTCCCGAGTATCCGCCGTTTGATAGCAAGATGCGACTGCTCGAACACAAACTAAGCGCGGGTGGTCAAACCGCAACGGCTATGGTTGCTTTGCAACGATTGGGATTTGTTACTGCCTATGCCGGTCGCTTTGGCTCAGACGCTGAAGGTCAATTCGGGCTGGCGTCGTTGAAAAATGACGGCGTCAATCTTGACTCCGTCGAAATCGTCGAGGGCGCCCGCAATCAGCTGGCGTTCATAATCATTGACTCACGCAACGGGGAACGCACCATTATCTGGCAGCGTGATGAACGCCTCGCCTACCGCGCAAATGAAGCTCCAGTTGACCTCGCAGGACAGGGGCGCGTCTTGCACGTTGATGCGCATGACCCTCCGGCGTGCGCGATTATGGCGCGGAGAGCGCGTGACGAAGGCACGATTGTTTCTGCAGACATCGACAATATCTACGAGGGACTTCCTGAACTGTTGCCGTTGATCGATGTGCTGATTACGTCAAGCGAATTTCCGCAACGGCTGACCGGCATTGGCGACGAACGTGCTTCATTGGTCGAATTGCGCGCGCGTTATGGGTGTGAGCTGGTCGGCATGACGATGGGTCAGCGCGGGGCGTTGATTTATTCAGACGGACGGTTTTTGGAATCACCCGCTTACGAAGTGCCTGGTGGTTGTCGAGACACAACCGGAGCGGGAGACGCGTTCCACGGTGGATTCCTCTATGGCCTGTTGAGGGGCGATGACATTGAGACCAGCCTGAAACTTGCGAACGCTACAGCGGCGCTGAAGTGCCGCAGTCTGGGAGCGCGGACCAGTTTGCCAACCAGAGCGGAATTGAACGAGTTCGTCGCTTCAGCCCAACCTATTTAGCCGCAATGTTAAATCGAGGTTGAGAAGCGTGGGGCCAAGCAGGCGATAGCTTGCAGTTGGAAAGGGAGCGAAGTGTCGTTCAATCTACAAAGCTTGCCAACCTTCCCAAGTGCGAATTGGCGGTGCTTGAGTCGCTCTAAGACTTGTTTCACTGCGGATACGGTTTATTTCACCGCAGCTTAAATGGTATAAGACTGCCGCTCGACAGTTTTCCTTCTACAGCAGTTTCCGACTCCCTTTTAAAGGCTAAGACATGAAAATCGTTCTGAGTATCGTCGCCCTCTTGATTCTGGCTGGATTCAGTCTCCGCGCACCTGAAGCACAAACCACCTCGGCTGACATCGTTTTCAAGAACGCCAATGTCTACACAGTGAACGACCAACAACCCAAGGCTGAAGCTATTGCGATCAAGGGAGATCGAATTGTTTTTGTTGGATCGAATCGCAACGCACAGAAATACGTTGGCGCACGTACCCGCCAAATCGATCTCCAGGGCAAGACGGTGCTGCCGGGTATGGCCGACGCGCATCAACATCTAATCGGCGTCGGCTTTCGTGAGATGACCTTAAATCTCGAAGGCACTTCGAGTCTGGGAGACTTTCTCGCCAGGGTGAAGGCCCGCGTCGATCAGGCAAAGTCTGGCGAATGGGTCACTGGACGCGGCTGGATCGAAACGTTTTGGACGCCACCGATATTTCCCACTCGCGAAGATCTCGATCAGATCGCGCCGAACAATCCCGTGATTCTTACGCGGGCGGACGGTCATGCCTCCGTGGTTAACAGCGCTGCATTGAAAATCGCCGGCATCACCAACACGACAGCGAGTCCTTTCGGTGGTGAGATTTCGAAGAGCAAAGATACCGGCGAACCTAACGGCATGCTGCTGGATGCTGCGCAGGGTTTAGTGCGGCGTCACGTTCCGGCCGCGACTCCGGCGGAGGCCGAACAAGCAGTTATTCTTGGCGTGAAGCGAAATATCGCGCTGGGCTGGACGCAAATTCAGGATGCCGGCGGCAGTTACCAGGACGTCGATCTCTACAAGAAGCTTTATGGTGAAGGAAAGATCAAGCTGCGTATTTACAAAGCCGTTCACGGGCCGGGACAGAGTGCAACGCGCTTGATTTCCGAGGGAGCCACAATCGGCGCGTTTGATAATCGGTTTACTCTGCGCACGATCAAGGTGGTTTCTGATGGGGCTCTGGGGTCGCGTGGCGCCGCGTTGCTTACGCCTTACTCCGATGCGCCTGACACGTCAGGCTTCCTGACAGTTAAGGAGGAGGCGCTGCGGCCGATGCTGGTAGATGCTCTTACCAAAGGTATTCAGGTGGAGACACACGCTATCGGTGATCGCGCGAATCGTTTCATGCTTGACGAATACGAAAAAGCTTTCAACGCGGTGCCGGCGTCGCAGCGCAAGATTGCCGACCCACGCTGGCGAGATGAGCATACGCAGATATTGAGTCTGGCTGATCTCCAACGCTTCGCTAAACTCGGGGTAATTCCTTCGATGCAGCCTTCACATGCAATTGGCGACTTGCACTTCGCGCCCAGCCGCGTTGGCATCGAACGACTCGCCGGTGCATATGTGTGGCAGAGTTTGATCAAAACCGGCGTGGTAATTGCCGGAGGTTCGGATGCGCCGGTGGAGCGCGGAGAGCCGATGATTGAGTTCTACGCAGCGGTCGTTCGCAAAGACATGAAAGGATTTTCCGGTGCTGGATGGCATCCCGAAGAAGCGGTGACGCGCGAGCAAGCCTTGAAGATGTTCACCCTCTGGGCGGCTTACGCGGCGTTTGAGGAAAAGCTCCGCGGATCCCTCGAAGTCGGCAAACTCGCTGACTTAACTATTCTCTCTGCTGACATCATGAAGATTCCCGAAATGGAAATCCTGAAGACGAGAAATATGATGACCGTCATCAATGGGGAAGTGGTTTATGAGGCGAAGTAGGAAGATTGAGAAACTATCAGATGTCCGACACACTTTAGTTTGTCGTTGGCGATGCTAAATTCAAGGTTCGAGGACTAGTTCGAGGTTGAGCCCCTCGTCACCGACGACAAACTAAAAGCGTGTCGGACATCCATGGAGACCCCAACGTGAGCCTTCATCAACACGACCGTAGAAGCTTTCTCTCATATGCAGGCAAAGGTCTGGGCCTGGCGGCGCTATCATCATCAGTAATCGCTTCATTGCTAAATGAAGTGGTCGCCGCCACCAAATCAGTTGCGCACCTCACACCCCAACAGGCCGCACAGAACGAAGATTTCTGGGCCACGATCCAAAACGCTTTCAGCGTCACTCGCGGCATAATCAATCTAAATAATGGAGGTGTGTCGCCCAGCCCGCGGATCGTCACTGAGGCACTGGTTCGTTACATCTGGCAGCAGGAAGACGCCACGGCATACACGATGTGGCAGATACTTGAGCCGCAATCGGAAACTATCCGCACCGGCCTCGCTGAGGTGTTTGGCTGCGACCGAGAAGAGATTGCTATCACACGCAACGCTTCGGAGTCTCTCGAAATCCTTTTGATGGGGATGGATTTCAAGCCGGGCGATGAGATCCTCACGACCACGCAAGATTACCCCCGCATGTTGACCACGCTTCGCCAACGCGAGCAGCGCGAGGGGCTGAAGCTGAAGTTGATCAAGATTCCCATTTCGCCAAAGAACCTGAATGAAATCACCGCCGCCTTTGAAGCCGGAATCACACCTCGGACGCGACTGATCCTGATGATGCACATGGTCAACATCACGGGACAGATCACGCCCGTAAAAGCAGTTTGTGATATGGCGCGCGCCCGTGGGATCGAGACGATTGTCGACGGGGCGCATTCGTTTGCGCAGTTTGACTTCAAACAAGCGGACCTTGGTTGCGACTACTTCGGCACCAGCCTGCACAAATGGCTCTACGCGCCGAAGGGGACGGGGTTGCTTTACGTCAAACGCGATCGCATTTCGAAGATCTGGCCGTTGATGGCCGCAGAATCAAAACAAAGCACTGACATACGCAAGTTTGAAGAGATTGGCACCCACTCGGCTGCGCCGAAGCTGGCGATTGGCGAGGCCTTGCTCTTTCACAGCGGTATCGGCGGCAAACGCAAGGAAGCGCGGCTGAGATATCTTTCGCGTTACTGGATGAATCGTCTCAAGGATGTACCCAGGATTCGGTTTCACACGTCCTTCGACGAAAAGCAATCTTGCGCTATTGCGAATGTTCAGATTGAAGGAATCGACCCAGTTAAGATCGGCAGTCATCTTTTCGCGCAACATCGGATCTTTACCACCCCAATCGTTCATGACGAGTTTCAAGGCATTCGCATTACGCCCAACCTTTACACCACGCTCGGTGAACTGGATCGCTTTTGTGGGGTGATGGAGTCAATTGCGCGAAAGGGCCTGCCGGCGTGAAACCGGCCATACGATCCACGAATTCACACGAAACGACACGAAGCGCTTTTCGTGGTATTTAGAAGGAAACACATGAGCACTCCAACGGCACAGATGCCAACGCCACAGCTCTTTTTCCAAACGATCAACGCTTACCAGCGCACCGAAGCCTTGAAAGCTGCAATTGAGCTCGATGTTTTCACCGCAATCGGTGAAGGGAAAACGACGATTCATGAAATAGCAGCGCGAGCTGGTGCGTCACAACGCGGCGTCAGAATTCTGTGTGACTTTCTTTGCATCATGGGTTTCCTGAACAAAGATGGTCAGCAATACAGCCTGACGCTGGATTCGTCTGTCTTTCTTGATAAGCGTTCGCCGGCTTACCTCGGAGGCAGCATCGAATTCATGCTTTCGCCGATGCTCACCGACGGCTTTAAGGATTTCACCGGTGCAGTACGGAAGGGAGGAACAGTCGCCTCGGAAGAAGGAACAGTTGCGCCGGACCATCCGGTATGGGTGAAGTTTGCTCGTGGGATGGCGCCTATGATGGCTCTGCCGGCGCAACTAATGTCAAAGCTGGTTGACGAGAAAGCCGATCGGAAGTTGAAAATTCTCGATATCGCAGCAGGACACGGGTTGTTTGGGATCGCCTTTTCTAAAGCCAACCCGCAGGCGGAAGTTGTTGCAGTTGATTGGCCCCGAGTGCTCGAAGTTGCAAAAGAGAACGCTCTAGCGGCGGCGGTGGCGGACAGGTACAGTACAATTGAAGGTAGCGCGTTTGACGTCGATTACGGTACCGGTTACGACCTGGTGCTACTGACGAATTTCCTCCACCACTTCGATCCGCCGACCTGCGAACAACTTTTGCGGAAAGTACACGCATCGCTGGCTGATGGAGGACGCGCGGTGACGTTGGAGTTTGTCCCCAATGAGGATCGAATTTCGCCGCCCGAGACAGCACCATTCAGCGTAATGATGCTGGGAAGTACTCCCTCCGGAGATGCCTACACCTTTTCAGAGCTCGAGCGAATGTTTGCTAACAGCGGCTTCGCTCGCAGCGAAATTCATCCGCTGCCGCCCTCTATTCAACAAGTTGTGATTTCGAAGAAGTGAGGACCACTCAGTTCGCATGAATAATAAAGGCCGTCGAGCATCCCCCAACACTCGACGGCCTTCGTGAGAGGTTAGCGCTTCATCAAAACTGCTTGAAGAGAGGAGCCCATCAGTCTCTACAAGCTCATGAAGCCCTAACCCAAACTGGCAGATAGGCGGACTTTCCAGTCCACGTCAAAACCCAGAACTTTTGCTGTCTTAGAAAACTCGGAGTGGCCGGGTTGCTTCTCTAAGAATCGATTGCCTATCTTCATCTGAGCTCCATGTCGGCGAATTCTGATCTGGGGCGTGTGTGGGTCGCCGCCGGTCATCCACACTCGCAAATGAATTCTGTTGGAGAGGATAAATACACAAACTTGAGAAATTCTTGAGGGATTCTTGAGTCGTTTAAACCCAAAGCAGAAATCCCTACTGGTCAGTGCTTTAGAGGAGGTTAATACTTGGGAAGAGGGACCACTGAGAGAGGACGAAGTGAGCTACGACTCGCTCAAGGGTCGAACCGGAGACTGGTTTTCGGCTGCGTAAGCCTTAGCCGGCTCGCCGGAAAGTAGATTGGCTACAGTATCCAGCAACTCAGCGCCTCGGAAGGGTTTTGAAAGGTAGCCGTTGAAACCGGCTTGCAACGCGCGATCACGATCGACATCACCATATGCCGTTACGGCGACGCAGGGAATACTTGCAGTCTTACTATCAGTTTTGAGCTCCTGAAAAACGGCCCAACCATCCAGGACAGGCATTGAAAGATCGACCATGATCAAATCAGGAGGCTGGTCCTTAGCCATCTGCACGCATTCCCGGCCGTCCCTGGCTTCGCGGATCTGGTACTCGGCTGCGGCCAGCATGAGGCGCAATACTTCGAGATTGTCCTCGTAATCGTCAGCGATGAGAATCGTAGGTGCCATGTTGTCGCCTGGGCGTGAGCCGGTGTCGTCGATTTGGGTTGATATCACCCTGAACAGACTAAAGTCGGTTCTACCGAGTTCACGACTTATAACTTAGGGTCTGTGGCGAGTCAAATGGGACCAGCCGGGAAGGATGGGGCTCCCCAATCGGCAACTCGATGTCCAACCTGGAGCCGGGACTTCTGCGGCGCAACCACGGAAAGCTCGAGTCTGAGCTCTGAACAATCCAAAACCATTTCTTGACTCGCCGAATCTCGAACGTCCATAATCACTTAGAGACCTTCCGCGCTGGAGTCTCTTGAAGAATCAGGGATTTGCCAGGGCAAAACTTACCAGGAATCTGGGTTCATCCAGAAGACCCGAAAATCGGAGGACGCAACTGTGGTCAGCGGACATTTGGAAGAAAGTTTGCGCCATGAGATCGAAAGTTACCTCGAAGGGCGCTTAAGTGGTGTGAGGCAAGAAATTGCTGAACTCCAGAACCAGCTCAATGAGTCCCTTACTCGACTTCTTGATCGTCAGGGGGACGTCCAATTGGATGGGTCAGTGGCCTCTTCAATTTTGGAACACCTCAGGGCCGCGCACGATGAAGGGGTTGATCTGGCTGCAACCGAGTCGTCGCGCGCTAAAGCTTCGAGCGACATGGCCATAGTCAAAGCCGCCGTCTCCGAGATTGGCGAGCAAGGCGCCCAGGCTGACGTGCTCAAGATTCTCGTCAATCGCTCCGCATCGTTTGCACCGCGCATCGCTTTCTTTGCGATCAAAGGTGATCGAGCAATTGGCTGGCGCGCTCGTGGATTTCAAGGCACAGTCGGCGACAACGCCATCCACCAAATCACCGTGCCGGTATCCTCAAACAGTTTCATTGGTAACGTTGCCAAATCACGAACCTCCTGGAGCGGTGGTCCAAATGTCCATGCGGAGGATCATCTGATTCTTAACCGACTTGGAGACGAACCCCCGCAGAGAGTTGTTGCGATACCGCTGACCGTCCGCGATCGCGCCGTCGCCGTCCTTTATGCCGACTCTGCCGGCTTGGACTCAGAAGCAATTAATCTGGAAGCTCTCGAAACGCTGGTACGAGTTTCCGGGATGCGTGTTGAACTTCTCGCGGGTCAGGCAGCTGCGAAACGAGCAGCGACTGCCCCGGCGCCAAAAGTCGAAGAGCCTGCACCGGAGCAACAAGCCGCTCCCACCTACGTGCCGGAGCGTGTGTACGAAGAACCGGCTCCAACGCCGGTTGTCGTCGAGCCCGAACCAGAGCCGCAAGTGATGGCGGTTGAGCCGACGCCGGTTGCAGCTACTCCAGTTGAAGTTACTCCAGTTGAAGCTACCCCGGTCGTCGAGGCCGAGCCTATTCCCGAGCCACAACGTGTAGAACCCGCCCCGGTGTCCGTAACTCCCGAACCATCTGCGCAGGCTCCCCGCCGCCGCTATGGGATGGATGTCGAACTACCCGTGCCGGTTGACAGCGAAGAAGAACGGCGCCTGCACAACGACGCCAGGCGGTTTGCACGGTTGCTGGTTTCCGAGATCAAACTGTACAACGAACAGAAAGTGGCGGACGGCCGCCAGCAGAATGATCTTTATGAACGTCTGAGGGAATATATCGACCGCTCACGCGACATGTATGACAAGCGCGTCAAGCCGGAAGTAGCTCAAAAGTACGACTATTTTCACAACGAGCTGTTGACGACGCTGGCGGAGGGCGATGCCGCGAAATTGGGCAGTGCCTATCCAGGGGCAACTGTTTCAGCCTGAAGTTGCACCTACAGTAGAATAGACTCTAGTCTGTTCACGCAGCGTTTCGACGAATACTACACAGGCTAAAGCCTATCGGGATGACATTCGCGCGTCGGGCTCCCCCTAACTTGAATCGGAATTGAGATTTTGAAACTGACGGGAGGAGCTCAGCAGTTGTCGAAGAATTCAGTTAACTTTGGTAAGCACCGTTTCGTTCTTATTGTAATTGGTCTAGTCGTTATTATCGGCGCCTCACTTCCGCCGTTCATGACCGCCAGCTGCCTGACCAGACAGCAAACAGCATCAGAAACCAGGGCCCTCGAGAACTTGCGCGCGATGACGCGCGGCGGGGTGTTGCCCGCCGACGACGTCGTCCTGCGAATTGAATCAGACTTTCCCAGGACGAAGGCTGCGGCTCTGGCGCGAATGGTTCGCGCTCGAATCAAGGTTCATGCAAACGACTACGCCGGCGCGGCGACTCTTCTCGATACCACACTTGTTCGCGACTACACCTCCCTGGGCGACTACGCGCTTTTTATGCAGGCCAACGCGCTTGAGCAAACCGGCAAGCTCCCGGAGGCTCGAGCTGCCTACGATCAACTGGCCGGAGACTACTCGTCGTCAATCAAGGCCCGCGAAGCCCAACTTCGCAGTGCCGACATATTACTGAGATCCGGTCAGGCTTCGGCAGTACCAAATCTGCTGAAAGACTTGACCGCAAAAGACGACGCGGCGGCACTTGCGCTGACAGCTAAGGCGTTCAGTCAAACAGGCGATACAACCAGGGCGCTGGTCGCCTACCGCCGCGTCTATTTCTTTGCCCCGGCCTCTGCGGAAAGCCCTCAATCCGCCGTCATGATTCAACAACTAGGGTCGTCTCTCGATCCAACTACCGCTGACGAAGCCATCCGTCGCGCTGATCTACTCTACTCAGCCAATAAATATGGCGATGCGTTTCAAGCTTATTCGGACGCACTCAGGAAGTTTCCGTCTTTGGCAAACACGCAGAATCAAGTGCGCCGCGGTGTATCCGCCGCCAATGCCAGAAAGACTGCTGACGCAATAGCTGTTTTGAACAATGTTCCTTCCTCAGCCGGTGAAATGCGAGCCGAAGCTCTTTACTACCTCGCGCAGACTTACGCGCGCGGTCGACAGTGGGAGCAGGCACGTGCCGCAGTTGAAGAGCTGCGTCGTTCTTTTCCGAACAGTGCATTCACGCCGCGAGCGCTGGTCGCCGCAGGTCAGATCGCTGAAGACGCAAAGAACGTCACCGATGCCTCGTATTTTTTCCGCTCGGCCATAAGCGCCGCTCCCGGCTCGGGAGAAGTCGCACAAGCACAGTTTGACCTTGCCTGGCTGGCACACGAGGCCAAGAACTTTTCCGAGTCGTCGAAGCTTTTGATCGAACACCTGGCTGACTACGTCGACAAAAATAACGATAACCGTGGACGGGCGGGATACTGGGCCGCTCGTGACTCAGAACGAGCGGGAAGGCTTGCTGAGGCACGTGCTCTCTATCAGGCGATGCTCGGACGTTACGACGCCAACTGGTACGGATATCTCGCCAAGCAACGCCTTGACGCAATGGCTCGCAATAACAACTCTGCAGCCCAAACATTCCCGGCCGATTCCGTAGTCGGCCGTGCGATAGCCAATCTCCAGACCGTGACAGTGGCGGAAGAGACAGCCGGACCCAACGAAGAAATGCGGATAACGAAGGCCGATCAACTGACAAACATCGGAGTTGATGAATGGGCCCTGGAAGAATTGGCGACCGCATCGAGCGTTGCTAACAATAGCCCGAAGGTAAATTTAGCAATCGCGCAAGTCTATCGTTCCCAGGATGACAACGTGCGGGCACTCAACGTGCTGCGCAAGAGCTTTCCGGATTATTCACAGATGAAACCCGAGGAGATGACGCGCGAGGAGTGGGACGTGTTTTACCCACTCGCCTATTGGGATGTCATTGTCCAGGAGTCGCGAGCTCGAAACCTTGATCCTTACCAGGTCGCCGGTCTTATCCGGCAGGAGACGATATTTGCGACTCGGGCGAAGTCTTCAGCGAATGCCTACGGATTGATGCAGTTGCTGGTACCTACCGGGCGGTTAACCGCTAAGAGGTACGGCGTCGATCGGGCAATCACGGCCGAGTCGCTTTACGAACCTCGACTGAACATTCAACTCGGCACTGCCTACCTGCGAGATCAAATCGATAAGTTTGGACGCATTGAATACGTCGCGGCAGCCTACAACGCCGGACCTCATCGCGTCACCACCTGGCGCACAACATTGCCTCTGGAGATCGACGAATGGGCCGAGGCGGTGCCGTTTAAAGAGACGCGCGGCTACATTCAGGGCGTGGTGCGCAATCGGATGCAGTATCTGCGACTCTACGATCAGAATGGAAAGTTTCGGCCGGAAGTGGGGGCGCGGGCGATTACCAGACAGAAAGAAGGGTCGGGAGCGAGCGGCGCCTCGCAGGACGGTCAACCGGTGAATTCAACCGTGCGCCGGCGACGGGTCACAGGCGATGAAGAAGAGGAATAAGGGTCACACGAAACAACAAACTGCTTCGTGTTAGTTCGTGTATTTTCGTGGATCGTCTTTGGCCTTTTCGGCAGCGCTTTGGGTTTAGATCTAATGCAAAACGGACCACGATCCACTAAATCACACGAACTAACACGAAGTGCTTCTGCGTATAGGGTTGGTGCTGTTTTGTGGTTCGGCTACGAGCGGATTCCATCCTATTTACTGCCAGGGGTTGTTCTAGTCATCCTGCTTGCCGCCTCAGTGTTCGCACAACAGTCGGCTGCCGGGAGCTCAGTCACCATCACAACGGAACCTAATGCAATCGTCTGGGTTGACGACATTCGTCGCGGGAAGACCGATGCATCGGGCAAACTCGCGTTAACAAAAGTTTCATCCGGCAGGCACAGCTTGCGCGTACGGGCAAACGGATTCAAAGAAGCTACGTTACCTCTGGCCGTCGGTCGCCGCGGCAATGTGGCAGTAAAGCTCCTGCCAACGTCGGACGAATCCGAGATTGCGTTTCAAGAGGCCGAAACACTTCGCGAACAAGCAAAGGACGATGAATCACGCCGTCAGGCCGTCGAGCGTTATCGACTGGCTTTGAAACTTCGTCCTTCGTTTCCCGCAGCTCGAGTCGGCATGGCGCGCTTACTCCTGGATTTGAACGACACCAAAAACGCGCTCGCCGAGATTGAGGCGGCGCGACGAGCGCGGCCGATCTACCCGGAAGCGTCTGCGGTAGAAGGCCGCATTTATCGGGAGGCGGCGTTCGATGAGGAAGCGATCAAATCGTTTCGTCGAGCCATTAGAGAAGGTCGCGATGTTCAGCCTGAAGCGCATGTGGGGCTGGCGCGGCTGCTGGAGGAGCGAGGGCAATACGAGGAATCGATTTCGGAGTTTCGCAAGGCTATAGCGCAACTAGCCGACTCGGAGCCAGTAATCTATCAACTACTAGGCGCAGCTTATGAGCGTCAGCAGAAATACAAGGAAGCGATAGCTGCGTATGAAAAGTATCTCGAGCTCTCTCCCAATGGCAGCCTCGCTCCGGCTCTGCGATCAATGATAGAACAACTCAAACGCGATGCTGCCGGTCAGGAGATCATTCCCTAGAACTCTTCTCATCCTAGTCCTGGCTCGGTCTGATTACTCGTTCCTTCTCTTGACTTATTCTTCAAGTTTGCTTTAGTTGTTTTGCTCGCATAAGACCGTGAATGTCGAAGCATCCTAAATGGCAACCAAGTCAGAACGACAAACCGGGAAGACGATTATCATCGAGCAAATTTTTGATAGTCGGTGGGATGTAGCAACTCAGTCTGTAACTCTCGACCTAGTGACCCTCATAGACGTATCCAAAGCAATTAAGCGCTATAACAGGAGAGTCCCTAAAGGTTATAAGCCGATGAGTGACAAGAATCCTGCCAATTTTTTCAAGGACTTCATTCGTCGTACTTCAGCAGCGAACCGAAATTGGCCAAAATCAGTGTTGGCGCGCGGATACACGGCGCAACAAGAGACTGGAGCAGGTAATTCATTTCGGTTCACCAGACTGCCGGCTGGCCACATCACGGCTTTCGTTGAGAGTGAGAGCAACTACCCACAATTCCCGGAAAAGGTATGTCGAATTCGAATTCAGAGCCTTAGCATGGATGCTAAGTCCAGGTTACTCGGAAGACGCGACGAATCATGGCTCATGCAAGTTGCCGCCAAACTCCAACTTGTTCAATCACATTTGGCCTTGTGCTCTCAACGAGTGTTCATTGAGGTGTCGGAGTTGCAGCAGAACTTGAAGCAGAGCGGAGCAGAGATAGATGCACTCTTTCTGGGTAAGGTCAATTCGCACAATTCCATCTTGATTACGGTTGAAGCGAAAGGCCGAAAGGACGATATCCTGCAAATCCAGGTCGTAGCTCAGGTTAATGCAGTCATGAGAATGAAAAGCATTCAAAAGAACCGAGCTGCAATTGCGGGCGACGCGGGTAATTTTTATATTCTGCCGATGGCGATGAAGGTAATAGAGGAGTCCGTCGTTTACATTGCCGAATATGAGCCGGTTAAGTACGCGAAGAATGGCAGGATAACGTCAGTGTCCCTTGCGCAGGAAAGTCTTTGTCAGATTATGCCGCCGGTGGAGGGTATTTCATGAAAGGCTCGCCATCAGAGAACCAAGCCATACTATCCATTTCGCTTAGCCCTACCTGAGGGACCGGGCCACCGCAGGAGGAGAACTTCCTCGCGTAATTGTTCTTTTGTTGCAGTAGCTAGTCTTGTTCTGAACAGGTCTATTCCCATAACCTCGTATCCAACAGACTCCGCAATCTCGGCCAATAGTTTCCCAGTTCGGATCATGACCCTCAAATAGGAGGCCTGATCGCCCACTACATACGCGAGCTGTGCACCCGGCCGCAGAATCTGTTTCAGGTCAATCAAATGCTTCTTCATGCCCCCAAAATATAGCTTAGTGACGCGGGCATAAAGGCGCTCGAAGCCGCTGGTCTTCCCAAGTTCTATTCTGCGCGCCTCAATCTGCTTCGCAATTCGCTGAATCTCCTTGTTATCCTCGATCAACAAATCGTCGTCGTCCTGCTTATAAACGTTTCTTGTATTTGACCGAACTAATCCTTGCTTCAATTTCCTTAGATCTTGCTTATCATTAATGAACCCGAGTATGACCGATTCCAACCGAGTGGTTCTTGTGTAGTCTTTTTCATTTGGATAAGGCGGTGAAGTGATAACAGCGTCAACTGACTGGGGAGCAAGGGTATTAATCAAATACCTAGAATCAGCGTGATGAACTTCAGTCTTTACAAAGTTCTCTTCGTGCACCCGGAGATCATCCGCAATTACGCTAATATTTTGGAGCCAGGACGAGACAACCGGTGCGTCGGACTGGGGCTTGCCAACACCAACCTCCGGACCAAAGTGCAAATTGCTAATAGAAGATACGAGAGCTTTCGCCAAAGCTAGTCTTTCATGATTATAGAACCGTGAATTTCGGCTTCGGTTTAACTTCTCCATCAACACTAGTGTTTTATGAAGAGGCATTGGACTGATGGAATTGCCCAGGAGCAAGCGATATCTTTGTTCATCTAGAGTGAGGAGTGACCTGCAGGGTGTGGGTTTACCAAACAGCTCCAGTGATTCGAAGAACCCGTCCGCCTCAAGAGAAGCCGCAACAGCTTGGGCGATACGTTTACCGTGAGCGCAAAGTTCACTTGGTATTGGCGACCAGTCGATTTTAACGGAACTTGCAAAATGAGCCATCGGATTCGCTTCTATCCCTATACTTTGGATGCCCATTTTTTTGCATTCGACTAGGGTCGTCCCTGTCCCGCAAAACGGGTCAAGTACCCTTTGATGCTTACTGATCCCAAACTTTGATAGATACGTCCTAACTAAATGAGGCGGGAAGGAGAGGACAAAGCGATACCACTCATGGATCGAACAGTCTTCCGCGCGTACCTTGTTTTGAGTGCCGTTTCTGGCTGGCTTAGCTGCCGAAATCACGGTGTCGCCAGCCTCCGCGCTTGAATCCTCTTCAAATAAGCGTCCATCAAACCCTCTGAAAAGACTGTACTGACGATTCCTCATTCTCCTCCGGTGAGGCGAGAAGAAAAATTAAGCAGGTGGCAACCACTTGCGGCGAAATATTATCTTCAGCATCGTTAGTGTACACTAAAAACAGGATGGCGACACCAGCAAAAAACAAACACGCCCGCGTCTCTCAAAAGGCGCGTCTCTTTACCGAATCAGTGATTCGGGAGATGACACGCGAGGCTCTAAAGCATGGAGCGGTAAATCTCTCGCAGGGCTTTCCTGATTTCGCTGCGCCGGAAGACATCAAACGAGTGGCTATGCAGGCCATCGCTGACGACATCAATCAATATGCAATCACCTGGGGCGCACGCGATTTTCGTGAAGCGATTGCTAGGAAGACAAAGTGGTATCTGGGCCTGGATGTCGACCCGGAAACAGAACTGACCGTTACGTGCGGTTCAACTGAGGGAATGATCGCCGCGATGATGGCCACGGTAGATCCCGGTGAAGAGGTTGTCGTCTTCGAACCTTTTTACGAGAACTATGCGCCGGACGCGATTCTCTCTGACGCGCGTCCACGCCATGTTCCATTGCGAGCGCCCGATTGGAGCTTCGACGGAGACGAACTACGTGCGGCATTTAACTCGCGAACGAAGGCGATCATTATCTGTAATCCAAACAACCCCACCGGCAAGGTGTTCTCGCCCCAGGAGATGGAATTTATTGCCGGCCTCTGTCAGGAGTTTGACGCGCTTTGTTTCACTGACGAGATCTACGAACACATCATCTACCCGCGGGCTGACGCAGATATTCAACATATCTCGATGGCTCAGATCCCGAGGATGCGCGAGCGCACGGTAATCGTCAACTCGATGTCGAAGACTTATTCAGTGACTGGATGGCGGGTTGGCTACTGCATCGCTCCAGCCGACATTACGAGTGGGATTCGCAAGGTCCACGATTTTCTAACGGTCGGCGCGGCTGCCCCGCTTCAATCTGCCGGCGCTTACGCGCTATCTCTTCCGTCTGGGTACTACGATACGCTGCAGTCGGAGTATCTTCGCCGGCGCGATTTGCTCTTGCCGGTGCTCGAGAACGCAGGCTTTAAGACTTTCAGACCTGACGGCGCCTACTACATCATGACCGACACCTCGGCTTTCGGGTTTCCAAATGATGTCGAATTCACCCGCCACTTGATACGCGAAGTTGGTGTCGCGTGTGTGCCGGGCTCGAGTTTCTACAGTGTCCCGGAAAGGGGTTCGCAGCAGGTTAGGTTCTGTTTTTGTAAGAAAGACGAAACTCTGTTGCTGGCTGCTGAGAGACTGGAAAGGCTAAGAGAGAAGATTTGAATTTGGTTCAACGTTCAATATGTCGAATACGTCCTATAGGTCCTATAAGGCAGATAGGCCCTATGGGTTCAATGCGACCCATCATTCAATTTGTTTTATTCTCAACCTGTTTCCTTCTCTTTACCCAATTCGCCTCGGCCCAGCAACAGGCCGATCCGGAATTTGACACAAGGGTCGCTAAACCCGCCTTCACCAAGAACTATCCGCGAGTACTCTTCGACGAAGCGCACAACAACTTCCATACAACCAACGGTCGTTACAAACCGTTCTCCGATTTGCTTACCAACGACGGCTACCACATCGTTCGTAACCTCAAAACGTTCGCCAAACAGTCGCTTACCACCTTTAAGGTTCTCGTGATTGCTAACGCGATTGGCGCCGACGATATGGACGAAGAAGGTGCAGATCGTTCGGCTTTCACTGATGGTGAGTGTGACGCGGTGCGCGACTGGGTGAAGGAGGGTGGCGCTCTGTTGCTCATTGCGGATCATGCTCCGTTTGGTGGTGCCGCCGAGAACCTGGGAAAGCGGTTCGGTGTCGAGATGAGCAAAGGGTATACATTCGATCCTGAAAACCATCTCAAAGAGCTCGCCAGTCCTACTATCCTGGTCTTCTCGCTGGAGAACCAACTACTGCTTGCTCACGCCATCACTCGGGGTCGCAACGACACTGAAAAGGTTAGCCGAGTTATTGCCTTTACTGGTCAGTCACTGAAGGGTCCGGAGGGCAGCAGCGTTTTTCTGAGCCTGGCCGATACGGCCAGAGACAAGGCAGATCGCGAGTCCACGGAAAGCACTTCAGCCAAGGGACGCGCTCAGGGTATTGCTTTCAAGTTTGGTAGTGGCCGGGTGGTGGTCCTTGGAGAGGCCGCGATGCTGTCGGCACAGTTGGCGGGCTCAGAAAGACAACCGATGGGCATGAACTACCCCGGAAGCGACAACCGCCAACTGGCGCTGAACATTATGCACTGGCTTTCCGGGTCGTTGAAGTAGCTCTGACCCCATGTCCGACACACTTTAGTTTGTCGTTGCGCCCGGTAACGACGGCCATAGAGTAACCCTTCAGTGTTGAGCTTACTTCCACCAGCGACAAACTAAAAGAAGCTCTGATTAAGTGGAGTTCGCAGCTCTTTGGAGTGCGGTGACCTGTCACCGCTTTCGTATTACGCGACCTGTCGCGGCTACCGCGGGTTACGTTCCAGCGGATCACCGGCGTCAAGCCGCCT
>Ga0187892_10002981_pt1 | contig 32056 bp, 39 predicted proteins | sample MA1701073metaG_FD_139345 | JGI IMG/M metagenome (GOLD analysis project Ga0187892, IMG submission 139345) | Bio-ooze microbial communities from a basaltic lava cave in the Kipuka Kanohina Cave System on the Island of Hawaii, USA - MA170107-3 metaG ...
CACGCGGTCGTAAACGCGCTAAAACACCCGGTCCATCGCCACGACCGCCCTTGTCACCCTCCGTGCCCCCCGCCCAAACCTGCTTCGCGCAACAGTCCCTCAAGGGGAGAGGGGAAACTCTCACCAAGGCGCGCAGGAATGGCGCCGGACGGCGTGCGCCAAAGTCACACCGGCTCGCCGCAGCGACGCCACCTACCGTCAGCCCCGTGAGAGCCGCTTCTCCGTCATACCGGCGCAAGCCGGTATCCAGAGCCACAGGCACTGTGCCTGCCCCCTGGATTCCGGCTTACGCCGGAATGACGAAAGACGGCTTGCGCCGAAATGGCGCCAGCCCCGTCGCCCCGGCGAAAGCCGGGGTCCGGGAGCAAGCAGCTCGGCCCGATCATGGCCCGGCTCGACCGTGATCCTGACCAGCTCGCCGGGCAAGGCAAAGGACACGTAGATGGGGCCGCCGGCTCCCTCGGCCACGCCGTCGCCCTGGGCGCCGAGGCGCGCGATCTCGACCTCACGCTCCATGGCGGGCGCCGATCAGAAATTCCTCGTTGCCGCTCCCGCCGAGGATCGGTGAGCCAATTTCCCCCACCACGGTCCAGCCCGCCTCCTCGATGAAATTCCGGACCTTTGCCACGGCCTTCAGCCGGTCGGCCTCGCGTCGCACGATCCCGCCTTTCCCCACCGCGGCGCGCCCGGCCTCGAATTGCGGCTTGACCAAAGCCACAAGCCAAGCACCGGGAGCGGCCAGGCTGAGGGCCGCGGGAAGCGCCAAGCGGAGGCCGATGAAGCTCACATCGGCGACGATGGCAGTCACCTCCTCCCTGATCACGGTCCGGTCCAACGCTCTCGCGTCGGTGCCTTCCAGCGCGATGACCCGAGGATTCGCCCTGAGTTTGCCGTGTAGCTGCCCCCTTCCCACATCGACCGCATAGACCTTGGCGGCGCCGCGGGCGATCAGCACATCGGTGAAGCCTCCCGTCGAGGCGCCGATATCGAGCGCAACGCCGTCCTTCGGATCGAAGCCGAAAGCATCGAGCGCTGTCTTGAGCTTGAGGCCGCCGCGGGACACGTAAGCGCAGGCCTCGGGGCTCACGGCCAGGGAGGCGCCGGGCGCCACCAGCGCTCCGGGCTTGCGCTCGGGCTTCCCCGCCACGCTGACGCAGCCCCGCCGGATGAGGTCGGCGGCGCGCGACCGTGTCGGCGCCATCCCACTATCCACCAATAATTGATCGAGCCGCGTTTTTTTGTAGATGGGCACAACAGCTTCTCATATGCTTCCCCGCGCGTCGGGGAGTCTCGCGCGCGGATGTCGAGCCGGGAGCGGCCGGGCACCGCCCACACTATACTGCGGAGCGCCCCGCTCGGCGCGCATACGCGGAGGTCTCGTGAGCCCAGGATCCACGGCTTACCTTACCGACAAATGTGAAGTCCCAAATCGTGACGTTATCGGCGGCAAGGCCGTCTACGCTCGGGACATTATCGAGCCAGGCGAGGTTATTGCCGTCTGGAGCGGCCGCATCATCTCGACCGAGGCGCTCGATGAGCTCCCCGAAGAGATCAGGCGGCACACGGTGCAGGTCGAGGAGGGACTCTATCTTGCCTCGTTCTCCGCCGCTGAACCGCCGGACTTCATCAACCACAGTTGTGAGCCGAACGCCGGTCTCGAAGGGCAGATTACCATCGTCGCTCGGCAGCGGATTCACCCCGGCGAGGAGGTCACCATCGACTATGCGATGTGCGACGGCTCCGCTTATGACGAGTTCGAGTGCGCGTGCGGATCGTCAGCCTGCCGTGGCCGCGTGACAGGCGAGGATTGGCGCAATCCCATCCTATGGGAGCGTTACGCCGGACATTTCTCGCCGTATCTGGAGCGCCGCATCAGGGCTCTCAAGCGGCGGCGCTTCCGGCGCAAACGCAGCCTGGTCGCCGTCGGCACCGAGGCCGCAGGCAGCACGGCATGAGTTCGTTTGCGCTTCAAACACATCAAGAGGCAACACGATGCTGACGGTCAGCACCTACCTTGCGCCAAGCACCATCGAAGGGATCGGCGTTTACACCGGCGAATACATCGAACGGGGGCAGCTCATTTGGAGCCTCAATCCGAAATTCGACATCTTCATCCACCCAAGCGAAGTCGAGACCTATCCCGCCTATCTGCAGGACTTCGTCGCCCGCTACACCTACCCGCATTTGGAGATTCCGGGGGTAGTGATTCTCGATAGCGACAACGGGCGCTTCATGAATCACAGCCTCTCGCCGAACACGGACTTCCGCATCTTCGACAAGGGCTACGCGCTGTTCGATATCCCGCAAGGAGAAGAGCTGACCTGCAACTACCACGAATTCATTCCGGACTTCGTCGGCTTCTTCCCGGCCGTGCAAGCGGTCGCGGTGGAGAGCAGGTTCCACACCGGCGGCAGATAGGCGTTCCCGAACGACAACGATAAATGACCGGTCTTCTCCGAGCCCGCCTTCCGCTTGCCGCCTGTCTGCTCATGGCAGCGCTGCACGGTTTTGCCCGCGCCGAAGAGAGCCTGATCTGGACCGAGAAGGCGAACGAAGGTTTTGTCTCGTTGAGTTACGCATCGCTCGATACGGCAAAGGCTCCTGTCTTTCTGCTCTCCTGCTTCGGCGAGATGGGCATCGCGGTGCTCGATGTGCGTAAGGAGATCGAAGGCGCCAAGTCCGGCGACCCCCTCACTATCGCGCTGTCCGCCGGCGAGGCGAAGGCAGAGGTCGAGGGCGAGGCGATGAGCGACGACGCCACCGGCATGATTTTTGCCGAAGCAAGCGACATCGCGGTGAAGCCCGTGCTCGAGGTCTTGCGCCAGGCGGGGCCGGTCACCGTCAACATGGGGACGACAAGCGCCCCTCTGTCGGACAAGGGGCGGGCGCAGGCGGTCGAGCGCTTCGCCAAGGACTGCGCTCTCGACTAGGGCTTAAGCCTTGGCGAGGCGTACGACCTCGGCGGCTTCGCGATCCTTGCCGAGCGCGGCAAAGGCGGCGGCGAGGATCGCGGCGGCATCGAGCCCGGCCTCGGTGTACATGGCTTGCGGCTTGTTCTGCTCGATAAAGCGATCGGGCAGATGAAGCGTCCGCACCTTCAGCCCGCGGTCGAGCAGGCCCTCGCGCGCGAGAGCGTAAAGCACCATCGCGCCGAACCCGCCGCTCGACCCCTCCTCGACGGCGATGAGCACCTCGTGGTTCTGCGCGAGCCGGCGTAACAGGTCGAGATCGAGCGGCTTGGCGAATCTGGCGTCGGCGACGGTCGCCGGGAGACCGAAGCCCGCGAGTTGATCGGCCGCCGCCAGGCATTCCGGAAGCCGCGCGCCAAACGAGAGCAAGGCCACGGCCGAGCCTTCGCGCACGACGCGGCCTTTGCCGATCTCGAGCGGCGTGCCGCGCTTCGGCAGCAAGGCCCCGGTCCCCTCCCCCCGCGGATAGCGGAAGGCGGAAGGACCATCATCGATCGCAGCCGCGGTGGCGACCATGTGGACGAGCTCGGCCTCATCGGCAGCCGCCATCACCACCATGCCCGGCAGGCATGACAAGAAGGCTACGTCGAAGGCTCCGGCATGGGTCGGGCCGTCGGCACCGACCAGTCCGGCGCGGTCGATGGCGAAGCGGACCGGAAGCTTCTGCACCGCGACATCGTGCACCACCTGGTCATAGGCGCGCTGGAGAAAGGTCGAGTAGATGGCGGCAAACGGCTTGAAGCCTTCGGCCGCAAGCCCGGCGGCGAAAGTGACCGCGTGCTGCTCGGCGATGCCGACATCGAAACAACGCTCGGGAAAGACCTCTGCGAAGCGATCGAGCCCGGTGCCCGACGGCATCGCCGCGGTGACGGCGACAATCTTGGAGTCTGCGCGCGCCTCCTCGATCAGGCTTTGCGCGAACACCTTGGTGTAGCTCGGCGGCGTTCCGGCGGCTTGCGCTTCTTGCGCGCCCGTCACGACATTGAATTTGCTGACGCCGTGAAACTTGTCGGCCGATATTTCGGCCGGTGCATAGCCCTTGCCCTTCTGGGTGACGACATGGACAAGGATCGGACCGTTCTTCATGGCGCGCACATTGCGCAGCACGGGAAGAAGGTGATCGAAATTGTGGCCGTCGATGGGACCGACATAATAGAAGCCGAGTTCCTCGAACAGAGTGCCGCCGGTCCAGAAGCCGCGGGTGAACTCCTCGGCCCGCGCGGCGCGCCGCTCCCAGTTCTTGGGCAAAATCTTGTGAGCGAGCTGTTTTAGAAAGCGGCGGAAGCGCCGGTAGGTGCCGCCGGAGATCAGCTTGGCGAGATAGGCGCTCATGGCGCCCACTGGAGGCGCAATCGACATGTCGTTGTCGTTGAGGATGACGATCAGCCGCGAATCCATCGCGCCCGCATTGTTCATCGCTTCATAGGCCATCCCTGCGCTCATCGCGCCGTCGCCGATTACGGCGATGATGTTGTGACTCTTGCCGTCGAGGTCGCGGGCCACGGCCATGCCGAGCCCCGCCGAGATCGAGGTCGAGGAGTGGCCGGCTCCGAACGTGTCGTATTCGCTCTCGTCGCGCTTGCAGAAGCCGGACAGACCGCCGGCTTGACGCAGCGTGCGGATGCGGTCCCGCCGGCCGGTGAGAATCTTGTGCGGGTAGGACTGGTGCCCGACATCCCAAACCAGCCGATCGCGCGGCGTGTCGAAAACATGGTGGAGCGCGATGGTAAGCTCGACCACGCCGAGGCCTGCGCCGAGATGCCCGCCGGTCACCGAAACCGCCGCGATCAACTCCCGGCGGAGCTCTTCGGCCAGTTGCTTCAGCTCGCCGTCGGCAAGTGCGCGCAAATCCTCGGGCTCGTGGATGCGGTCGAGCAGCGGCGTGGGACTATCGGCACTCATTCGCTTTACCCGGCGATTTCTGGGAAAGGCGTGGGAGGATCGATCCGTTAATGACCTTTATCGGCCCGCCAACCCGCTTGCAACTATCCTATGAGCCGGGCGAAATCGTGTTCACCCGCGGTTACCCATGATGGCCGCGCGGGTAGCGGCGGGAGGTCAGTCCTCGACGTCGAGAGGTTCGGTGCCCGTGGGCCGCCCGTCCTGATTGAGCGAGATTTTCTCGACCCTCGCCTCGGCCTTGCGCAGAAGCGCGTCGCAATGGCTCTTCAGCGCCTCGCCCCGCTCATAGATAAGGATCGAGGCTTCGAGCTCGACATCGCCTTTTTCGAGGCGATCGACAATGCTCTCGAGCTCCTTCAGCGCCTGCTCGAAGCTCATGGTCTTGATGTCGGAATGGTCGGTCGGTTCGGCCATGGTCCTGGTTAGCCTCTTCCCGCCTTTCCAATCAAGGGGCTGGCCCCAAGGGGCTCACCCCAAGGGGTTCACCCCAGGGGCTCGTCTCAAAGGGCTAAGAGGCGGCGCCCATCAGGGTTTCGACGTGGACCGCGGTCGAGTTCGCCAACGCCTCGAGGTCGTAGCCGCCTTCAAGGGTCGAGACGAGCTTGCCGCCGCAATGCTCTGCGGCCGCCTCCACTAGTTTTCCGGTTATCCAGGCGAAATCGGCCTCGACCAGTCTGAGATTCGCCAGCGGGTCTCTGACATGGGCGTCGAAACCGGCGGAGACGAGAAGGAAATCGGGGGCAAAGGCGTCGAGTGCGGGAAGGATCCTGTTCTCGTAGGCCGCGCGAAAATCGTCGCCGTCGTCGCCAGGCTTGAGGGGCGCGTTGAAAATATTTCCCACGCCGGTCTCATCCAGAGCGCCTGTTCCGGGGAAGAGCGGCATCTGGTGGGTCGAGCCATAAAACAGATCCCGGTCGGACCAGAACGCAGCCTGGGTGCCATTGCCGTGATGCACGTCGAAATCGATCACAGCCACGCGCTTGGCGCCGTGGGCGGCACGCGCGTGCAGCGCCGCGATCGCAATGCTGTTGAACAGACAAAACCCCATTGCCCGCGACGGCTCGGCGTGGTGGCCAGGCGGCCGCACGGCGCAGAAGGCATTGTCGGCCTTCCCCGCCATGATTTGATCGACGGCATGGATCGAGGCGCCCGTGGCCCTGAGAGCTGCTTCCCAGCTTCCCGGCGAGACGACCGTGTCCATATCGAGCATCTTGTGGTCGCGTGCGGGGATCGAGGCGCGAATCATTTCCACATAGGCCTGAGGATGAAGCCGCTCGATCGCTGTGAGCTCGGCGCGCGGCGCCTGCTCGCGCTTCAGCGCCTTGAAGGCGGGGGCGGCAAGCGCGTCGTCGATGGCGCGCAGGCGGTCGGCCCGTTCGGGATGGCCGTAGCCGGTGTCGTGCTGAAGGCAGGCAGGGTGCGTGAGGAAGAGCGTGGTCATCTACACATCTTTTTTCAAGACAACTCAACTTCCAAAGGGCACGCCCCTAAAAGGACTTCTCTAGTCCAGCTTCCTTGAGGATCTTGTTGGCCAAATGCCGCGATTTGATCTTAACCGGCACCGCGAAGCGGCGCCCCGACCCAGGACTCTCCCAGACATCGTGGTCTCCGCTGCCGTGTCGCACGAAGATGCAGCCATTCGCATGCAGAATTTGTCTTAGGGCTTTGCCGTAGTCCTTCACGCGGCGTTTGAACTGAGCTGCACGCGTGTGCTCACGTGCACCACGATCTCGACGGGCACTTCGGTATCGCCTGCTTCTTCGGGCTCAACGAGATCGGCAATAACGGCAGGCAGTTTTTTCACGAGCTCTTCCAACGTCTCAGCCTCGGCATTGAGGCCAAATAGGTCGCTCTGTTCGACAAACCAGACACGAGCTTCGGGATCGCGTGCGACTTTGACCAAGATGCTGCGGATCATGAGGCGTTTGACCTAGATTGAAAACCGAGCTTCATCATATACGCCCACCCTCGGTCTACCAAGTAACTCGAGTAGCTTCAGCGATGCCCATCGTTCCTGCCACGCCAGACGCCATCAGGCGAGCGGCCCAGGCGCTTGCCCGCGGCGAGATCGTGGCCTTTCCCACCGAGACGGTGTACGGGCTCGGCGCCAATGCGCTCGATGCGCGCGCCGTCGCCAAGGTGTTCGCCGCCAAGGAGCGGCCCCGCTTCAATCCGCTGATCGTGCATGTGGCCCATCTCGCCGAAGCCGGCGAATACGCCCTGGTAAACGAAGTGGCACGAAGGCTCGCCGAGGCCTTTTGGCCGGGCGCTTTGACGCTCGTGCTCAAGAGGCGCTCGACCGGCGGAATTGCCGACCTCGTTAGCGCGGGCCTCGACACGATCGCGGTGAGAGCCCCCGCCCATCCGGTAGCGCAAGCGCTGCTCGGCAAGGCCGCTCTGCCGATCGCAGCACCAAGCGCCAACCGGACGGGGCGCATCAGCCCGACTACGGCTGCGCATGTCGAGGCCGAGCTCGGCGACCGCGCTGTCATGATCCTCGATGGAGGTTCCTCTCCTCTCGGCATCGAGTCGACGGTGGTGAGCGTGGCCGGGCCGAACCCCGTTTTGTTGCGGCCGGGCGGCATCCCGCGCGAGGCGATCGAGCGCGTGCTGGGAGCCCCGCTCGCGACCGGCACGTCTGCCGAGCGGGGAGCATCGCCGGGCCAGCAGCCCAGCCACTATGCCCCTCGCACACCGCTCAGGCTCGATGCGACCACCGTTAGCCCCGACGAGGCCCTGCTAGCCTTCGGCGGCCATATGCCGCAAGGCGCACGCCTCACCGTTAATCTCAGCCAAAGCGGTAGTCTCGAGGAGGCCGCTGCTAAGCTCTTCGCCGCGCTGAGAGAACTCGATCAGGCCCAAGCCTCGGCCATTGCCGTGATGCCCATTCCGCCGACGGGGCTTGGCGAGGCGATCAACGACCGCTTGCGGCGCGCGGCCAATCAGGGCTAGCGCTGATCGCGATGAAACCCGAGCCGAGGCATAAGCCGCCAAGCCCGGACACGATCGATGCATTCATCCGTATCGTGGGCGCCGAGCACGCGATCCGCGATGAGGACGCCATGGCGCCCTATCTCGTGGAATGGCGCGACCGCTATCGCGGCAAGGCGGCGCTCGTGCTCAAGCCCGGAGATACCGGACAGGTCTCCGCCATCCTCAAATTCGCCAACGAGACCAGGACGGCGATCGTGCCGCAAGGCGGCAATACCGGTCTCGTCGGCGGCCAGACCCCGTTCGAGAGCGGACACGAAGTTGTGGTCTTGCTCGAGCGGCTCAATCGGGTGCGCGACATCGACCTTGCCACAAACACCATGACGGTCGAAGCGGGGCTTCCGCTGGCGCAGGCCCAGCACGTTGCGGCAAGCGCCGGCCGGCTATTCCCCTTGAGCCTCGCCTCCGAGGGAAGCGCGCAGATCGGCGGCGTGCTCGCGACAAATGCCGGAGGCATGGCCGTGCTCGCCTATGGCACCGCGCGGGAGCTCGGGCTTGGGCTCGAAGTCGTGCTCCCCGACGGGCAGGTGTGGAACGGGCTCAAATCCTTGCGCAAGGACAATTCGGGCTACGACCTCAAGGACCTCATCATCGGCTCTGAGGGCACGCTCGGGATCATCACCGCCGCCGTGCTGCGCCTGTTCCCCAAGATCGCCGAGACGGTCACCTGCATGGTGGGCTTGAATGCGCTGGAAACCGCGCCCGCTTTTTTCGCGCGCGCGTTGGAGCGCGCCGGCCCCGCTCTGACCGCCTTCGAGATCATGCCGCGCATCGGGTTGGAATTCGTGCTCCGGCACGGCAGCGCGGTACACGATCCTTTCCCCTCCCCCCATCAATGGTACGCGCTGTTCGAGCTCACGAGCCCACGCGAAGGCGGGGAGTTGGCCGAGCTTGCCGAATCCCTGTTGGGCACAAGTCTCGAGGCCGGCGAGATCGCTGACGCGGTGGTCGCCTCTTCGCTCGCGCAAGGCGGGGCGCTGTGGCGCCTGCGTGAGCTGATGAGCGAAGTGCAGAAGGAAGAAGGCGGCAGCATCAAGCACGATGTCGCCGTATCGGTGGCGCGGGTTCCTGAGTTCGTGGCCCGCGCCAATCGCCTTGTCGAATTGATGATCCCCGGCGCACGCCCGGTTCCGTACGGCCATTTCGGCGACGGCAACATTCACTACAATATCAGCCAACCGCTCGGGATGGAGCGGAAAGTCTTCTTGGCGAATTGGGAGGCGCTCAATGCCGCCGTGCATGAGATCGTGCTCGATCTCGGCGGCTCGATCAGCGCCGAGCATGGGATCGGGCGGCTGAAGCGCGATCTCCTGCCCCATGCCAAGCAGCCGCTCGAGATCGAGCTGATGCGGAAGATCAAGGCCGCGTTCGACCCCAACTCAATTCTCAATCCGGGAAAACTCTTAGGATGAAGCGTCTCGAGACCGATACGCTGTGGACGGCGATCGACGGCTACATCTCGGACTCTCTCGTTGCGAACGACGCCGCGCTCGACGCAGTACTCGAAGCAAGCGAAGCGGCCGGCCTGCCGCGGATCAATGTCGCGCCCAATCAGGGCAAGCTCCTCATGCTGCTCGCGCGCGCGATGCAAGCGCGCCGCATCCTGGAGATCGGCACGCTCGGCGGCTACAGCACGATCTGGCTTGCGCGCGGTCTTGCTCCCGACGGTCGCCTCGTCACGATCGAGGCCAACCCCGACTATGCCGCGCTCGCCCGCGCCAATATCGCCCGCGCCGGGCTCGGCGGACAGGTCGACGTGCGCGTGGGCCGGGCCCAAGACCTGCTGCCGGGCCTTACGGCGGAAGCCCCCTTCGATCTCGTCTTCATCGATGCCGACAAGCCCGGCACGCCCGGCTATTTCCAATGGGCGGTCAAACTGTCGCGCCGGGGCTCTCTCATCGTCGTCGACAACGTGGTGCGGGAGGGCGCCGTTCTCGATGTCGATGGCGACGCCAATGTGCAAGGGATGCGCCGCTTCTTCGAGCTTGCGGGTGCGGACCCGCGGGTGAGCGGAACCGCGCTGCAAACCGTAGGCACGAAAGGCCATGACGGCCTCGCCATCCTGCTCGTCACCAGCGCGCCGTAGCAGCTAGTCTAATTCCTCGTCATGCCCGGGCTCGACCCGGGCATCCATGCCGCTACGTCTCAGCCCATTGAAGCGCCAGTGGAATGGATTGCCGGGTCAAGCCCGGCAATGACGAAATGGGAAGGGTTCCTGACCACCTGCTTTGCTTCGCCAAGCGTGCGACCAAATAAGCTAAGGGAGCGGCTAGACTAGCGTGGATCTGTCAGCGCGCTGGCCTTCGCCTCTTTGAGAAGCGCGGCTTCGGCCTTCTTCAGTTCTTCCAGCCGGCTCTCGTCGAATTTCGGGAACTGCAGATCGATAGCCTCCATTCGTTCGACGAGGATGGCCGCGACCGCTAGCCGCGCGAACCATTTGTGGTCGGCCGGAACGACATACCAGGGTGCATGTTCAGTCGCGGTGTGGCGGATCGTGTCCTCGTTGGCCGCGAAAAACCTGTCCCATAGCTTGCGCTCTTCCACGTCATGAAGAGCGAATTTCCATCTCTTCTCAGGATCGGAAATGCGCGCAAGAAGGCGCTCCGCTTGCTCCTGCTTGGAAATATTGAGGAAGAACTTGATCGGCACCACGCCGTTGCGGGCGAGGTGCAGCTCGAAATTGTTGATGTCCTCGTAGCGCTGTTGCCAGATCTCGCCGGTCACGAGCTTCTTCGGCAGGTTCTGCTTGTCGAGCAGCTCGGGATGCACGCGCACCACCACGGTCTCTTCGTAATAGGAGCGGTTGAAGATGCCGACGCGGCCGCGTGCCGGCAGCGCCACCGTGCAACGCCATAGGAAATCGTGAGCAAGCTCGAGCGCGCTCGGCTGCTTGAACGAATGCACTTCGCATCCTTGCGGGTTGATCCCCGAAAAAACGTGCTTGACGACGCCGTCCTTGCCCGAGGTGTCCGGCCCTTGCAGGATGGCAAGGATGGCCCAGCGGCCCTCGGCATAGAGGCGCTCTTGTAGGGTGGAGAGCCGCTTGGTCCCTGCCGCGAGCAGCTCTTCGGCTTCGTCCTTGTCGATGTCGAGCCCGCAAAGGTCTTTGGGATCGCGGTCGGCAAACTTGAACCCACCGCCTTTATCGACGCGCAAGCGCTCAATGATCTTGGATGGAAGCATTGTCCCCGTTCCTAGAGCAGCGACGGCGCCAGAGGCTCTTGGATGCCCGGCTCGTCGCGTTTCGAATCGTTGATCTTGGGATGCATCTCGATCGCCTCGAAGAGATCGTCGGGCGCGGGCCGCAACAAATCGCGAGCAGCTTCCGGCGGTGTTCCCGTCACGTTCAGCCAGGCGTCGAAATCCTGGTGAGCGAGAATAACGGGCATGCGGTCGTGCAATGGGGCGATCGTGCTATTGGCGGGACAGGTGAGGATGGCGACAGTGTCGGTCTCCTCGCCCTTGGGGTCGCGCCAGCGCTCGTAGACGCCGGCAAAGGCGATCAGCGGAAGGCCGCGCGGGCGAAGAAGGAACGGCCGGCGCTTGCCCTTCGGCCCCGTCCATTCGTAGAAGCTATCGGCCGGCACGAGGCAGCGCCGGTAACGCATGGCATGGCGAAACGAAGCCCTTTCGAGCGCGTCCTCGGCGCGGGCGTTGATGAGCGTGGGGAACCGCTTCGTGTCCTTGACGAAAGGAGGCAACAGGCCCCAGCGCATAAGCCTGAAGCGGCGAAGCCCCTCCCGATCGCGAAAGGACCACGGCGATGGGCTGGGTCGGGGCGATGTTGAAGCGCGGCGGAAAGTTGGGCGTGTCGCGATAGCCGAAATAGGCGCGGACGGCCTCCGGCGGGGAGGTCAGGCTATAGCGTGAACACATGACGGTCCGACCCTTGCGACTGCCTTGCGATCATATCGGCCAACACTCCGCCTATTCCAAGTCAAGGTTTCGCTGCCGAGGCCCTGGTCGGCGGGCGCCTGCCTCCCTAAATAACCAATCTAGCCAAGCTCAATTCGCTCCATGAACGAGCACATCCCGACTGGCCATGACCTCGCGCATCGCGACGGGGCGAGCATGGTCTTGCTCAAAGAAAACAAGGTCCTGCTGGTGAGGCGCGGGCGCGTCCCCTTTGCCGGGTTGTGGAGCCTGCCCGGCGGCAAGACGGAACGGGGCGAGACGCCCCGCGAGGCGGCCCGCCGCGAGATCGAGGAGGAGACCGGGATCGAGGCCGATGTCGAGGGCGTTCTCGATAGGGTCACGGTCGCGGCTCCGGGCGATGCGAGCTATCGGCTTACCGTGTTTTATGGCCGGCCCGTCGGCGGCAGCCTCAAGACTGGCGGCGACGCCGAGGCTGCCGAATGGGTGCATCTCGACGACATCGACGCGCGCCCCATGACCCCCGGCACTATTGATCTGATTTGGACGGCCGCCCACAGGCTCCGGCGATTTTGACGGCTAGATTTCAACAAAAATCGGCGTTACTCAGGCTCTCATGAGACGGCGCGAGGGGCTTTTGCTGAGGCTTGCTGCCGGCCTGATGGCCGCGGCCTGGGCCTCCATGGTCTTTGCGCCCGTGGCCGAGGCGCAATTCTTCTGGTGGTTCGACCAGCCGAAGACATCGCCGAAACCAAGGGCCAAGGCCAAGCCTCGGGGCGACGATTTGCCTCCGATCGTGCCGCGCGAGAGCACGGCCCCGCCGCCCCCAGACGATCGCCCCTATGACGACAAGCTGATCCGCCTCGCAGAGATTCTGGGCGCCATACACTATCTCCGCGAGCTTTGCGGAGCCCAGGAGGGGCAGGTTTGGCGTGAGCAGATGAAGGAGATCTTGCGGAACGAGGGGACGACCGCCGTCCGCCGCGCGAAGCTCGTCAATGCCTTCAACGACGGCTATCGCGGCTACCGGCGCACCTACCGCACCTGCACCCAATCCGCCACGCTTGCCACCAACCGGTTCAGCACCGAGGGAGCGACCATCGCGGCGGCGCTCGCGCAAAGCTCGACCTTTGCCAGCAAGGGCCCGGCCGAGGCCCAGCCTGAAGCCTCCCCCGGCACCAGTCAGGACGCTCCCGCGCCCGGCGCCGGCCAAACCGGGACCGAGCCCGGCGCCGACCAGACCGGGGCCGCCGGCGGGGACCAGACCGGAGCCGCGCCACAGGCGCCGCAAGCGGCCGCTCAACCCGGCGCGGAGCAGACCGCAACCGGCTCCGGCTCCCAGGGCGTCGAAAGTGCAGCGCCCGCTGCGCCCGCCGGACCAGCTGGCCCGCCAGAGCCTGAGCCGCCCGACTAACGGATCCGATCGCCGAGAATTACCTTTGCCGCATTGTGTCCCGGGGCCATGGTGATGCCGCCGCCTGGATGGCTGCCGGCACCGCACAAATAAACATTCGGAACCGGCGTACGGTATTGACCCAGTTCCGGCACGGGGCGCTGCGATCCCATTTGGTAAGGCAGAAAGGCTCCGTGAGTCACCGTGCCATGGACGGCGCTGACCATCAGACGTTCCATGTCGACGGGCGAGTGGACGACCCTTTTGAGGATGCTGCTCTTCAGAGACGGCGCGTACGCGCCGTGAGGTAGTCGAGGAGATAGTCGGCATACGGCTCCTTCACTTCGTCCCAGGTGCGGCCGCGGATCTTGCCGGTCGCGTCGCCTCGGATTTCATACGGCACGTTGTGGACGATCATTTTCATGACGGCCTTGCCCACCGGTGCCCTGCTCGGATCGATCATTGAATCATTGCACATCAACACGAACGGATGAGCGGGCAATTGGCCGCTCCGGCATTCGGTGTAGACCCGGGCTAGGTATTCAAGCGATGGAGTCGTCGCGTGCACATACGGGCTGCGCTGCGCGTCCGGCCCGGCGTTGTAGGTCACATGGGCATCGAGCGCGAGATAGATGGTCATGTACCCATCGCCCCACTCGTACCGCCGCATCTTCGCGACAAGCTCTGCGCCGATAGTGTCTTGACCGAGAAAATCGACGATGAGTTGGCGTGGATCGACATTGGAGGCGACAAGGCCCTCGCCCGCGATCGCGATCGTCTCGCCATTCGTCAGTCGCACGCCCGTCGCACGGCCGCGCTCAAGCAGGATCTTCGCAACGCGTGCCCGGGTGCGAATCTCGCCGCCGTGAGAGCGCAAATAGGCCGCAAGCGCCAGCGGCAGATGGTGCATTCCGCCCTTCACCGCCCGGTTGCCGACATCTTGGAGCAGCGATGCAAACAGCAACGCCAGATGGCCGCCGCCCACGTCGTCGGGGCCGAGGCTTATGTGGCAGGCCCACCCGCCAATGAACAGCCGCGTCTCCTCGCGCTCGAAGTGCTCGTTTGCCCATGAGCGATAGCTCTGCAGCCCGGCACGATACTCGTCCATCCCGCCAGGCAGCCGCACAAAATGCTCGGTTTCCTCCAGGAGCGAATCCGGCGGCGAATTCATCCATGCCGTGACGGACGGCTTTGCCCGAACAAAATCGCCGGCGAGCCGCCGCCAGGTCTCCCCGTCCTTCTGCGAATACCGGCCGATGCTGGCGACGGTGTCCTCCACCTCGCGGTGCAGCGAAATGATGCCGCCGTCAGGAAACACGTGCGAGTGATTGATCTCAGGCCGAAGCAATTCGAGGCCAAACTCGCTGAGCCCCAATTCCTCGGGCACGGGCGATAGATTGGCAAATTGAAACCCGAAGGCGTGAATGTCGGAGCGGAATCCCGGGAGGGTGATCTCCTCGGTCGTGGCCATGCCCCCGACCGTATGGTACTGGTCGAGCACGAGCGTGCGCAGCCCGGCACGCGCCAGATAGCAGGCGCAAGTCAGCCCGTTGTGACCGGCCCCGATGACGATCGCATCATAGGCGTGCGCCATATCCGATCTTCCCCGCTGAGCACGCTATCGGCTGCCAACGGCCTCCGCCCCTTCATCGCGGATCAAGCGGGAGCCTAGGCTTGTGAGAAGCGCACAACGGCTAACCCAAGGTACATGAGCATGAAGACCGCAATCACCAGCAAGATCAGGTGATGAATCCTGGTTTGCGCGCGGTTGCAGACGGTCTCCGCGAACGGATTGGGTAGGTGCTTGAAGGAGGCCGAAGCGAACGTTCCGGCAAGCTCGGCGTGAAGTCGTATCGACGACCACCCTTCGATTGCGATCCCGGCCCATGCGGCGCTGACGAGAAGGCCGGCAGCCAGCATGGCAAGCGCAGCCCATTTGCTTTGCCAAAGCGACGCGGGGCTGATGGCGAGCGCGCCCAGGATCAACGAATTCGCCACGAGCAGAGCGTTGTGACGCGCCCAAAGGGTTTCCCGCTCCGAATTTATCAGGTCGATATAGGCCTGAAAGACGGCAATCTCGTCGGATGAGTTCGCTGAGTGTTTCGGTTTCATATGCACCCCGGGGAGCAAGCGAACGCACCGCGCTAAGAGGTGCTTGCCAAGCTTGGTTATGTGCCTGACTCTACTCTTCGGATAGGAGCATCGCCAGAAGCTGCCGGAGGTCTCCTGTCAAACTCGGCAGCTCGTAACCCTTGCAAGGAGCCCTTGGATGGAGTTGCAGGCCGCCGTTTTCTGTGGAGGAAGCCGTGTTACGTAATCTCGTATTTGCCGCCGGTTATGCCGCTCTGGCTCTTTTTGCGACCGCCGCAGCCGCGGAAACGGAATTCGCCACGGCAGCGGTGCATCCCACGAATAAGGGCAAAGACTTCGATACATCGAGGGCAAGCACGGCGCTCCCTTCGGGCAATCCCACACACCCATCTGACCTCAAATCGCCTTAGATATGCGGCAAATCGATCAGTTCTGCGTGGGATAGGGGGTCCTTCTTGGTCGAAATCGCAACGGAGGAGAAGCCTCGGAGCGATCCGGCGGCAGCGCCAGCCGCGCCTTCGATTTCGGTCATCGTCCCCACGCTCAACGAGGCCGACAATGTCGACGCGCTGATCGCGGCCATTCTCGCGCAAAGCCGCCCCGATCTCGATCTCGAAGTGCTGATCGCCGATGGCGGCTCGACCGACGGAACTGTGGAACGCGTCAGGGCTTGGGAGGCCGAGGGCCCGGTTCGCCTGATCGAGGGCGAAGGAGGGGGGCTCGCAGGCGACGTGCTCACCTCGGCCCGGCAAGCGACCTCGGAGATCGTCGTCGTCATGGATGCGGATTTCAGCCATCCGCCCGAGGCCATCCCGAGTTTGGTCGCGCCGCTTTTGGCGGGAACGAGCGACATGGTCGTGGGCAGCCGCTATGTGCCGGGTGGATCGACCCCGGACTGGCCGCTCAGGCGGCGCATTCTGTCGCGCATCGGCGGGGCCTTGGCTTGGCCCTTGAGCGACGTGCGCGACCCCATGAGCGGGTTCTTCGCCGTCAGGCGGTCGGATCTTCTCGCCGTCGATCCGCACGCGGCCGGGTTCAAGATCGGACTTGAGGTCATGGCCTATGGCGGCGACGGCTTGCGCGTCACCGAGGTGCCCATCACCTTCCATGACCGCGTGCGCGGCATGTCGAAGATCGGCCTCGCGCAGATGGCGGCCTATGGCAGGCGCCTGATGGTGCTGGCCGGGGGCGCCGTGTCGATGGGAACGGCGGCGCGCTTCGCCATTGTCGGCGTGCTCGGCGTGGGCGTCGATTTCCTCGCCTTCATGACCTTGCTTGCCGTCGGCGCGAGCCTCGTGCTGTCCCATGTCGTGAGCTTTGCGCTCGCGACCGTGTTCAACTACGCCCTCAATTCGCGCTGGTCCTTCGCTGGGTCTCGCGCCATGTCGCCCGAGTCAGACTGGCGCCTTTATCTGAGGTTCTTCACCGTCTGCCTGCTCGCGCTCTTTCTCCGCGGCGGCATCCTGGCGACGGCGGTCGATAGTTGGGGCTGGCCGCCGCAAGCCGCCATCCTGCTCGCCATTGCAGCGGCGGCCATCGTCAACTATCTCGGCAGCGCCTTCTTCATCTTCCCTTCGGTCGGGCCGCGCACCTCGGACAGCGTGAGGTGGCGGGTGCGGGCGATTGCCGTCGTGGGTTATGTGATCCTGCTGCGTTTCGTGTTCCTCGGCAGCATGGATCTGATGCCGGAGGAGGCCTATTACTGGAACTACGCGCAGCATCTCGACTTCGGCTATCTCGATCACCCGCCGATGGTCGGCTGGATCATCTGGCTCGGGACCAGGCTCGGCGGCGACACCGAATTCGCGGTCCGCATCGGGGCATTCCTGTGCTGGTTCGTCGCCGGCTATTTTTCGTATCAACTGACGCGCAACCTCTACGGCAAGACCGCGGCCTTCGTCGCCGTCCTTATCCTTTGCACCTTGCCGTTCTTCTTCATGACCGGCCTGTTCATGACGCCCGACGCGCCGCTCACGGCGGCGTGGGCCGCTGCCCTCTATTTTCTCGAGCGCGCGCTCATCGGCGGCCGCCGCGCGGCGTGGCTCGGCGCCGGCATAGCCATCGGCATCGGCATGCTGTCGAAATACACGATCGCGCTCCTCGGTCCTGCGACCTTGCTGCTTGTCTTGCTCGATCCAGAGTTGCGTCGCTGGCTCCGCGATCCCCTCCCCTATCTCGCTGCGCTCATCGCTCTTCTCGTCTTCTCGCCGGTCATCGTGTGGAACTGGCAGAACGGCTGGGCCTCGTTCGCGTTCCAGGGGTCGGAACGCGTGCAAGAATCGACGCGGTTCTCGCTGCATTTCTTGCTTGGAACGATACTCGTGTTGTTGACGCCGGTTGGCATTTTGGCCGCAGCGCGCATCTTCCCAGCCGACATGAAGTCGATCAAGGGATGGCTGGCCGATCGGCGCACGGCCTTCGCCGCCGCCTACACACTCGTGCCGCTGTCGGTCTTCGTTACCTTCAGCCTGTTCCATGAGGTCAAGGTGAACTGGACCGGCCCCGTTTGGCTTGCGCTGCTGCCGGCCATTGCCTGGACGCTTACGGCGACGGAGCCAGCGGCGCATCTCGCGTCCTTAAGGCTGCGCCGGCCTTGGCTCGTGACGGTCGCGGTCTTGCTTTTCACCTATGGCGCCGCGCTGCACTTTCTCGTGCTTGGACTCCCCGGCATCGGTCACAGCGGCATACCGCTTAAATCCCTGCCGATCGGCTGGAAGGAGTTCAGCGCCCAGGTCGAGAGGATCGAGTCGGACCTCGAAAAGGAGACGGGCGAGGAGCCACTCCGCGTCGGCATGGATCGCTATTTCCTGTCGAGCCAGATCGCCTTCTACGACCCCGACAAGGACGCCGTGCGCAATACCGCAGGCCGAAGCCTGTTCGGCATGGACAGCCTGATGTTCGACCGCTGGGTGACGCCTGAAGCGGCAAGCGGCCGGAACGTATTGCTGGTGAGCCGGCGGTCAAACGGCCCCATTGCCGCAGAGGCTGTGGCCGACCGATTCCGGACCTTGGGACCCATCCAAGAGCACATCGTCTACAAGGACGGCATTCCCGTGAACCGCTTCTATTACCGCATCGGGTATGGCTACAAAGCCCATTCCCAAGCAGCACCGCAGCGGCGAAACCCCCGCCCGCAAGGGCCTAAGCCGCCGGACTAACCCTAAAGATTAACCGTTAGTTCACTATATCTTCTCGGAGTTGGCGAGGGCGGGTGTATTGGTGCGGGTGTATTGGTGATGTCTCACAGACTCCGCCAGCCAAAAGGGGCGCCGGAATTGACGTCGGAAAGGCGAGTGCCGCGGTCTCCGGAGGGCCAAGCCCAGAAGCAGGCGGCGCTCAGATACATCCTCGATGCCTGGGAAGAGGCGCTGCACGACGGCATCGAGCCGGAGATGCTCGCCAACGCCGCTCTCTTTGCCGCGCTTGCCGATCTCATCGACGTGTACGGGGAGGATGCGGTCGCGCATATGACGAACGGTCTGTCGCGCCGCATTCTGCACGGCGAGTTCACCCTCAAGCGCACCGCGCAATAGCGCCCGGCGTCGAGAGCCGGTCTTTCACAGCACAAAGCCTTTGAGCAGAAGGATCAGCCCGAAGGCAAGCAGGATTGCGCCCGCCACTCGATTGATGAGCTTGAGCCTGTCTTCGGTGAGCTTGTGCCTGATCGTGGCGATGAGTTCCGACAGGCTGAGCCACCATAAGAGGCTGCCGCCCATCACGGCGGCGACGAGGAGCAAAGCCTCGAGATAGGTATTGATGCCGCCGAGCAGAGAGCCGAGTCCGCCGATCAGCGCGGCCATGCCGAGAACGGCGCCGGGATTGGTGACGGTGAGGAAGAAGGTCTGGGGGATGATCCCCATGTGCTCCAACAGATGCGACTTCTCGCCGACCGGGATTGTCATGGCAGGCCTCGCAACCAGGAGCGCGAGACCGAAGCCGATCAGGAGCAGGCCGCCGACGAACTGGATCCAGTTGGAATAGGCGCTCATCGCGTTGGAGATCGCTGTGACGCTGAAGGCCGCGATGGCGGCCAAGAGGCCATCGCCGAGAACGGCGCCGATGCCCGCGGCGAGCCCGGCCCAAAAGCCGCCCCTGACGGCGCGTTGGATGACGAGAACATTCACCGGGCCGATGGGCGCCGCCACGACCACGCCAATGCCGATCCCGGCAAGCACGAGCTGAAGGGTCGATAGGACGATTTGCGTGCCCGACTCCAAGGGCAGGCCCTATTCGCTCGCCAAGGATGGCATGGCCCCGGCGCGTCTTGGCGCCCTGACCGATGCGAGCTTCACTTGCGCTCGTTCGTCGATCTGCGAAATTGATCGCGCACGACTGGAGTTATGCATGAATCGCCGGAAAAGCCTCGTCATGACGGCCCTCGCCGCATTGGTAGCGGGCGCTGCCGCCCTTGTCTACGTACACACCGAAATGTCCAACACGCTTGCGGGACAGGACGCTGGAACGGCGATGGCGGCGGCCGGGACGGCGGATCAGGTGCCTAAGCCGCTTTACGATTTCAACGCGCTGCCAGACCCGGTCAAGCGGATGCTCGAACAGATTGCGACGGCAGCGCAAAGCGGCGAGATCGAGAACATGCGTCCCGTCCTCGAATCGAACGAGCTGAAGCCAATGGTCGCAGCCGCCCATGTCGACGACCCCATCGCCTTGTGGAAGAAGGAATCGGCCGACGGCTCCGGCCGCGATGTGCTCGCCGCCATGCTCAACGTGATGTCCTCGGGTTACGTCCGCGTAGGCCAGGGGCAGGACGAAATGTATGTGTGGCCCTATTTCGCCGAGACAGGGCTTTCCGCGCTCACGCCCGCGCAAGAGGTCGAGCTTTACCGCATCGTGTCGCCACAGCTCGCGGCTGCGATGAAGAAGAGCGGGAAGTACAGCTATTACCGGCTCGGCATCGGCCCGAACGGGGTCTGGCACTATTTCCTTCAGTAGCCGGTTGAGGTCTGCGGCAGAACCTCGGCGAAGCGCACCGACTCGCCGCGAGCCTCGCCAAGCTCGCCCTCCCACATGGCAAGCCGTCCGCGCACGAGCGTGCCCTTCGGCCAACCCTGCACGCGCCGCCCGGCGAAAGGGGTCCAGCCGCATTTGCTGCCGATCCACGCGTCTTCGATCCTGTGCTCGGCCTTGAGATCGACGATTGTGAGGTCGGCGTCGTAGCCCACGGCGATGCGCCCCTTGCCGGCGATGCCGAAGACGCGCTGCGGACCTGCGCTGGTAAGATCGACAAAACGCGCAAGGCTCAGGCGCCCCGCATTGACGTGGTCGAGCATGACCGGCACGAGCGTCTGCACGCCAGGCATGCCCGACGGGGTCGCGGGGTAGCTCTTGGCTTTCTCGGCAAGCGTGTGAGGCGCGTGGTCTGAGCCCAACACATCGACGACGCCGCGTTCGATGCCCCACCACAGCCGCGTCTGATGGTAGCGGTCGCGGAGCGGCGGATTCATCTGCGCCTTCGTGCCGAGCTGCTCGTACGCCTCCGGCGCGGCAAGCGTCAGGTGCTGGGGAGTGACCTCGACAGTGGCCACGTACTTGTAGAGAGCAAGCAGCGCCATCTCCTCAGCCGTCGAGACATGGAGCACGTGCACGCGTTTGCCCGCCCCGGTGGCGAGGCGCAGCAGCCGTTCGGTCGCGGCGAGCGCGGCTTCGGGATCGCGCCATTCGCTATGGCTCGAGGGATCGCCCTCGCGCTGCAAGCGGATGCGCTCTCTCAGCCTTGCTTCGTCCTCTGAATGGAAGGCGGCGCGCCTCCTGATCGTGGCAAGAATGCGCGCGAGCGTCTCCTCGTCGTCGACGAGAAGGTCGCCGGTCGAGGATCCAAGGAACGCCTTGACGCCAGCCGCGCCGGGCAGACGTTCAAGTTCTGCGAGATCGCCGACATTCTCGCGCGTTGCGCCGACGAAGAAGGCGAAGTCGCAATGCATCCGACCCGCGGCGGCTTTCACCTTGGCGGCAAGAGCCTCCGCGCTCGTGGTCGCCGGTTTGGTGTTCGGCATCTCGAACACGGCGGTCACGCCGCCCAACACCGCCGACCGGCTGCCCGAGGCAAGGTCCTCCTTGTGCTCCAGCCCGGGCTCGCGGAAATGGACCTGGCTGTCGATGACGCCCGGCAGGATATGAAGGCCGGTCGCGTCGATCGTCTCGCCGGCCGTGCCCTCGCCGATGTCGCCGATTTCGGCGATGCGGCCGTCCTTCACGCCAATATCGGCAATTCCCGCGCCGGCATGATTGACGACGGTTCCGCCTTTGAAGACAAGATCGAAGGTCTCGGCCACGGGCTTCTCTTGCGGGGGTTCGGCCCCTCCCATAAATGTCGGGGGCCTTGGTAGCAGATGGACCGGGTATGAGCCATTGCCATGCAAGCCTATTGCCTTCGCGCGCCGTCCTTGCGATCGGCGGCGCGGATGCCCGCAAGTTCCTGCAAGGGCTGATCACCAACGATATCGGCAAGGTGCAAGGGGCTCATGCCGTCCATGCCGGCCTGCTCTCCCCTCAGGGCAAGATCCTGTTCGATTTGTTCATCGTCGCTGACGGGAACGGCTTCCTCGTCGATGTCGCGCAAGAGCAGGCCGAGGAGTTTGCGAAGCGGCTCTCCTTCTACCGGCTGAGGGCCGCGGTAGAGATCGGCGAAGATCCTTCGCGCGAAGCGGCTGCGATTTGGGGCGGAACGCCGGCCCAGCCCGCCGGCGCCATCGTCTATGCCGATCCGAGGCTCTCTGCGCTTGGCTACCGTGCTTTCTTGACCAAGGGCACGAGCCCTGCGGAGCTTGGCTGCGAGCCGGCGACGGAACAGGACTACCACGCCTTCCGCATCAAGCACGGCGTGCCCGAAGGCGGTCGCGACTATGCGTTCGGCGACGTCTTCCCGCATGAGGCGCTGTTCGATCAGTTGAACGGCGTCGATTTCAACAAAGGCTGCTTTGTCGGCCAGGAAGTGGTCTCGCGCATGGAGCATCGCGGAACTACGCGGAAGCGCATCGTGCCAGTCGAAGGCGGAGCGCCGCTGCCCGCCGCCGGAACGAGCATCGATGCGGCCGGGGTTCCGATCGGAACTCTCGGCTCGGTGAGCGGGTCGTCGGGTCTTGCGCTCATTCGGCTTGACCGCGTCGAGGACGCTTTGGCGCGCGGCGGGACGCTTGCGGCAGGCGGCGTCGGAATCGTGCTCCGCCGGCCCGCGTTTGCCAGCTTCACGGTGCCCGTGACAGAAGTCCCGGCATGAGTCCCAAGCCGAAAAGCTGTCCCTGGCCGGGGACCGATCCCCTTTACGTCGCCTATCACGACGAGGAATGGGGCGTGCCCGAAAGCGACGACCGGGCGCTTTACGAGAAGCTCGTGCTCGACGGATTTCAAGCCGGGCTGTCCTGGATCACCATCTTGCGCAAGCGCGAGGCGTTCCGGCAGGCGTTCGACGGTTTCGACCCCGAACGGATCGCGCGCTACTCGAAGAGAAAAATCGAAGCGCTGATGCGGGACGAAGGCATCGTGCGCAACCGCATGAAAATCGAGGGTGCCATCGCCTCGGCACGCGCGTGGCTCAAGATCATGGAGACGAGCGCGGGCTTCGCGCCCTTCCTCTGGGACTTCGTCGGCGGCAAGCCGATTGTCAACCGCTACACGCGTGTGAACCAGGTCCCCGCCGAGACGGAGCTGTCGCGCACCATCTCCAAGGAACTCAAGGCGCGCGGCTTCAAATTCTGCGGCCCGACGATCATCTATGCCTTCATGCAGGCGACCGGCATGGTCAACGACCACCTGACCGGCTGCCCGCGCCACGCCGCTTGCGCGAAACTCGGCGCAACGCCACCTAAGCGTCGGGACCGGCCGACAAGATGAAACGTGCCCGGATCATTCACAACGACGCCGTCAGTAGCGGCGCGCGCGCCTGGCAGCGCATGTTGAGCGGAAGGCGGCTCGATCTGCTCGACCCCTCCCCGCTCGACATCGAGATCGAGGACATCGCCCACGGGCTCGCCCGCGTGGCGCGCTGGAACGGCCAGACCAGCGGGGAGCATGCCTTCTCCGTGGCCGAGCATAGTCTGCTCGTCGAGCGCATCGTCTCCGAGCTCGAGCCCAAGCTCGGCCGCGAATTCAGGCTCGCGGCGCTGATCCATGACGCGCCCGAATACGTCATCGGCGACCTGATCAGCCCGTTCAAGGCGGCGCTCGCTCTTGACTATCGCGCCTTTGAGGCGAGACTGCTCGCAGCCATTCATGTTCGCTTCGGTGTGCCGGCGGAGCTTCCCGCCGACGTCACAAAATTGATCAAACGGGCCGACAAGATCGCCGCCTATTACGAGGCTACCGGTCTTGCCGGCTTCTCCCGGGCCGAGGCGCGCCGCTTCTTCGGCCAGCCGCGGGGCTTGAGCGCGGCGCTCGTTGCCAGTTTGTCGCAGTTGAGCCCGCTTCCCGCTTCCCAGGGCGAGGCAGCCTTTCTAAAAAGGTTCAATGATTTGCATCGGTGAGGCGGCGGCCTCTGGAATTCTGGCATAAGGCACAACGAAGGATGGATACCCTGATTTCGCCAACAGAAGCGGCTAGAGTGAAGCGGACCATGAGCCCCGAAACTATCTATGTCGCGCCGCTGAGCCTGGTCGAGGTCACCGTCGCCGATGCCAATGTCAGCCATTTGGTGACCCTCATCAACGGCGATACCGCCATCCCCACGCCGCCCAGCATCGGGCCCGACCGGCATCTCAGGCTCGCGATGAACGATATCTGCGAGCCGCAGCCGGGCCTTGTGCTTCCGCACCAGAGTCATGTCGCCGATCTCGTGAAATTCGCGCGCGACTGGGACCGGCAGGCACCGCTCCTGATCCATTGCTGGGCCGGCATCAGCCGTTCGACCGCCGCGGCCTTCATCGCCCTTTGCGCGTTGAACAAGGAAGGCACCGAGCATGAGCTCGCGTGGGCTCTTCGCCGCGCCTCTCCCACCGCCTTTCCCAATCGGCTTTTGGTGGCGCTTGCCGACGAGATCCTGGCGCGGAACGGGCGCATGATCACCGCCGTCGAGGACATCGGGCGCGGGCAAATTGCGGAGGAAGCCGAGGTGTTCGCCCTGCCGGCGCTGGTTGCCGCTTGAGAGCCATGGCCGAGGTAAGACGCAAGACGCCACCGCCGCAGCAAGCGCGAAGCGGCGATCCTCAGATCGAGCTTGGACTCAACGCCGCCATCGTCACGGTGCACGCGGGGCACCCCCATATCCTGGTGGTGCATCCCGGCACGGCAGGGTCCGGCGCATGGGACGCGCTTCCCTTCGGCTTCTTCGCGCCTCGCGCCCACCGCACGCTCGAGATCGGCTTGCGCGAATGGGTCAAGCGGCAGACCGGTCTCGATCTTGGCTATGTGGAGCAGCTCTACACGTTCGGCGATCGCGGACGGCATGCCGAGCCCGGTGGAGCGCATACGCTTTCCGTCGGCTATTTGGCTCTGACCCGCGGCGCCGGCGAGTCGTTGCCCGGCTCCCGCTGGTCGCCATGGTACGCCTATTTCCCCTGGGAAGACTGGCGCGAAGGGAAGCCCGATATCCTCTCAGACGAGATCGAGCCGCGGCTTAAACAATGGGCCGATCGTCCGCCCCTTCCCGACGAGCCGGCGCGCGCGCTCAGGCGGCAAGAGCGCCTAAGGATCAGCTTCGGCATCGGCGGGGCCTGGGACGAGGAGAAGGTGCTCGAGCGCTACGAGCTCCTCTACGAGGCCGGGCTCGTCGCCGAGGCGAAGCACGACGGCCGTCCCGCCGCCGACAAATGGCCTGTCCTTCCCGCGCTCGGACGGCCGATGGCCTTCGACCATCGCCGCATCCTCGCCACAGCGCTCGGGCGGCTTCGCGGTAAGCTGAAATATCGCCCGGTGGCGTTCGAGCTGTTGCCGGCGGAGTTCACGCTTTACGAGCTGCAAAAGACCGTCGAAGCCATCTCCGGCACGCTCCTGCACAAACAAAATTTCAGACGGCTGGTCGAGCAGGGCGGCCTGGTCGAGGCCACGGGCAGTGTCTCGACCGAGACCGGAGGCCGCCCGGCGAAGCTTTATCGCTTCCGCCGCGAAGTCGTGCTGGAGCGCCCCGCCCCCGGCCTCCGCGTTAAAGCCGGGCGCGGGTGAGTGAACTCGCCGTGGCTGACGGACGTTGAGATGAAAGGGCTTGAAGCCGGAGGTCTGTAAGTGATCGCGAATGAGATGCAGCGTAAGTTTGACCCCTCACGGCCTAGCGGCCTGATCGCACTCTGCCTGGCCGCGGCCACGGCCCTGATGGCATGTTCGCAACAAGGGGTGGCCAAAGAAGACATGATCGACACCAAAAAGGGACAGATCAAAGTCGAGACGGTGGCGAAGGGGCTTGAGCGACCCTGGGGTCTTGCGTTTCTACCCGACGGTCGGATGCTTGTGACCGAAAAGGCCGGGAGCTTGCGGATCGTCGGCAAGGACGGCGCAATATCGGACCCGGTCAAAGGCGTCCCCAAGGTGGTTTCCCAAGGCCAAGGCGGCCTCCTAGACGTGGCGCTCGATCCCGATTTCGCGACGAACGGCCTCGTCTATCTTTCCTATTCCGAACCCGGCGAAGGCGGCGCGGGAACGGCGGTCGCGCGCGGCAAGCTCGGTAGCGGCAGCCTCGACAATGTCGAAGTCATCTTCAGGCAGAAGCCCAAGGTCGATGGCGGCAATCATTTCGGCTCGCGGTTCGCCTTCAGTCCCGACGGCAAGCTCTTCGTCACTCTCGGCGATCGCTTCAAATTCGATCCGGCGCAAGACCTGGCAAGCCATGTCGGCAAGATCGTGCGCATCAATCCCGACGGGTCTGTGCCCGACGATAATCCCTTCGTCGGGCAAGAGGGCCGGCTGCCGGAAATTTGGTCCTATGGCCACCGCAATGCGCAAGGGGCCGCCATTCACCCGGAGACGGGAAAACTTTGGGAGACCGAATTCGGCCCGCTCGGCGGAGACGAGCTCAACATCCCGGAAGCGGGCAAGAATTACGGCTGGCCGCTGGTGAGCTGGGGCAAGCACTATGACGGCACCGACATTCCCGATCCGCCGACTCGTCCCGAATTCACCGACGCCATCTATCATTGGAACCCGGTGATCTCGCCCTCGGGCATCACCTTCTACACGGCCGACGCCATTCCCGGCTGGAAAGGCAATCTCCTGATCGCCGGGCTCTCCTCTGAGGCCATTGTCAGGCTCGAGCTCGACGGGGAGAAAGTCGCTGGCGAGGAGCGGATACAGATGGGCACGCGCATCCGCGACGTGGCGCAGGGTCCCGACGGCGCCGTCTATGCGCTGACCGACGAGGACGGCGATATCTTGAAGCTGACGCTGGCTCAGTGAATCCTCTGAAAATCTGCTAGAACGGCCTCCTCAACTTGGGAGGCCGTCATGCTATGGGCGGCAACGGCATCTTGTGTGATTAGGGCACTTCATGGCGCCGCGCGGGCTGTCACTTGGACTCTTCGGCGTCTTCGGCCGGTCGGCGGAGTTGCGCGAACTCGACAAGGCTCTAATCGGTCGATTTGCACCCCAATCTCGTGCCTGAAGCCGTCAAGCTCGCCGCTGTCGCACTGCTTCGCGAGCATGCCCCGGACGGCCAGCCTGCGCTCCCTTCATACCGTGCCGCCGCCGAGATCATCGCCTATTGCATGATCGGCGGCGATGCGTTCGCATTTGCCAATGACGAAACGCTAGCGGCCAGCGTTGGGCGGCGGATCGAGGCGGCGCTCGAGCCCGGCACGAGCCTGGATGCCAAGCTTGTGCTCCTGACCCTGCACGCGCGGGTTATCCAACCGAGCGTCGTCAATGATTTTGGCCTCGAAAGCAGCAGCGATTGAATCTTTAGCGCGCGCCGCATAGTTGCCATACTGAAGCCGTCGATAGGGCCGCGATTTTGCGGCCCGCTGCTACCTCCTCGATTTGGCAATGCCCCCGATCATCTCCGTCAAGAACGTATCGAAGACTTACGCTAAGGGCTTCGAGGCGCTCAAGAACATCGATCTCGACATCAAGAAAGGCGAGATCTTCGCCTTGCTCGGGCCTAATGGCGCCGGCAAGACCACGTTGATCAACATCATCTGCGGGATCGTGACGCCGAGTGCCGGCAAGATCACCATCGATGGCCACGACATCGTCACCGATTACCGCGCGGCACGATCGCTCATCGGGCTCGTGCCGCAGGAGCTTACCGCCGACATGTTTGAGACCGTGTGGACGACAGTCTCGTTCAGCCGCGGGCTTTGGGGCAAATGGGAGAACCCCGCTCATATCGAGAGCGTGCTGAAGAGCCTCGCGCTCTGGGACAGGAAAGACTCGAAGCTCATGACGCTGTCGGGCGGCATGAAGCGCCGGGTCTTGATCGCCAAGGCTCTATCGCACGAACCCACCATACTCTTTCTCGACGAGCCGACCGCCGGCGTCGATGTCGAGCTGCGCAAGGGCATGTGGGACAATGTCCGGTCGCTACGGAATGCCGGCGTGACCGTCATCCTCACCACCCACTACATCCATGAGGCCGAGGACATGGCCGACCGGATCGGCGTCATCAACAAGGGCGAGCTGATCCTGGTCGAGGACAAGGCCGAGCTGATGCACAAGCTCGGCAAGAAACAGCTGACCCTTCAGCTGCATCAGGCTCTCGAAGCCATACCGGGCGAGCTTGCAGGACACCATCTTTCGCTGGCGAATGGCGGGAGCGAGCTCGTCTATACCTACGATACGCAAGGCCCGCGCACCGGCATTACCGGATTGCTCACCGACCTCGCGGCGGCCGGAGTGAGGTTCAAGGACCTCGACACCACGCAGAGCTCGCTCGAAGACATCTTCGTCGATCTCGTGAGGCGGGAGCGATGAACTTTCCGGCGATCGCTGCGATCTACAAGTTCGAGATGGCGCGCTGGGGACGCACGTTCCTGCAGAGCATCGTCTCGCCGGTCATCGCCACCTCGCTCTATTTCGTGGTGTTCGGCGCTGCAATCGGCTCGCGCATTACCGAGATCGACGGCATCGCCTATGGCGTGTTCATCGTTCCCGGGCTGGTCATGCTCACGCTCCTCACCCAGAGCGTGGCAAATGCCTCGTTCGGCATCTATTTCCCGCGCTTTACCGGCACTATCTACGAGCTCCTGTCGGCGCCGATCTCGGCATTCGAAATCGTGATCGGCTATGTCGGGGCGGCCGCCACCAAATCGATCCTGCTCGGCCTCGTGATCCTCGCCACAGCCTGGCTGTTCGTGCCGCTCAAGATCGCCCACCCGGTGTGGATGGTCGGGTTCCTGGTGCTGACGGCGGTCACCTTCAGCCTGCTCGGTTTCATCATCGGGCTTTGGGCCGACGGCTTCGAGAAGCTGCAGCTCGTGCCGCTCCTCATCATCACGCCGCTGACGTTTCTCGGCGGCACGTTCTATTCCATCTCGATCCTGCCGCCCTTCTGGCAGACCGTCACCCTCTTCAATCCGGTGGTGTATCTGGTCAGCGGCTTTCGCTGGAGCTTCTACGAAATCGCCGATGTGAGCCCCGCCATCAGCCTCGTCATGATCGCGGTGTTCCTTGCCATCTGCCTCGGGGTCGTGTGGTGGATTTTCAGGACAGGCTACCGCTTGAAGAGCTAGAGGTCAGTATTCCCAATCGCGTCGGCAAAATTATTCAACCGCTTCTCGTATATCGTGACGACATGACCTATATTGAGTTTGTAGAGTAAGCTGATCGCAGCCAAAGAATATTTTCCCTTATCCCGGAAAATACGCGTTGAAGGAGTTATTTCATGACGACATTCGATTACACCGCGCTCGCGGAACTTTACCCAGCCAGAAGCTGGAAGCGCAGTGCGGGGCGTATCACCTACAAGAGATTCGAGGCCGCCGCAGAAGCGGTTCGGTTTGCCATCGAGGAGCTCCCGCCTGAATTCCTCTTGGGCACCTATCTTGAAGTCGAAGAGGAAAGGTTCGACGGCCGGCAAATCCGGCGGCTTTATGAGAGCGAAGACTATCCGTTCCCGCGCGGCCTGCCGCCTGGCGGAAAGTCAGGAGTGCCGCCCCTTAAGGCCAAGGCAACGCCAGCCCGCGGTCGGCCCGCAGCCGCGAAGCCGAGATAGGCCCGACGGAATGGCGGAACCATCGCCAAAGGCGCCAACTATGAAGACCTATGTCGCGGAGATTGACGGTCGGGCGATCTTTGCGTTCCGCGCTGTGGATGACGCCCATGCCCAGGCGTGGCTCGACATTCATGCCGTCATGCGGCACACGCTTGAAACGATGCACAGTGACGGCAGGCGCATCTGGAACGGACACGCGTCGATTCGCGCGCGCAGGGCGAGTTCGCGCGAAGCTACGATTTGGAGCACGTTGAGCGACGACATTGCCGGATCCGATCCATTCGAAGAGGCGGACAGCATTACCGTGTGGTTAATCCCCACGACCGACGAGCGCCGGACCAGCGAGGCCGCTCGAAACTAACAAGCCGTCCCCGAGGGGACGGCTCTAATTTCATCAAAGCGCCTGTTATCCGATCAGGGACTAGGCGACAGAGATTTTGCCTACTGCGGTCTTGCCGCTGCGGCTATCGAGTTCCGTGTCAAAAGTGACCTTTTGGCCCTCGACCAGTCTGCCGATGCCGGCGCGTTCGAGCGCCGTAGCATGAACAAACACGTCCTTTCCGCCATCCTCCGGCTCAATGAAGCCGAATCCCTTTTGCTCGTTGTAGAATTTCACCGTGCCGTTAGTCATTAGTCGTCCTTTTTTACTGATCGTCAGTGCAGTTGACTTCAAGGTCGCACCGAGAGCGCGGCCTGAATCTCGTTGGTCGATGTTTGGAGGGTCTGAACGTGCGCCTGGCAATCAGCAAAGGCGAAACGGCCATAGTGTCCGGCCAAATGTCGATGACCGGTACATAAGCGAACAGGATGGCCTTTGCAAGGCGGAAAAGTTCGCGCCGAGCGGAAGACAGGTTCCGGTCGTATGGTAGGGTCGCGCACCATGAGGAATGTGACAACGACGAAAAGTACGGTGGCAACCGGCAATGAGGGTACGTTCAGTCGACAAGGATGGCAGTGCCGCTCGCGAAGCGCCTTCGCTCCGGCGCTCGATCGGGCCGGCGCAGATGGCGCTATACGGGCTCGGCAGCATGCTCGGCGCCGGCATATACGGGCTGATCGGCAAGGCTGCCGGCCAGGCCGGAAACGCCGTATGGCTCGCTTTCGTCGTCGCGCTCGTCGCCGCGCTTCTCACCGCGCTGTCCTATGCCTCGCTCGGCTCGCGCTACCCACGCGCCGCCGGAGCGGCCTACGTCACCCAGCGCGCCTACGGGTTTCCGCTGTTGAGCTTCATGGTCGGGATCGCGCTCGTCTGCTCGGGGCTCACCTCGATCGCCACGCAGAGCCAAGTGTTCGCCGCCAACATTGCCGCACTGCTCGGGCTCAAGAGCTTGCCGTTGCCGTGGCTTGCTCTCGGCTTTCTGTTGATTCTGACCGGCATCGTGTTCCGCGGCATTCGCGAGTCGATTTGGGTCAATGTGCTGTGCACGCTGGTCGAAGCGGGCGGGCTCGTCCTCGTCATCGTGGCGGGCGCGTCTTATTGGGGATCGGTCGATTACCTGGAAACGCCGGCGGTGCCGGGCGCGGACCATGCCGCGCTCATGGTCATGCAGGCCGCCGTCCTCGCCTTCTTCGCCTTCATCGGCTTCGAGGACATGATCAACGTCGCCGAGGAAACGCGCGAGCCTGAGCGCACCGTCCCGCTTGGGCTGATCCTCGCCATGGCCGGCGCGGCCATCCTCTATATCGCCGTCGCGGTCACTGCCGTCTCTGTCGTGCCTTGGGCGGAGCTCGCCGAGGCGCCGGGCCCGATCACAGCCGTGATCGAGCGTGCGGCGCCCTCCATTCCTCCGGCGGTGTTCACCGCCATCACGCTCTTTGCCGTCGCCAATACCGCGCTCGTCAACTATGTGACGGCCTCGCGCCTGATCTACGGCATGTCGCGCCAGGGCCTGCTGCCGCCCGCTCTCGGCAACGTGCATGCCGCACGCAGAACGCCGCACATTGCCGTTGCCGTGCTCTTTCTCGTGCTCGCACCGCTCGCGCTTCTCGGCACGATCGCCGAGCTTGCCGCGGCGACGGTGCTGCTTCTCTTGCTCGTGTTCATGGTGGTCAATGGCGCGCTCTTCATCTTGAAAGGACGAAAAGGCGAGAAACAAGGGCGCTTCGAGATACCCCGCTTTATCCCGGCGCTCGGCGGGTTCGTCTGTTTCGTTTTGATCGTGGTGCGGGTGACGACAGGCGATTGGCGGGCACCGGCGCTCGCCGGCGCGCTTCTGCTCGGCGCGCTCGTCATCCACGCATTGATGCAGCGGATGCGCTAGGACCGGTTATCAGCAAGACGGTGCGGCGGATGGCGCTGGTCGCCCCTGCGGTTCAGGCGGCGCACATATGTGATCGTCGCTTCAGGCCGCTCGGCCTTCACTTTCAAGGCCGCAATCAGGGCGTCCTCGGCCTTGACGACGAGCCGGTCGCCCCTGCCCTCAACGGTTATTCCGACGGTGTATTGCGATTGCACGCCGAGGCTCCATTCCGAGACGCCAAGAATCGCGCAAGGCTAGCAAAAGAACGCGCTCTCGCCCATGACTAATGCCGGAGGCTCAGCCTCGCTTACGGAAGGGCGCCGGTAAAGCCCGGGGACGGAGGCGGCGACGCCGAGCCTACCGTGCTCGGTTTTGGCGGCTTGGGCTTCGTCTCCGCCTTGACCTCGGCATTGTCGGCAACCGCCTCAGGCTTGGACTGCTTGCCGAGGACGGCCGCGGCGACGCCGGCATCGAGAGCATAAACGTCGTTGAAACTCTGCAGCTTGCCTTC
>Ga0187892_10002982_pt1 | contig 32056 bp, 20 predicted proteins | sample MA1701073metaG_FD_139345 | JGI IMG/M metagenome (GOLD analysis project Ga0187892, IMG submission 139345) | Bio-ooze microbial communities from a basaltic lava cave in the Kipuka Kanohina Cave System on the Island of Hawaii, USA - MA170107-3 metaG ...
TCGTGGAGTTACCTCGCGCGACGCAGGATCAGGCTATCGGCCCGTAATGGGAAATTGGCCGAGTCAGAACCTTCCTCTGACAACACCTCCTCCAGCCTTGGCTGGGTTACGCTCGATGAGGGTGAAACAGCGTGATTCGCGATTCGTGATTCGGGCTCGCTTCGGAATGAATGCGAATGACGAGTTACGAATCAGGAAAAACGGGCTCTTCATCGCTTCCGCCACAGGAGCAGTGCGGCGGCCAGCACCAGCGAGGCGCTCATCGGTTCCGGGATGGGGAAGAACACGTCCTGCGCGCCGGCAAGAGTGGCGAAGGTATCGCCGGTGTTGCCGGGCGACGGAAGGGCATTCCAACTCGAACCACTCCAGCGGTACCGCGCGATCCGTCCAGCAGTGGTCAGGGCGACGTACATATCGTCGTCGTGAAAGGCAAACCCAACCGGGTTGGCGGTCCCGCCAAAGGCGATTGCATCGCTCAGTTGCGTCCAACTGCTCGGGTTGGCGAGCACGTTGAACACGCGGATCTGTCCTCCACTGAAATCGCTCGCGTACAATTCCGGCAAGCCGTCGCCGGTCACGTCCTGGCCGAACTCAAGATGCGAGCAGAGGGTGCAAGTGACGGCCTGCGATTTTTCCGCGGTGCCGCCCGCAGTGGAAAAACGGCGGAGCGTTGCGCCTTCCAGAAGATACACTTTCAGGTCGGGGCCGATGATGACCGAGAACATCGAGCTGCCCGACACAAACGTGTCGCCGGTCTGGCCAGTTCCAGGCGCAAACGATTCGTCCGCCGCGCGGCGGCCTATGCGTGACAGGTTGGCGTAATAGAGGCTGAGGTTGGTTGGGTCCACCGCCAATTCCCGAATCTGCCCGCCCGGGCTCGGACTGTAGCTGTGGTCGAACGCACCGCTCACGCCGTTGAAGATGCGGATGCCGCCGATGGTGTCATCGCCCACGTAGAGGTCGTTCGTGCCGTCGCCGGTGCGGTCGGCTCCAAAGGTGAGGCGGCGAAAGTTCGACGACGTCGCGCCCGAAATGAACGATCCCTGGTTCGCCCCGCCCAGCGTGAATGTGAAGACGCCCGTGGTGGACGAAGCGAACAAGTTCGTTTGGGCCGTGGCGCTCGGGATGAACGCGGTTGCCAACGCAGAAACCAACGCGACGACGAGTACAAACTTCATAGGACCGTCCCTCTTGCTTACTGGTTACCTGTGACCGTCACTGACAATAAGGGTCTTGCCGAGCCAAGTAAATCCTGTTCTAGTTGGAAAAACGGGGACACTTATGGGAAAACCTGCGGCGCAAGAGAACGCCCGCGAGCCCGCTCGCACGGTGGAACGCGACGAGATCGGCTTCGCCATTGAACGAACACCCGTCGCGACGTTTCACAAAGTACACCAGCACAGTGAAGTCGAGATTGCCGTTCTCGAGGGCGGAGCGATGCGGGTTCTGTTCGGGGAGACGCATCGGGTGCGCAAATCGAACCAGCTTTCGATCTTCTGGGCGGCGATGCCACACGGTGACATCACGGTTCTTACCGGCAGCCCGGTCGGCTATTCACTGACCGTGCCGCTTGCGCTGTTCGTCTCGTGGCAGTTGCCGTCCGCATTGGGCACGGCGGTCCTGCACGGACGCTTTCTCGAAGACGAACCGCACACCGAGCCTTGCTCCGACCTCGCGTTGCTGAAACACTGGCACAAGCTGATGCAGGAGGCGGACCCCGAAGCGAACAACATCGTCATGCACGAAGTGCAGGCGCGGTTGCGCCGCTTCGCCCGCGGAAATTCACTTGCGCTCAACGAGAAACAAGTAACGAAGGAATCGAGCGTGAATCGTGCGACGGAATTATTCGAGAGGATGCTCGTCGAGATTCATTCCCGGCACCAAGAGCCGTTGGCGGTGCGTGAGATTGCGAAGGCCGCGGAGATCGGGTCCGATCACGCGATGCACGTGTTCCGCGAAGTGTGCGGGATCAGCATCCACGAGTATGTCACTCGCTGCCGCATCTTCACCGCACAGCGACTGCTGGCAACCACGAGCGACAAGGTGAGCGCCATCGGTCACGCGAGCGGCTTCCGCTCCTCGGATTGTTTCCACGATGCCTTTAAGAAGATCTGCGGACGGACCCCCCGTCAGTACCGGGACCAGATTCGGGGCAAGAATTGACGGCGAGATTCGCCACGCCGGCAACCGCCGTCTCTTACCGAGGCTTGCTTCCCTTCATCCGCTCCCGGTTGTACTCGAATGGCGACGGGTTCTTGGTGAACCACTCGCGGAGATGCTGTCCTTCCTCTTTTGGCGGCTGTTTCCAGAAACCCAGCCGGCTGACGGCGGGATAGCCGAGCTTCACCAAATCCACCATCAACTCCGCCGTCTTGAACCCGACGAGGATGCCGTCGAGGACGGGGATGCCTTTGAGAAAACCCTGCGGATCTTTGCCGTGATGCTGGGTCAACATCGCGCCGATGATCGTGCAGCCGGCAATGATCACCTCGGCGCCGTCCTCGCGCACCGCCTTCTCAGCCTGTTCTTTCACGCGACGAAACACTTCCTCGGTGGGCGTCTTCTCGGGATAGAGATCGCAGGAGACGATGTTGATGTGGCGCAGGCGCGTGTACTTGCCGGCCAGTCCGTAGAAATCGAGCAACCGCTCCATCTGCGCGCAGACGGTGGCGTCGGCGTTGATGAGCGTGAACCGGTTCCCCATCATCGAGGCGACGTGCGCCGTGGCTTCGAGCGTGCCGACGACGGGGATATCCACGACGCCGCGCGCCTGGATGAGCCCGGGATCGAGCATGCAACTGACGACCAGCGCGTCAAACCCTTCCTTCTCGGCGCGGATGGCGCGCTCGACCGTGCCGTCGATCACCTTGGTGAGGTTGTACTGGTAGGTGTTGTAGGGCAGCGGGAACACGTCCTTGAGACACTCGCACACGACCGTCGTGCCGGCACGCGCGCGGGCCGAGAGATTGTGCTGCGCATTGGGTTCGATTGCGCCGAATGGCGCGAGGACGAGGATTTTCATGAAATGATCCCGGGGGTTTGGTCAGCTCTCGCACACGATCCTGGCCACGCTGCGCGTCCACTGACGCATCTTTGTTTCCGCTGCCTCCGGATCGTGTGAGGCGATGGCATCCACAGTCGCAGCTAGTTCCGGCAATCTTTTGTCTGCAAAAATGCCGCTCGCCTGAAACTTTGCCTCGGTCTCGTCCGTGCGGATGGCGAGCGTCACCACGCCGGCTGCTTCACAGGCCTTGGTAACGAGCGGGTTACCGCACTCGTTGCGAAGCGTGTCATAAAACTCCCCCAACGCTGCGATGCGTCCGTCGCGGTCCTGGCGGGCCACGCACTCGCACGCCTTCGCGAGTTGTGATCTGAGCTTCAAGATTTGCGACCCGGTCATGCGGAGCGCCGCGTTGCGCGCCGCGAGACCATCGAGCACTTCCCGCATCTCGAATTCCCGGCGCAACCGTTCGGGTGTGCGGTCTTCGACATAGTGCACGTACCGGCAACAAAACGGTCCGGCGCTCTGGATCATTCCTTCCGCTTCCAGACGCAGGATCGACTCGCGGGCCGGGCCCCGCCCGACTTTCAGACGCCTGGCGACTTCGGCCTCGGTGATCCGTTTGCCGACCGGAAAAGTGCCCCGCTCGATTTCGGTTTTCAGCCGGGCATACGCGGATTGGCTCTGAGTTTTCTTCGACGGCGACGTGACCATGGTTTCGAGAAACGGCTGGACCTTACCAAGCCGGCGAAGATTGTAAACAATTTTATTTCGTTCACGATCAAGAAAAACCTCGCCAAATTGGCCTGATTTGTGGGCTAATCGAGACCGTGGTCACACTCGGGACCTACGATCTGTTGCTTCTGATCTTCGTCTCCGCTCAAGCGGCGGCAGTCGCCTATCTGTATCATCCGAAGTGGAAAGCGCTCGCGTTTTCTTTGCCCATCCCCTTCACGTTCGCGGTTCTGGCGCTCGGTCATCCCGTGGACGCGACCAACGTCCTGGGGCTGATCTGCGTGCTGTTGTTCATGCACGGCGTACGTCTGTTGCATCGCCGGCTGCAGGTCCCGATTGTGCCGGCAATTATCGCGTGCGCGCTCGGTTACTGCCTCGTTGGATGGGGGCTGGCTGGCGTGGCGCCGAGAAATGATCTTGCGTTCCATGCCTCGGCCGGGACCGCCTTCGTGCTGGCAATACTGCTCGTCCTGGCGCCCCGGCATCCGGACGAGCCCGGCCATCGCACATCGTTGCCGATCTGGGTCAAACTCCCGATCATTGTCGGCGTCGTGCTGTTTCTGGTGCTGGTCAAACATCATCTGCGGGGATTCATGGCGCTGTTTCCAATGGTCGGCGTGCTCGCTGCCTATGAGGCGCGACACAGCCTGCGCACGATGTGTCGTCAGATTTCGATCACGATGCTCTGCATGGTGCCGCTGATGGTCCTGTCACGACTTTTGGAACCCCGAATCGGCTTGGGCGCGTCGCTCGCTGTAGGATGGGTGCCATTCCTGATGATCCTGGCGGCCTTCTCCCGGCCGCTCTGGAACGGCAAGCTTGGGAACAGTGAGCCGGCTCCGGATTGAACGGTTTGCCTCTACAAGAGATTCCGTAACGGCGCGACTTCCACTCCCGCCTGCTGCAAGCGCTCGCGCACGGTTCGCGCGATGTCAGGGGCGTTCGCGCCGTCGCCGTGGACGCAGACGCTGTTCGCGGCGAGCGGAAACCAACCGCTGTCACGAACCGGCACCTTGCGTTCCTTGGCGAGCATGACCGCCCGCACGGCGACTTGCTCGGGATCGCGGGGCTGCTTGGCGCGTTCCAGGATGATTGTGCCGTCGGCGCTGTAATCGAGGTCGATGTAGGCTTCGAGCACGAAGGGAATGCCGGCACGCCTGGCCGCGGTGGCGACTCGTTCGCTGCTTAGGAGCAAGATCAAGTCGCCACCCAACTCCTGCATCACCTCGACGACAGCCTGTGCGTACCGGTCTTCCTGCGTGCACATGACATAGAGAGCGCCGTGCGGTTTGACGTGCTCGACCTTCGTTCCCTCTGCAGCGGCGAAACCACGGAGCGCGCCGGTCTGATACAGCATGTAGTCTTTCAATTCCTGCGGCGAGATCTCGATGCGGCGGCGTCCGAACCCGAGCAAGTCCGGCAACCCCACGTGCGCGCCGATGCCGACGCCGTGTTGTTTGGCGAGCCGGACGGTCGCGCGCATGACCGACGGATCGCTGCCGTGGAATCCGCACGCGATGTTGGCGGAAGTGAGAAACGGCATGAGCGCGGCGTCGTTACCGAGCGTCCAGCGCCCGTAGCTCTCGCCCATGTCGGCGTTGATGTCCACCCGGAACTTCATGCAACCCTTCTTACCGAAGGTCACTCAGAGCGTAAACTGCAAACTTTGTCTCTCCGTCACCACACGCGACCAAACTCGGTGTGCCGAGTCCAGAACAAGTTGGTCAGCCCAGGCGAAGACCGCAACGGCGCGCAAGCGGAATTGGGACGGCCGCTGGCGCATGGTCGTGTTCGACTTCCCCGAAGTCGCTCGAGAGGCGCGGGACGCATTCCGTCGCGAACTGCGATCCGAGCGCATGGGGTGCTTGCAAAAGAGTGCAAGAGGCTTTTTGCACCCGTGCCTGCTGATTGAAGAGCGCGTGTTTGCTCCTCAACATGGTGACACGGCCGGCTCTGACCGCCACTTTCTGTCGTCGCGAACCCGCAGATGTGCGGGGGGAATCGGGTCGGCGTCTCTTGCAAGTTGTGGCAAGACCGTTCGTCCCGTATCACTTCATCGACGGCAGGATGATGCCGCGCAGGATGATTTTCTGGCAGAACAGAAACACCAGCAGGGTCGGGATCGAGACGACGACGAAACCGGCGGTCGAGACCCACGGCGTGCCGGTCCACCATTGACTGGCTTGATAGAGCCAGACGGCGATGGTCCACATGCGTTGTTCCTGGCAGATGATCAGCGCCCATTCCCAGCTGTTGTAGGCCCACAAAAACGCGCCGAGCGCGTTGATGGCGAGGATCGGTTTCATCATCGGCATGGTGACCCTGGTGAAAATCTGCCATTCGTTCGCGCCATCGATCGTCGCCGCGTCGTAGAGTTCGCTGGGCAGGCTGTCGAAGAAGCCTTTCAGGATGAAGATCGCCATGCCGTTGGCGGCGCCGGGCAGCACGAGGGCGAAAAAGGTGTTGAGCAGGTCGAGATCGCGCATCAACAGATACGCGGGGATGGCGCTGACCATGGCCGGGAAGGCCATCGTCGCCAGCAGGAACACCACGAGTTTCTCTTTGCCCCGCAGGTTGAATCGGGACAACGCATAGGCCGCCAGTGGATTGATGGTGAGCGTGGCCAGGATCGCGAGGAGAATCAACGCGACCGTCACCACCACCGCGTTGCCGCGCCCGACGAGGAAGTCTGCGACTGCGGCATAGTTGCTCGTCAGCGACTCGCGGAGCAGCCGGCCTTCGTGTTGCCGGAAAGTCAACGCGTACGCCACGTCAAACGGTGGGAACGCCGCCTCGATCCGCGGCAGCTTCCAGCCATATGCCGCGTTGATTCTCTCGATACTCCCGTACTTCGTCAGCAGGAACGACTGAAATGCGTGCTCCGATGAGGTCAACCGGCGGTCGGCGGCGGGCAAGGTGGTGACGAAATCCGCCCAGACGCTGCGCAATGTCTCGTTCGCCCGACCCGCGGGCGCGGTTTCCGCCAGCTCAAACCCATCCCAGTCGCCGGCCGACGTGCCGAGCATACGGTTGGCGTTGTCGAGGGTTCTGAAGCGCTCCCGCAGAAATTGCCGGTAACGGTCCGCCAGCGCCGGCGTGGTCCGCAACGCCGTGAGCCGAAGCGGGTAGCGGGTCGCGACGAAGTGCTCCCAGAGTTGGCCGTTGGCCGGCGCCGGAAACAGCGTCTCCTCGCCGTCCGGCAGTGACCCCAGCGAGCGCGCCTCTTCGCTCTCCAGGAGCTTGCGCCAGACGGCCCGCATCGCGAACGGCGTGGCGCGCGGCGCAGGGAGGTCGTCCCCCTTTCGCTTCACCTTAAGCCGCTCAAAGTCAGTGAACTTCGCGTAGTGATGCGGAAACCACGACTGCTGCCACACCGGCTGCGAGAGTTCGGCATGAAACGAGACGCCGTGAAAGCTCGGCACCGGAAACCCCCAACCGTCCGCCAACGCTTCCAGCGTCGGATAGTTCTCGCGTACAAACCGCGACGCTTCAATGTCCCACACGGTGCACATCAAGTCCGAAGCCGGATATTCCTTCACGAACTGCCGGTAGTCTGCCGCCATGCGTTCCCAACGCGTGAGCGCGTCCGCCGACGGATTCAGATACGGCTGGGCGAACTGATCGACGGCGGCGCGGTCGCGACCGATTTCCTGCCAGCTATTCCAGTGGGCCGGCATCGTCGGGAAATACGCGCGCATCTGCCGGTGCCAGTCGGGATAGCGGTTGAAATACTGCGTCAGCCCCTTGACGAAGCGGTCGGACCGCGACCAGAGATAGCGCGGCAACGGCGCGAACCGGTCGTAATCGAAATCGTTGGCGACCGAACTGGAGAGCGTGATCAGGAACGGATACACCATCGTCGCGCCGAGGATGGTGAGCACGACGTAGATGCCGAGCATCACGAGGCGACCCTTGAATGATTTGCGACCGATTTCGGCGATGACCGGCATTTGCTAACCCCAATCCGCTTTCTTAAACTCCACCCGCCGCAGCATCCGCACTTGCAGGTAGGTGAACCCGATCAGCACCGCGCCCAACACCCAGGCCATCGAGGTGGCGAGACTGAAACGGAGATTGTTGTAGGCCTCGATCCAGATGCGCATGCCGACGACCATGGTGGACTCGCCGGGACCGCCGTACGTCAGCAGAAATATGTTGCCCATGTTCTGGAAGGTCGCGATGAACGTTCCGACGAAGTTGATCAGGATCAGCGGCAACAACGTCGGCAGGGTGATCCGCGCCAGCTTCGTCCAGATGCCGGCGCCATCCACGTCGGCGGCCTCGTAGATGTCTTCGGGCACGCTCTTGAGCGCGGCGAGATAGATCAGACTCGACATGCCCATGCTGGCCCAGACGGTCGGAAGAACGCGGCAAAGCATTGCCAGCTTCGGGTCTTGCAGCCAGGTCTGCGACGGGATTTCTACCAGCGGCAGCCGGTTGAGCAGCGCGATCAACTGGTTGAACAACCCGTTCGGCGTCGGGTCGTACATGAGTTTCCACAACAGTGCGATCACCATCGCGCTCGTCACTTGCGGGAGGAAAAACAAGGTGCGGAAAAAAATCCGCGCCCGCGTGATTTCCGAAAGCAGCACCGCCAGCACGATGGGCGCGAGAAACGCCAGCAAGACGTTGAGGAACACGAAATAGACCGTCGTACCCATGCTCCGCCAGAAACTGCCGTCCAGCGCCAGCGAGATGAAGTTGTCCAAACCGACAAACGCGCTCGCGCCGGTAATCTTGTACTCCTGGAACGCCATCACCGAGCCGCGCAGCAGCGGGTAATAACCCCAGAGGCCGATCAATAGCAGCGCCGGCGCGGCCATCGCCCATGGCAGCCAGCCACGATACACCTGTTGGACTGTGCCGCCTCGCTGGACCGCGTACGAACGGATGATCAGCACCAGGAACACGCCGAACACGGCCACGATCCCGGCAAAGATCACGCGCGCGGCGGGCCGGTAACGATTCAACTCCGCCTCGGTGCGCCCGAACATTTTCCCCGTGTTGGCGTCTGTCTCCACCTTGCGGAGCGCGGCGGCGTAATCGAAACTCTCGCCCGTGTCGGCGGTGATCAGGCTGAGCACTTCCTGGCTGAGCGCCACGTCCATCGTGTACCAAAACCCCATGAACGGCTCGGTGTACGTGGCGACTTTCCCGCTCTCGATATCGGCGAAGTTCTGGCGAATCGCTTCCGGCACGTCGCGCAAATAATCGTGCAACCCCAGCCGGCGCAGGTCTTGCGGATTCACAAACCGCGCCAGCCCGGCCAGCACGCGTTGCCGCACGATGTCGTCGTTGACGCGCGGTTCGGTCAGCGCCGTCAATGCTTCCCACACCTTGTCGCGCTCGTGTTTCGGGCGGTCGCCCACGCCTTCACACATCACGGCGTAGTGTTGCTGCAACTGGATGACTCGTTTGCCACCGGGACCGGCGGGGAAGGGAAACCAACTTAGCAGCTCGGGATCGAGCCGGGCATACTCCGCGACGCCGGTCAGATCGCCCGCCATCCAAGTGACCATCGCTACTTCGCCGCGGTTCAACATGTCCCACGTATCGCTGCCGCGCTGTCGTTGTTCGGGCCGCGCCATGCCGGTAATCACGTCTCGCGGCGAGAACGCCAGCTTGCGTTCGCCCACCATCACCCAGCCGCGCGCGAGGTCGTCCCGGGTGAGATTGACCGGCTGGCTCGTTTCGGGATCGCGCAACCATTTCTGCCACGAGAGCCGCTGAAACAATCCCGCCGCGGCGACGCCCGCCGGAGAGGAGAAGTTCGCGCGATAACGCGGCTCGATTTTCGACAGGTCTTCGCCCTCAGTCGTGACGTAGCGCAAGGCTTCGGCAGGGAACTCGTACTCCTTTCCTGTGGTGGGACTCTTCCGCACCTGTACCACCGGATCGCCGCCCGCCGACTGCATCCACGGCAGCCAGGTGAATCCATACGGCAGGAGACAAATGCCGCGCTGGCCGCGCTTGAGGACCGCGCCGGGAATGTTTTTGCCGGGATCGGTCAGCCGCTGACACCAATAGACCAGCTCGTCCCACGTCCGAGGCGGATTGTTCGCATCGAGACCCGCCGCGCGCACCAGGTCGGTCCGGTAAATCACACCCAGGTGATAGACCAGCGGCTGCGGGATGCCATACACCTTGCCTTCGTGGGTCGCGACCTGTCGCCACAACGGCGGCACGTCTCTCCAGCGTTCCCACTTCGCCTCGTCGTCGTCGATCTGGCCGTTGCCGTTGGTGTCCTCGCCGATCCATTCGTTGAGCGGGTAGAGGAAACCCTGGCGGATGTCGTTGCCGATGATGTGAAACCACGATTCCATGATGTCCGGCGCAGTCTTGCCGGCGATGGCCATCATGATTGGCGCGCGTCCCCCGCCACCGGGCAGGTTGATGCCGCCCCATTCGGTGATTTTGATCCCGGGGTCTTCGCGCATCAACTCGATGAGCCGTTTGGTCATCGGATGCTCTGGAGCGGCGGGCCGGTAGAAATAGGTGACTTTGACCTCCACCGGCTCGGCGTGGACCAACGAGCAGAACGTAAGAACGAGGAACAGCGTCAGGGCGGCGTTTGTAGTACCGCCTTCAGGCGGAATCTGCGAGGCGGTCACAGATGGAAGCCGACCAAAGCCGGTACTACAAACGCTCCGTTTCATTCGAGAAGAAAGGAAAAGTTGCCGCTCCCTTCGCGCGCCGTATTCTCTGCAGTTTGGACGTGAATGCACGGGTAAAACGCATTGCCGGCAACCGTGCAAGTGCGCTCGGGCAGGAGGATTTTGGCCTTCCCATCGAAGGACACCATTGCGAATCGCGCGGGCGGTTTGACCTCGCCGACCGACCAGCCGTGAATCGTCCGCTGCTCGGGCAGAATCGGCAACGTGTCGCAGCGCGTCCAGTTGTCCCCATCGAGCACGCATTGCGTGCGTCGCTCTTGCGAAGTGAAGAACGGGGAGAAGTTCTTGAAGCAGAACGTGACCGGGTTCGCTTCGACGTTCTTCGTCTCGTAACGATAGTGAACGGTCGGTCCATCCACCCACAGCTCGACCGCTTGATATTTGCCCTTACACTCGCGCCGGTAGACCATGCCGTTGCCTTCATCACGCACTTTCCACGGGATGAGCCATTCCGCGCGAGGTGAGTCGGGCCAGTTGATCGCGCCGGCAAATTCGCCCCACTTGCTCTCGGGGCAATCCAACACCCAGACGCTTTCCGGAAACCACGGCACGTCGATGCGCACCGTCGCCCACTCACAAGGACGGAGACGGATCGGTTCGCGACGATATAAGTCGGCGCGCATCTGCACTGGTTGCGGCGCTGGAATAGCGAGAGCCCGGTAACGCGGCTCACCTGCCAGATCGCGCGGTGGCTTGTCCGAGGCGCAACGGAAACCGGTGTTGTACATCCTGATCGAGTCGCTCCAGGTGGCACGGTGGCTAACAAGAAATGAGTACGGCCTTGTGTGAAGAAAGCTGCCCCCGGCCAGCACGTGGCCTTCGTCGCGCCGCACCCATTCGCGCACCAACCCATAACTGCCGAGGCTGAACGGGCCGGACCGGCCCCCAACCGGAATCGCTGGCCGCAGACTGATGTTGCCGTCGCTGCGGAAAACCTCGCCCTCCTTCCATTCGTTGCCCCACGGAAACAGTCGCCCGTCATCGCCGCGCCAGGCGCGCTCCCATTCCATTTCAGTCGGCAACCGCTTCCCCGCCCATTTCGCGTACGCCGTCGCGTCCTCGGCGTTCACGCCGACCATCGGCAGCGGATCTGTTTCGGGACGGAACTCGTCCCAGTGCGTCAGCTCACCCCACCCCATGTGCCAGCCGTTAATCTCGAATCGATACCCCGACTCCTGGAGAAACCGTTGAAACTCTCCGCGCGTGACGGGAAAACGATCCATCCAAAAATCACCAACGTCGCTCTCTGCGCGGCCGGAGAACGCGCGTAGCATGTCCGGGTGGACGCCATCGCGCTGTGCCCATTCCGCTTTCTGCCGTGGAGTGAGACCAACGATCGTGTTCCCGGCAGGCACGCGAACCATCGAATCGCTTACCGGCGTGTCACCCATAAATGGCTCACCAGCCCCGGCGCGCCCTTTTCGGCGACCCAGTTGTGCATTTGCATTTTCTCCAACGGATTGATCCAGATCTTGATCGCGTTCCAGCCGTAGCATTCCTTCGGGATTCGCATCGAGCATAGCGCGCTCGAATCCCAGCGACCTTCGATGCCCTTGGGTAACGCCCACGTGGCGCTGACGCAGAGTTGGCCTTCGGCTGTCGGGTCGGGATTGATGAAGTGCACGCGCTGCGAGATGTCGCGACTCTCGGGATCGAACCCGTGAAGATGGAGCGTGTGCTCGCCGGTTTTGCCCTGCAAGCCGTCGAGCCGCAACACCAGCCAACGCCATTGCACCCACGCAGCCACACCCCAGTCCCAGCCTTGCGCATAGTCGGCGTTCTCCTCTGCAAAGCCGTAGCCGGGTGCGCAGCGCACGACAGTGAACTCGTGCGAAGTCACGCGCTGCATCGAGCCGCGTGGCAGATAGATGCCGGGATGAACCTCAACCACCACCTCGCCCGCCGCGGGACGTTGCTTGCGAAACCAATCGCTCATGCTCGCCAGTTCCGCCTCGCCCACGGCGCGTGGCAGTCTGCGTTCCCAAGCGTTCTTATCGAACACGCCCTCAAAAAGCTGGTAGCCGGGCCCGTCGACTTCGACTCCGGGCAGGTGCTTGCGGACCAACTCCGCTGTCTGTCGTTGTAGTCGCGCTTCGGCTTCCTCGACACCTTCGATCTCCAATTCGTCAGCACGAATACCCCAGAACCGATGCCAGCCCGCCAGACGCGAGCCATCGAATGACAACGGCAGCCCGTTCGCTGGCAGGGTGCGTTCTTCGAATTCGACTCCGCAGAGGCTCTCGACTCGAATCGGCTCATCGTGTCGCGACCGACCGCAATCATCGGCCACGCACGCGGCGCGTTTGGCTCGCGCAGTTACCACGAATCGCTCCGGCGCTTGCGTCACCAACACCGTGTACGGCTCGCCGCGAAACTCGAAGGTCTGCGCTTCGAGCAGTCGTCCCCAGCGGCGGATGTGACGGTTCGCGCGCGGCGAGCCGAACTTGAGTCGCAATTCGAAGCGCGTTTGCCCGGCGGGAACAATCCCGTCCAGCAAGACCGCCCCCGTTGTCCCCGCTGGATGAGGGAGCACGCTCGCCTGCCAGCCCGTCGGTGCTTCGACAGAGAATGGCCCGACGCAATCTTCCAACAGATTCCATAACGCGAGCGGCACACGCCGCGCCGCGGCGTTGTTTGCAATTACGACCTCGACAATGCGGGTCGTCCCTTGTGTCGCAACGAGCTTTGTCTTCAGATCGATGTTGGGATACTCCTCTGATGCCGGCGCGCTGCCATCGGGCTGGAATGCCGGATATTTCCATCGCTTCGTGTAATCATACGACCGCCACGGCAACGGTTTGGGAGATTGCCAAATCGTTTGGCGCTCCAAGCTCTCATCCACGATGACGTCGGCAACGCTGCCGAGCCGGTGGCCCACGTGGAAACCCATCATCTCGCCCCGCCAGTAGGATGTTTGTCGCGGCAGGCCGCCCGCGGCGCGCATCTGTTCCTGCCAGTCTTTGGCGCTCACAAACTCCAGCCGGCCGCGGTCGCGCTGCTCGGCCAGCCATTCGAGCGCGACGCGGTTGTGTTCGTAGCACGCGCCCGCGTAGAAGTACTGGAGATTGATGTAGAAGAAGCGCGGCGTGCCGGTCATTTCTGCCTGCCACAGCCAATCCTCGGCCATGGCCAGGAATGGGTACGGCGTGCTCGTCGGCTCGAGCCAGCGATCCACGGCCTGCGCATTCAACGGACAGAACGGACCTTCCACCCAGTTGAGGAAGCACGTCACCGGGTTGCGCAGTTCCATGTTTCCCCAGATGACCGGATCGGGACGCGCACTGGCATTTTCTGGTTTGCGGAAGTCCTCATCTGAAATGAAATACGGTGACAGCGGCGAGCCATACTGCGCAATTTCCCAACCGCCATCCTGCGCAATCGTCGGCGCGCAACAGCCGAGGATGTAACGAATGCCAAGTTTCCGGCAGGCTGCGACGAACTCGTTGCCGGCCGTGTACGTGTTGATCGCGACGAGTGGGCCAACGTCGAATGTAGCGTACCGTTCCTGGGCCACTCGCAACAACCGTTCGCTGTCCGCCTGCGACAGCTTCCACCAGTTCGTATGATGGATGGCGGAGTCGAGTTGATTGGGAAAAACTTCGGGAACAATCAGCCCGCCGCGCCGCTGCAATTCCACCAATGCATCGCGATGACTGTGCAGTTGATCGAACTGGATAGCGGCATCGCACACGGCGTTCAATTCGAACAGGTGTTCGAGCACCTCGCCGATACGCTTCTGGATCGGATAGAAATGCCCGAAGATGTTGCAGAAGGATTTCACAGTTGGTTTCGTGAAGGTTTGTTCGCTGTAAAATGGGGTGGAATTGGGATGCGAGTTGCGATACGTTCCGCGGCGTGAGCACAATTCAAGAGATTGAATCCGCGGTTAAGTCGCTCCCACTGGCCGAGGCGCAGAAGCTTCGACAATGGCTCGAAGATTACCTCGAAGACCAACTCGAGTTCACCGACGAGTTTCAAGCCGAGATCGCTCGTTCTGAGAAGTCCATGCGCGAAGGCATGGGGCGCGTGCACAAGCGCGGCTCTTGAATGCCCGGCGCAGCCACACAGATCGCCGAGGCGGGCTTTGATCGGACTTTCTTTCGGCTCTCGCCGTCGGTCCAAGATTTCGTCCAAGAAAAGATTGATGAGATGGGCGAGCGGCTGGACAGATTTCCGCACCACAAATTGACGAACAGTCCCCATTACCGGTTGCGGGCCGGTGACTACCGCGTCATCTACACGTTCGATGTGGCGACGAACGAGATTCATTTGCTGGCCGTCGGGCATCGGCGAGAGATTTATCGCTAGCTGCATGCGCAGAACTCCACGTCGTCGAACCACGCCTTGCCGGTGCCGTCGAGCTGCAGGACCAGATTCGCGTACAGCGTGTCTTTGGGCACCGGCAAGCCTGTGACTTCGAGCAACGTCCAGTCGGAGTTGCCCTTGATGGTTTGCGACCAGCGATACTCGACGGGTGGGCTATCGTTTGAGATGCCGGGAAATTTTGCAACGCGATTGCCGAAACCAATTCGCGCGCCGTTGCCGGTAACGCCTGCCGTCTTCGCCCATGCGCGCAGCCGGTACGTTGCGCCCTCAACGAGCGGATCGAACAACAGATCGCGCCCCACGTTGATCTCCCATTGCGCTGGCTCGCCGCCGCTCGACTCCACGCGCAGCGAGAAATTGTCACCGTGGCCAACCTGTTTGTCCCAGAACGCGCCACGCGCGGGCCACCACGGCAGGGACTCGTCGAACAGATGGAGCGATTCGGCGAACGTGTTCAGCCCGGCGCGGTAGGCTGGGCGGTCGAGTCGCTTCAGCTCTTCGGCCGAAATCGTGCGCATCCGCATCTGCTTCGCGATATCGGCGGCTTTCGCCCCTTCGTAGGTGAGGAATCGGTAGTTGACCTCGAACTGCTCGCCCGCCCGCAGCACACAGCGACCGTTCTCGACTGGGAGCAGATGACCGAAATGCAGGTCGTAGTACATGTCGCAGACCCCGAGGTGCACCGGGCGTGAGATGTTCCGGGAGAGTTCGATCACCGGGTTTTCGCCGTCGCGTTTCCAGAACATGCCGGCAAAACCGCCTTTCTTGATCGGCAACATACCGGCACCGATGGCGTGGTTGTTCGGGAACGCGATGATCTCGCCGCTGACGTCGCTGTACGTCGTGTAGTCCCACCACTTCTGGTGATGCTTGAGAAACACCGGCATCGGCCAAGTCATCTCGGGACAATCACGCGTGAACGGCGTGCTCGGGCCGACGGCTTGAATGAAATATGGATCGGTAAATTCGAGTTTTGCGACCTTCTTATCGGGCGTCACGAAGCTCCCGCCCGACGCATCAGCCAAAACGTAATCGCGATGAACGTGGAGCGATTGGCGCGTGTGGTAGATAATCTTGTCGCCGGGCTGCACCTCGATGACAACATTGAACCGGCAAGTGAGCAGGCCGTCCTTCGTGTGCGCCTCGCCGCGTAGTTCGGCGCGATTCGCGTCGAGCACTTCGTGTTCGATTCGCGCGTTGGCGTAGTCGTATGCCGGGTCGAACGGGCTGTTGACGCGCGTCGTGAACCGGAGCTGCCATTTGCACACCAGCGGGACGCTCGACTTGTGAAAGCGGACCTGTTCCATCAGCAACAATTCGCGTTTGAGAACAGCCAGGACCACGCCGCCGTGCTCGATGGCGAGCTCGCTGGTTCTGTCCTTGATGTTCCAGTTCATGATGTCACTCGGCGGAAGCGCACCACGATGTCATCTCGAAACTCGGGCAGGCTGACGCGCAAATTCTTTCCGCCCGACAAATCAATCGCTGGCGAATACGAGCCACTTACGGGGGAGAAACACGACATGCTGAATTTGCCTGCCGGGAGGTCGAGTACAATGTTTCCGGAAATTGGTTCGCCCGCGCCCGGCTCGTCCAACTCGCGTTCGTCGGCGAGGTAGATGCAGTAATCCTCGCCCGTAACAGCCAACACCGATTCGAGCGTAGCGCAGGGTTTCTCGCGCAGCAGGTCCGGCAGCGGCCGTGCTCGGACGAGATCGACCGAATGAATGAACGCGGAGAGATGTTTCATCCACGTGCGGATGCAGCGTTGCGACTCGGACGTGCCGGTCGGGGTGTAGATCGTGATCGAAAAATCGATCATGTCGTAATGCCCGCCGCTGAAAAGCGTCGTCCACGCGCGTTTGCGCTGGACCGTCCAGCCATCCACGTCCTTGTATTGCGTGGCGGAGTTGTCTTCGTCGTAGTTGAGCGGCTTGGGGATGGCGTAGGTGGCGAGACAGAAATCCCGGACCGCGCGCAGCTTGAGTTCTTTCATCATGAACTCGCCCATGTGGTACAGCTTACCGCCGTACGAGATATTCGGCAGCGGGTGCATGTTGACGATGTCGAATGGCAGCTCGCGGAACGCCCGATCGGCCGGGTGTTCGAAGTGATAGAGCGCGCCCTGGAAGGTCACCGTCGGGACGGACGTGGTCGGGTTGTCGAGCGGTTCTGCCGTAGTCGCTTCCTGGGCGGCGATGAGATGCTTCTGAGGATCGGTCTGACGAATGACCTTGGCTATCGCGCGCTGCCAATCGTTCACCTCCGCTGGCGAGAACGCGCCCGGCTTCTGCGACGGGCTGCCGCATGGCTCGTTGCAAATCTCATAGAAGACATTGTCGTACCGATTCGTTTCCTCGACCATCTTTCGAATATAGGTGCATTGCCATTCGAACAGGTCGGCGTGTCGCTGGGAATTGTAGTCCGGCCATTCCACGAGCTTCAGCCCGTTCACGTTGTTTTTGGCATGGAGCGGGTTCAGCATCCAGAGTGCGTCGCTGTACGTGTTGCTAAGCAAAGTAACCTCGACCACGATGCCGTACTCGGACGCAAGCGAGAGAAACCGGTGCAGCCGGTCGAAGAACTCAGGATTCCATTGCCGCAAATCGTACTGCGGTTCGCCGTCAAGAGCGCGCTTCGGACCAACCCGCCGGAACGGCGCGATGTAATCCGGCGTCTCGGCTTTGCAGGTCGAGTACGGGTCGTTACACCCTTGGAGCGCGCGGAACAACGGAAACAGTCGCGTCAGCGTCTGCCCCTTCTCGGCAGCGTCCGCGAGATAGCGCTCGAAGTCGAACGGACGATTCACCACCGCGCCGTAATGTTCCGTCGCGCAGATCAGCACGCGCGGCTTGCTGCGGAACTCGAAGAGCTTCGGGTTTTGTGGATGGATTCGAAATGGCTCTTGCATGGATGTTATTGCGGCCGTAGCGCAGGTTTCCAACCTGCCGTATCGCGGGCTTCCAGCCTGCTGTCTCCTGTAACGGTGTGAACCGTCTGCCGATTGGAAATCGGCGATACAGCGCAGCGCGGCACAGCCGCAACCAAAGTAGCGCAGACATCCTGTCTGCCGTTTCGCAGGTTTCCAACCTGCAGATCGTTCTTTCGCGGACGGAGTACAGCCGATTGGAAATCGGCGATACAGCAGGTTGGGAAACCTGCGCTACAGCCGTTGCGGACGCCATTGGAAAATCGTCGCGGCGCGCAACGATTCCGGGAGATACTAATAGATTTGGAAATCTGCGCTACACGACGCCCTGTTTGTAGTGAGCCACGTAGCGAAGCGGAGTGGCGTCCGTGCTGGGCGTGTACAGCCTCCGACGGCACTCCGCTGGCGCTCCGTGCCTTACTACGAACTCGGACGTTGTTTATCGTACCGCTCATATCACCTCCAGCGCATCCCGATCTCCAAGCGCGGGAAACGTCGCGTGCGGCTCGGCTTGATACCAGTAGGCGACTGAGGCGATGTCGTCCTGCAACGGGAGATACCGGCCTTCGCTGCGCCAGCCGATGGCTTGCATATTGACGCGGATGTCCTGCGCGAATCGGATCGGATCGGGAATGTGGAAACGGTACAAGCCGTGGCGGTTACCGGGTTTGCCGTCGGAACTGCCGAGCGGATAACCGAGAAACGGCGCAGCGTAGTTCTGCTCGAAGCACCACGCGCCGCCGAAGTAATCCTCCGTGCCGGTGCCGCAGATGGTCGGGAATTTTTCTGCCATGTCGCCGTCGAGGAAGATCTTGATCTCGCCTTCGCCCCACCAACCGCTCGAGTTCTGCTGCCATGCCATGTACGTGCCGACGTAATGCCCCCGGCCGTTCACACCGTCGAGGATCGTGTAGTCCTGTTTGTACGGGAGCGGATTCGTGCGACGGAACTGTGCATGAAAGTAGGCGTCATCATCGGCAACCTCGCTCAGCGCGTAATTGATCGTGTAGAAAAGCCCGCCGTCTTTGGGGGCGCGGTTCTCGATGGTGATGCGGGCGTGTTTGCGGAACGGCATCGGGAAGTAACAGTTGAATCCACCGGATGGGTTCACGTTGATGGGCAGCGCGAGGATGTTTGTGCGCGTCTTCCAGCCGTTGCAAAAGAAATCGCCGAGAGGGACTTCGACGCTCGGGTTTGCCTCGCCGTCCCAATACATGCGCAAAATCAAATCGCGATACCACTCCGCACCCGCGGTCATCCAGATGTGCTGAATGACTCCCGGTCCATCGATGTCCATGATCGTCGTGGTGGATTGTTTGGGCAGACCAATGCATGGGCGTACTTTCCAGCCCCGCCCCAAGTCGCGCGCTGCCTGACAGAAATCCCATTTCTGTCCGATCTTGACGACCTCCGGCTGCGTCTCGCCAACCTCGGCCATGCCGCCCCGGCCCTTCGCGCCGTAAACGTTCTCGGCGGAAATGGAGCGTGTGACGGCGTTGGAGAGTTTCGTGATGTTGCTCAGGAAGTTCATTCCCGCACCTGAAGAATTCCCCACGCGTCCGGCTGGACCTTGCCCTCAGTCGGCGGATCGCTGATGAGGCCGGTATCGCGCGTTGCCCAATGGAGACGGAAGGTGTTCTTCAAGCCGTCCGCGTCGGAGTAGATGACGCCGAAGTCGCCGCGATACTCAGTGTTTGGTTTGGGCTGCCAATCGAGGGCGGAAAGGGGGATGCTGGCTTCGATGACGTAGCCGTCGCCTTTCGGGATGGTGATGATTTTCGCTTCGTTGATCACACGCGCATCGTCCACGCGCAATACGGCGATTGACGACGTGGTCTCCCACCAACTCTTCGAGCCGGGCGCGACGTACCGGTAAAGCACCGCGACCGCACCCTCGGGTTTCCTCGCGAGCAACAGACGCAGGTCGCCTTCGATCGCCTTCGGGTTCGTATCGTTCGCCGTGCGCTTCGTCCCAATCTCGAACAACACGGCGTCGCCGCTCTTGAACAATTCGAACTGTCCCTGCTTGCCCTGGTTCTTCAGGGGTGAGTTGTCCTTCACCTGGTAGAAGAGATAGAGATTCTCCGAGTCGAACGCCGCGAGCACGGAGGCTCGATGCGAGTCGTCCGCCGCGAATGTCACGGGAGCGGGGTACTCGTCATTCTTCCCGTCGAGGGTTGCCGGCTTCGGCAATCGTTTGATCGTGGCGAGACGTTGTTCCGCTTTGTCCGTCTTGCCGGCAGTGGTGGACGACGCCGCAATGCCGGCGGTGGTCAGTTTCACCGTCATCGTGGGAAGCCGTTTCATCTCGTCGAGTCCTGTGACTTCGAAGATCGTGTTGCCACTGGCGCTCGAACCGAAGCCCACGAGGTATGGCTTTCCGTCGCGCGGGTTGTGGAAGAACTGGCCGCCGAACCATTCGCCCTGGTTGGTGCAGTTCTTGAATGAATCGCCGCGGTCGGGCTTGGCGGGGGGCGAATCCGGCGCGGAACGCGCGTCGCGCATCAGCGCGCCGATCATCAGACCATCGGTCGTCATGAGGAACGCTTGGCCCTGATTGCCATTCAAACAGAAAATTTGCCCGACACCGTTGATGTCTGCGCTGCCGATGACCAGCATCGTACCGATAAACAATCCGTGCTCGGCTTGGGGCGCTTCATGCGAAGCGCCGACACCCGCCCATTTGTTTGGATAACTCCAGAGCACCTTGCTGCCGTCGGGCGAGTACATCCGCATCACGGGTTCGGCATTGTCGAGGATGTTGCCTTTCTTGTCCACCCACGTCGTCTGCGAACTGGAGCGCTCGGCTTGCGCGATGATCAGCTTCGCGCTCGACGGTTCATAGATCGGCGCGCCGCACTCGGTCCAACCTTTGACCGGCATCTCCCACAGCAGCAACGATTCCGGCGTCGCAGCCGGATAGAGCGTGAGGTCGGGTTTGACCGGGGCCGTCCACGAGGAATAGAGCTGGATGGGCTTCACGCCCGGTGCTTCAAAGAATTTGATCTCATTCTCCTGACTCAGACCATCGCCGTTACGATCACTCCAACAGAGCGCGGTGCTCGCCGCCCAGGTGCGCTGTTTTCTGAGTTCGGGAAATCGCGCAATAATCATGTCGGCATTGATGTTGATGACATAATCGGACGTGCCGAACGTCCCATCGTACGCCTCCGGGAATTGTTCCTGGATGTATTGATTGATCGCGGGGGACGCGAACATGTGGTCCTGGAAAATCTTCGCGAGCCGGCAGAACCGGAAACCTTGCGCGAAGAAGTTGCGCAACAGGATGCCGTCGAGAATCTGCACGCTGCCGACCGCCGCCAGCGGCTGATACCGGTCGCCCTTGCGCTCCGAGATCACAAACGGCCCACGCAGCAAGTGCGTGACGAGAAACTTCCGTCCCTTGATCGTGAACTCCTGCTGTGTGTGACAATCGTAGTACGGCCCGAGGTGAGCGTCTTTGGACATTGGCCGCCAGATCGTCCCGATGGGGCGATACGTTCCTTTCTTCCAATCGAGTTCGAACTCGGCGTTCTTGGCGATGGCGCGCTCGGGCTCATTCGGATTGATCCAGACATCCGTGCCGGCATAGGCATGCGCGCTCACGAACTCGCGCACGAACCCACCGCTGGTCTTCCAAACACTGAGCCGACGCGGCGATTCATCGAACTCGTTCACCCAGAGCTGGTCGTCCTTGTCGATGGCAATGCCCCACGGCAGCAGCATCCCGTTCTCATCAAACTTCCCGACCCACGGGCGTCCGCCCTCCTTGCCGACCGTGCGTTGGAATTTACCTTCGGGTGAGAATACCTTCACGCACATCGCGCGTCCCCAATCGCTGACGTAGAGATTGCCGGCCTTGTCCAACGTCATCCCGATGGGCGCTTCAAGATGATCGGCCACCAACGAGGAGGCTTCCTTGGTTTGTGTGTTGATCTTCAACACTCGCTTGTCTTGCGCGTTGACCACCAGCAACTCGCCCTTCGCGTTGAACGTCATGCCGGCAGGACGCGGCGTCTTGATCCGATCCAAGACCTTCCCGGTTTTCACGTCGCACACGAGCACCTCGTCTTCAAAGTAGGACGAGACGTACGCCTTGCCGCCGCCGACCGCGAGGCCTTTGACGCGTGCGATGGGAATGTCCGCGCTCCAAGCATTTTTCTCGGTGACCTCGCCGAGGTTGTAGTACGGCAACCCGGTCATGGCCGGCACGCCGCCGAGTTCGACGAATGGTCGCTGCTCGCCCTCGAACGGAACGGGGGTGCCGGTTTTCTTGTCCAGCCGCATCAACAAGAGCACGTCGGGCCGTTGTTTTTTCAGTCCCTTCTCGTACGCGTTCGCGCCGTCGCGACCACAGGCGAGATAGAGATACTGGTCATCCACTGCCGTCGCCGGTTCCCGTAGCATGCTGGGCGGTCGCGAACCCCAGACCTTCTTGCCCTCGCGCGTGAACGCGCCCGTGCCGGTGCCGCCTTCGTAGTAAACGCCACTGATAAAAATCGTCTCGCCATCGCTGGCGGCCGAGGACGGCGCGTGATCGGAAAGCCAGCCACCCGTCCCGTCGGCGGTCTCCCACGCGGGACTGCCGGGATTGCCGATGCTGAACTGGTAGAGTACATCAAACTCCGGATGCCAGAGTCCGCGCACGCGGTACTCGCCGGGTGACGCCGGCTTGCCGTCGTCATTGAGGCCGTCCCAGAAATCGGCGTTGCGCCCGGCCTTGCGCGGGAAGTCGCCAATCAGATTGCGCACGCGCGTGCCGTCCGGTTTTTCGACAACCAACGACACATAGCCATCAGCGGGTATGCGGTAATCGAACTTCACCGAGCCGCGTGTCGAATACTTGCGCTGGTGTTCGCGTTCGACGAGCGCGAGCGTCGCCTCCAGCGCCTGTTGTTCTTTCGGCAGATTGCCTTTCGCCAGCAAGACGGCTTTTCCCCAGGCCTCCTTGTTCTTCCAGAAAAACTCGCGGTCCATGTAATCGGGATTGATCACATCCGCGTACCGATGCTGCGGCCAGCGAAAGGCCCCGGCATCGCCCCACATGAACTCCAACCCGACACGGAACGTCTCGCCCGCCCGGTACGCTTGGCCGTCGCGCTTGATCAACTTCCACGGGAGTCGCAACTCCTGCGTGTAACCCTTCCCGTCTTTGTCCGTCTGAAACGCCATCTCCGCGCCTTGCGCCAACGCGTCGGGGATCGTGCCCTCATCCGATTTCGGATCGGCCCAGTCCGCGTATTGAAGTTGGACGACGGGCTGTTTCTTGTCGGAGAAAAACCAGGCCATCATCTGCACGGGGCGATCCGTGAAAAAATGAAACTGCGCGCAATCCGCCCGCCAGCCCGACATCGGTTCGATTGCCGGATCGACGCGGTTCTGCATGGGCGACGCGTCCTTGAACTGAAACGCGAAGTAGAGCGCGTTCGCGTCGTACATCATGTACGCGCGCACGCTGTGCGTATCGAGTAACTTCTCCAGATCGTAGCAAACGAGAATCCCGCCCGTGAGATCCCAGTCGCCGACCTTGCCGTCGATCTTCACCTCGCCGGGCGTCGGCACACCGCGCAGTTCGTAGTTGGTGGTTTGCGCGGCAAAGGCAGTAGTGGCAAGCAGCAGAAAAAGGAGCGCAGACATCCCTGATTGCTGTATCGCAGGTTTCCATTCCAGCCCCGAAGGGGCGCAAGAGCATAGCCTAGGGCAACGCCCTGGGAATAGGGATAAGAAAAAACGGTCAGCCCTGAAAGGGCGGCATAATCGACGCGCTCGCGATTCGGTATTGCGCCCCTTCAGGGCTGACCCGTCTCTTGCATGGCTATCCCCAGGGCGTTGCCCTGGGCTATAGTATCGCTGCCCTTTCAGGGCTTGCATTGCTGGTTCTCCACACGTCATGGGATCGAGGATCTCGGCTTTTCCACTCATCGAAAATGTCGAGGAACTCTGTTCATGTCGTTTCCGTTCATGCTCGTCATTTCCATCTATTGAAACTCCGCCACGCCCCACATGGCCGGATTTTGCCAGTTGGCGGAGTTGTTCCAGTAGTATTGCAACGCGCGCACCGAGCCGGAGGCGTCGCTCCAGTCGATGTTCCAGTCCCAGCCGACCTTGCGGCCCGACGTGGGACGGAATTCACCGAAGTACGACCACGGCAGTTTGATCTCGACGTTGTAACCTTTGCCGTCGGGCCAGACGCGTACCTGCGTTTCCGCACCCGGGACGACTTTGAACACTGTTTGAATCTGCGTAAGCGAGCTGCGCTTTGGCGCGTTGCCGGCGGCGACCATTGAGGCGACGACAAACTGGTAATCCTGCGCGGTCCATGAGTGCGCGAGCGGGACGCTGGGGTCGATCGAGATGAACGATTCGACGGCGTCGCCATTGAACAGGGTCGAAAGCACGCCCGTGTTCAATGCCGGGCTGGAATCGGTGATGGCGTACGCGAGGTAGAGATTGTCGGCATCGTACGAAGCGTGGGCCGTCGCGGCGAAACGTCCCTCGCTGCCGGGCACGGTGATGGTTTCGCCCGCGGAAGTGTCCCACTCGTCGAGGCTGCCATCGATTGTCGCGGGGTTTTTCGCGCGCAGGATGCGTTGGGTTCTCCGCACGAACTCGGTACTGGCGGGCGCGACGATTCGCGGCGGGGCTTGCTCGGTCAGATCAACCTTCGCCTCGAATCGTTGCACGCTTTCCAGTCCGGTGACGCGATAGATGCTGGCACGGAACGCGGCGTTGCCGGCCACCACCAGGTACGTCTCGTTGCCAACGCGGTGGACGTGCGCGTCGAACGTCTCGCCGCCGTTGCAAAACTCGCCGGGATCATCGCCGATCCAGGCGCTCTGCAACAGCTTCGCGACGAACAGCCCGTCCTCGGTGAAGACTTGGATGATGCCGTTCACGTCGCCCACGTACACCATGCCGTCGCCGACCCAGTTCACCGATTCGGGCTGTGTGAACTCCGTGGGTCGCAGGATGCCGCCGCTGAGCTTGCCGGTTTTCCACATCCGCCTGCCGTTCGCGTCGTAGCCGGCGAGATAGGCGTACATCGGTCCGCCGTAATTGTTGTCGCGGATCATCGCGAACGTGCGGCCATCCGGAAGATGACGGATACCCCACGCCGAGCAGTTCGGCTGCGTCGCTTCATCGGCGGGGACGGTCCAGACGGTCTTCGCGTCAGCCCACGAGTACAGCGGGTTGCCGAGCTTGTCCAAACCCTGCAAGGGAATCCGCACGCTGCTGATGGGAACGACCGTGCGATCATTGAGGACCAGCGTGCCGTCCGGCAGCGCGTAGGACGCGCGCCATTGTTCCCAGCCGCGCTCGTCGAAGAAGGTGAACTCGTCAGGCTGACAGTGAAGATCGCCGTTGCGGTTGACCCAGAGCCAGCGACGAGAGAAATCCAGTTTTACGATTTTGCCGTCGGTGTCGCGTACAATTGGCGGCAAACTGCTGTTCTTGCTGCCGAGCATCGTGCACGGGAGGAGGCGGTCGCCGTCAATCCGCATCAGGAGCGTGCCGGACAGTTTATAAATATATGTCTGCCCGTGGAGTTCGACCGCCCACCACGAGCCGCCATGTCGCAGGATATTCTCGAAATCGGCAAACTCCTGTTTGAGTCGGATTTGCCACATGCTATCGAGCCGCCAGGTTTTCTTTTTCCAATCGAGATGGTAACGGGTGAGATGCAAACCGAACGCGCTCCAGCCTTCGCCGAAGAGCCATTCGGGTTTCGTGGGATGAAGGAACGGGACATTCGTGCCGCAAGCCATGCGCGACTGCACGAGGCGTTTGCCGTCGGACGCGAACACCTGCACGCGCCAGTGGATGCGGTCGGCGATGAGGATGTTGCCCTTCGGATCGACCGCGACCGCCATGGGCATGGCGAAACCAGTCGGGGTGATCTTGCCGCCGAACGAGCCGCCCTTCACGCCGATGGTCAGCCGCAATTTTCCGTTCGGCGAAAATTTCTTCACCTGCTGCGTGCCGAGGTCGCACACGAACAGATTGCCGGCAGCATCCACGGTCAGCGACCATGGCGCGACCAAGCCTTTGCGGACGATGACGTTGCGCTCGCCAGTTGGTGTGATTCGGACGATGTGCTGCTCGCTGCAAACGAAGAGATTGCCGGCTGAATCGGTCGCAACGCCCTGTGGTTTGGCGATGTCTCTGTACTCGCCGATCTTCGTTGCTTTCTCGGCGTCGTAGATGTCGATGCGATTTTCGAAGAATAACGGGACATAGATTTTCCCGTTCCCGACCGCGAGGCTGCGGGCTTGGAAGTTCGGGTAAGGATCGCTGTACGTTGCAGCGGGTGACTGAATGCCGGCACTCTCGTTCTCGATCAGCCGCGTGGGCGTGACGGCGAGGGTCGGCTGTTCGCCGGGGAAGAGCACGCGCTCACCCGTTAACGCGTCGCACCGGCTCACGAACTGATACGAGCGGAGCTTCTGGGTTTTCGGGTCCACATCCACCATCGAAGGCTGCAAGAGATAGAGGTGTTTCCCATCCGTCGCGGCGGCGATGGTGTAATAGGACGCCGCGCCGAACTCAGTCTGCTTCGACCAGATCACTTTGCCGTCCGCGGCCACGCGTTGGCCGGTGAACGAGCCTTCGATGGCTTCCGCCTGTTGGATGCACGAGCCGTCGGGCAGCATCGCCAGCCCGATGTAGCCGCCGTACATGCAGCGATAGACGGTGTAATCGCTCACCGGGCCGGGCGCGGTATTGCCGACGAGTTGCTCGACCGCAGCGCCGACGCGGCTCACGACACCCCTCGCGGTGTACGTCCCGACCGGCAACGATTTGCCGTCGTCATCGCGGCCATCCCATTCGAAGGTTCGTTTTCCTGACGGCAGATTCCTCCCCGAGAACAGCGTCCGCACCAACACGCCACTGGCATCGTAGAGACCCACGCTGGCATTGCCGGCAGTCGGCAGGTTGACCTCCACTTTGGTCATCTTCTCCGGCGCCGGCTCGACCGCGCCGGCGATGTCGCCCGTACGGAAAAGCTGGCGCGCCTGCGCGGGGGTGAGCGGGGCGTCCCACACCGCCACGTCGGAGATCACCGCGTCGGCCCCGCCCTCCCACCGGCTCAAGGCGAAACTGGTAGAACCGAACGCGGCGAAATCCTTGTATTCGAGCGGGTCGTCTTGCGGTCGTACGCTCTCGCCGTTCACGTACAACTGCGCTTTTCCATCGCCCCAGGTGAAGGTGAGAAAGTTCCAGCCCGGTTTCAGGCTGGGATAATTGTGGCTCGCGCCGCCGATGTTGAAACCGCTCGCGAGCAACGTGAACGCATCCGCGCTGGAGGGCAGCGGATAAAAAAGATAGTTCGCCTGCGGCTCGACCGGTCGCACCCACAACGAAAGACTGCCGCGCGCGCCGACGACGTTCGTTGCCGGGTAGATCAGCGTCTCACCGGCCCGGCGGTCGGGCGTGTAGGAAGTCGGGCCACCGTAGTAACGCGGCGTGCCTTGTTCGAGTTGCACGGCGTCGATCCGCAGAGCGGCGTCGGTCCGCTTCTCGAAGCCGCACGCCCAGATCGTCTCGGGGAGCGGGCCGCCATTGACGCCAAATTCCGCGCTGACGCGGTACCAAGCGGTCGTGCCCAGCGGAACACATCGCAGCGAACCGGGATTCACCACCCGAGTCGCCTTGCCTTCCGGCATCGCAAACGGCGCGATGTCTTCCAGCGTCACCGCGCCGGCGTCTTCGCGGCGTATATAGGCCGAAAAGACGAAGATGTTGTGCAACGGGGGAACGGTCATCACCGTCCACTTCAGCGGCCTAAGGAGCAACGCGCCCTTGCCGGCCACTCTCATCGCCGTGTTCCCGTGCAGTCCGCCGTCCACCGCGGAGATTTCCGACCCACTCCAACCCGCCACGCCTTGTTCGAACGAGGAATTCGGAACCAAATTCGTGGCCGGATATTCCAGCAACACGCCGGACGCCGCGCCCCAAAGTTTGCCGGGATGCGACTCGAAACGCGGGTGATTTGCTCCGACCTCCTGCAGCTTGCCGGTCGATGCATCGTGGTACGTCGCCACACTCGCGCGGGTGAACTCTTGCGGTTGCTCGCCATTCGTGCCGACGAGCGTGTTCGTCATCGGCAACACGAGCGTCCGCTGAGCGGCGATGGTGGCGGTCGTGATGAACAGAGCGCACAGAACAACACCACGATTGATTTTCATGCGCGAATTCACCAGGCCCAGGCTTCCGGAGCGCCGCCGGGGCCCGGCCAGATTTGGTCGAGACGCTTCCTCACTTCGTCGGACAGCTTCAGTTCCACGCTTCGCAGGCCGGCCTTCAACTGTCCGAGCGTGCGCGGGCCGATGATCGGCGCGGTGACGACCGGATTGTGGAGCAACCACGCGAGCGCCACATCGGCGGGCGCTTCGCCGAGTTCGCGGCAGAGTTTTTCGTAGGCTTCAAGTTGGTCGCGATGCTTGGTGGGAAATTCCAGGTCGCGCGCGGTGGCGGGGTCATGGCGACGGCTGCCGGCGGGGATCGCGCGCCCAGCCAGCCAACCGCTCGATAGCGGACTCCACGGGATCACACCGAGGCCGAGTTCGCGGCACGCGGGGACGACTTCCAGTTCGACCATCCGATCCGCCAGGCTGTACCGGCATTGCTCGGACACCAAACCCAGCAACTGACGCTTGCTGGCGGCGCATTGCGCTTGTGCGATGTGCCAGCCGGCGAAGTTGCTGCTGCCGATGTAGGTGGTCTTGCCGGCGCGGATCAATTGGTCCATCGCCTGCCAGATTTCATCCCATGACGTCGCGCGATGGACGTGATGCATCTGGTAGAGATCAATGTGATCCGTCTGCAGCCGGCGCAAGCTGTCGTCGCACGCGCGGCGGATGTGATAGGCGGACAATCCCATCTCGTTCGGACCGTCGCCTGTGTTGCAGTACACCTTCGTCGCAAGGACGATTTTGTCGCGACGGCCTCCTTGTTTGAGCCAGCGGCCGATGATCTCCTCGGTCAGGCCCTTCTTCTTCGGGAAACCGTACACGTCGGCAGTGTCGAAAAAATTAATGCCAAGTTCGAGCGCCTTGTCCAAGACGGCAAAGCTGTCGGCCTCGGACGTGACTGCGCCGAAGTTCATCGTGCCGAGACAGAGCCGGCTGACTTGCAGGCCCGAACGACCCAACTGGGTGTAGTTCATGTCCCCCCTCAACCGCGCGAGATGATCTGCCAGGGACGTTTCGTGTCCCAGATCACCCTGAGATGCTTGTACGGGATTTCCATCTTGTTGAGCTGCGGCCGGCCGTTGAGGAACGGGAGACGCTCGGACGGCAGGCCGTCGGCGTCCCAGATCGGACGCGGCACGGGCTTGCCGTTGATCGTGGCGTGCCGGACGCGGTCGAACTGCACCGCGTAGCTGAACCCAAATTCGGTGTCGCCCAGCCGGTAGCGGGTGGTGCGCGCGAAGAAACAGTAGTAGTCCACCAACTGCGCGCTCGTGACCCGCCGGCAGAAATCCTCGTATCTCTCCTCGCGTTGCAAACTGACGACGGCGATGACGCCATTGAGGGTGCGGCCGAGTTCCTCCTCGTTGAACGCGCGGGGCGGGCCTTCGTAGTTGAAGAACGAAATCATGTGATAGCGATTCACGAACTCGACGCGCACCGATTCTTCGCGTCCCCAATCCGTGCCGTTCATCGGACGCAGCGCGAGATGGATCGGGCCATCCTGGATGAACACATGGCCGTCGCGGTGCTCGATTTTTTTGACCGGGCCAAAGTGCGCCGGGATGATCACAGCAGTGCGCAACGAGGTCACTGGCTTGCCCGCCAGCAACATCTGCGGGCGTTGGAGCAGCATCGCGATGCGGTCCTTCTGAACGGTGTGCGAGCGCCCATAATTGAAAAGGTAGCCCGACTCGCCTGAGAACGGTCCGCTCGCGCCTTCCACCCGCTCGCCCGGGACCTGTTTGTCGATCAGGTAGCGCGTATAGACGACACGCACGTGTTCGGGATCGCTGGCGGACGCGCGACGGCGATAGTTCAGGTAGAGCGGCTCGGCCTGGTTGTTGGTTTCGCCCTCGACTGTGCCGAGCGCGAAGTCTTCTTCCTGGTGCTGCGTAGTCAGCACCTCGCCGGTGGAGGCGTCGCCCATGTCACCGCGCTCGGCGGTCGCGCGGATGTGGAATGGGTAGCTACGCTTCTGCATCCATTCCAACAGGTGCGCCGGAGGGCTGAACTCACAGGCGGCATACCACGCCATTTTGCTGATGCTGTACGTGAGATCGGCTCCGGCATGAAGTACGAGACGCTCAGGCTCGCGATGCAGTTCCTTCACCGGATTGAGGAATACGGTGTCGCCGAGCGCCAGCCACAGCATCATGTTGGCGGCACTGAGATGACCAACAGAATCCGCGGTGTACGAACGCGAGGACGGTCCACCCGGAAACAGGCCCGTTGGCGGGTGAATGTGTCCGAGGAAATCCGACCAGATGCGCTCGACGCATCGCCCGGCCAGCTCACGCGCTTCGGCGTGGCGCGCGCGACGGGCGACGAGCGTGAGATTCGTCAACGTCAACGGCGTGTACGTCGGGCTGCTGTATTCGCTGATCATCCCTCGCCGCGTGAGCATGTCGCGCAGTTGGCGGAGATTCCACAGGCCATGCTCGACCGCTTCGTTGTCGCCAAAGTATTCCCCTCCGAGAATCATGCCGAGCGTGGCCTTGGCCGGCATGTTGTCGTTGTACCCCTGGAACTGGTAATCGCACTGCCGGTCGCCGGAGAAATCGCGCAACGCCCAGCGTCCCCATTGCTCGAGTTTCCGCCGCAGCTTTGCCGAGAGTCTTTCGCCGTGCATGTGAAGAAGCTGGATCGTGTGATTGCTGCAGAAGATGTCGAACTGGCTGGACGTGGCCGCTTCTTCCGGACTGCGCGGCGGGATGTGCGTGCTCAGTTCGCCACGAAGCAGCATCGCCTCGGCGAGCGCACGGTCGGCGGGTCCGCCTTCAAACAAGGCGAACGCGATCCAGAGTGACGCGACCAGATGCGGCTCTTTGCCCGGCAGGGCGAACCGGCCGTCGTCGTGAAAGACCTTGTGCGCGTAATGACGAGCGAGACGGAACACTTGCTGTCGCCGCTCGGATTGAGTGGTGGCGTGTGGGAACGGTTCGAGGTCGTCGAAGAATTTTTGCATGGTACTGGGCTTGTGGTGCGGAATGGGCGATACGACGGGGCGTCGTCTATCCTCTTTCGCTCGCGAGCGCAATGGTCGGCGAAGTGGGCTAGCTGACCTGGTGAACGCAGGTGGTTTGGTTCGAATGCTCATGGGTTATTGGGTAAAGCGAAGATTCCGCCTGAAGGTGGTACTACGAACGGGGCTCATTTCAGCGGCCCGCCCATGTACTGGTATGCGAACGATTCCATGAGGTCGGTTCTCCAGTTCTGCGCTGAATAGGACCGCCATTCGGCGTGGCCATCCGCGTACATGACATTGCCGCCTCCGCCCTGGGAGGGGTGGCGATGCGGGGGATGCATGTTGTGCCGCACGGCACCGGCAAGATCGGTGATGTCGAACGCGCCGCCGCGGACATGATCCCAGAGCAACGGAGCGGCCGAGGGCGAGAACGAGCCGTCCGCGCCGGCGTATTTCAGTTTTCCCGGCCCGTCCACGGTCCAACTGTTGCCGGGCAGGCCACACTCGCCGGGGAGACAGGATCGGCTGTTCGCGCCTTGACCGCTGCCGGCATCGCAGCGGATATTTCCGAAATAGAGATAGCCGGTTTGATAGGAAGCCCAGTTACAGGCGCTGTTTTTTCCGCAGTAGTACGACTCGTGGTAGGCGCTGGGGCAAAAGAACACCTGCACTCCTTTCAGGTAGTTCGAGAGCATTCCCAGTCCCTGCACGTGGCCGAAGTTGTCGAACCAGGAATGAAACACCGACCCACAGACGACGGGCGGAAACCAGCCGGAAAAATCGTCCGCGTAGAGGGTACAGAGCATTCCCACCTGTTTCATATTGCTCATGCACTGGGTGCGCTTGGCGTTTTCCTTGGCCTTGCTCAGTGCGGGCAGCAGAATCGCGGAGAGAATGGCGATGATGGCGACCACGACGAGTAACTCGATCAGCGTAAACGCCGCGCGTTTCCCATCGTGATTCGTTATTCGTGAATCGTGATTCGTGACGACCCTCATTCGCGTCGCGTTAGCCGAATAACCGATACCGGATAACGACTAACCGCGCATCCGCCGCCGCAACAGTAGCGCGCTCAATCCCAGCAGCGCAAGCGCGGACGGCTCGGGGATGACGCTGAAGTTGTCGATCGCGAAGTCGTACGGCTTGGGGGAGGCAAAGCCGCCCGCGTCCACGAACCGGAAGCCGAGCAAGGTGTTTACACCCAATTCCAGCGGATTGACGGTGGTAACGCCA
>Ga0187892_10002983_pt1 | contig 32055 bp, 28 predicted proteins | sample MA1701073metaG_FD_139345 | JGI IMG/M metagenome (GOLD analysis project Ga0187892, IMG submission 139345) | Bio-ooze microbial communities from a basaltic lava cave in the Kipuka Kanohina Cave System on the Island of Hawaii, USA - MA170107-3 metaG ...
CGGGGCCGAGGTCGTGGAGGGCCATCTCGCGCCACTTCTCGAGGAGCAGGCGCCGCTTCGCGTCGGGGCGCGCGTAGGTGCCGACCAGGATCAGCTTCTCGACGCGGTCGGGATGGCGCAGCGCCAGCTCCTGCGCCGTCATGCCGCCCAGGAAGGCGCCGAGCACGTGCGCGCGGCGGATCTTGAGCGCGTCGAGCAGGCCGGCGAGGTCGTCGGCGAGGTCCGCCGAGGTGAAAGGGCCGCCCGGGTCTTCACTCTCACCCACGCCACGGTTCTCGTAGATCAGCGTGGGGTGCTGCGGCGCGAAGTCGGGCACCTGGAGCGCGAGCCAGCCTTTGCACGAGCCCGCCATCCCCATCACCAGCACCAGCGGCGTGCGCGAGCCGGTCCCATGGACCTCGTAGTACACGCGGCGGCCGGCGACGGTGGCGAGCGACACGCCGGCATTCTACTCCCGGCGCCGGCCGGGAGGGAGCCTTCAGCGCGACAGGCGCTTCAGGTCGGAGAGCACGCCCTTGGCGACGGCCTTCAGGGTCTCGAACACGCCCTCGCCAGTCTGGGCCTTCGCCTCGAAGTCGGGGACGTTCATCGGGTTCAGCAGACGCTTCATCTCGGCGAGCGGGGCGGCGTTCGGGAGGTCGCGTTTGTTGAACTGGACCACGAACGGGATCTTCTCGAGCTCGTAGCCCTGCTCCTTCAGGTTGATGCGCAGGTTGTCCATGCTCTCGAGGTTGGCTTCCATGCGCTCGATCTGGCTGTCGGCCACGAACACGACGCCGTCCACGCCCTTCAGGATCAGCTTGCGGCTCGCGTCGTAGAACACCTGGCCGGGCACGGTGTAGAGGTGGAAGCGCGTCTTGAAGCCGCGGATCTGCCCGAGCGCGAGCGGCAGGAAGTCGAAGAACAGCGTGCGCTCGGTCTCCGTCGCGAGCGAGATCATCTTGCCCTTCAGCTCGGGGTTCGTCTTCGTGTAGATGTGCTGGAGGTTCGTGGTCTTGCCGCACAGACCCGGGCCGTAGTAGACGATCTTGCAGTTGATCTCGCGCGAGGAGTAGTTGATGAAGGACATGGGAGGTGCAGCTCAGTCCGCGAAGAGGTTGTCGATGTCGTCATCGGTGATGTCGGCGAAGGGGCTGCTGGCCGCGGCGCCCTCCGACTCGGCTCGCTTGCGCACGTCGTCGAAGATCTTCTCGAGCTCCCCGCCCGCCTTCTTCACGCGCAGCCGCACCAGGCCCAGCGAGCTGCGCTCGTCGAAGATCACGACCAGGATCATGCGGCGCGCCACCGTGGTGATGTGCAGGTTGTCGCGCGCGCCCTGATGGAAATGGATCGGGAAGTCCTCCTCGCCGATGATCTTCGCGAGGCCGCCCGTCGCAGCGATGCTGCCGGCGGTGAGCGAGGCCAGGCTGGTGCTGTCGATGCCGCGCACCTCGCCGGCCTCGGCGATCAGCTGGCCGTTCTTGTCGACCACGAAGACGCCCTTGGCGTTCGCCTCGCGCACGAGGCGTCCGATCACGGTGAGGATCTTCTTGTGATCCTCTTCGTAGAGCACCAGCGGACTGTCCATCATGCGCCGTCCCGGCTCAGGCTTCGTCGGCAAGAATGCGCGTAAGCGCGCGTCCCCGAAGGCCCGGCCAAGCTACCCCCCCGTGTCGGTGCGAGCAACATCGGCCTGCCCGAAGCCGAGCTTGAGCCGTCACGAAGGGGACGTTCCTTTTCCGACACTTGTGCGACCTCGCCGGGTTTCGTGACGGAGAAGGAATGTCCCCTTGGTGACGAAGCCGAGCTTGAGCCGCTCAGACGTCGCGCCGGTTCGCGAGGGAGCGGCCGACGGTCACGTGGTCGGCGTACTCGAGGTCGCCGCCGAGCGGCATGCCGTAGGCGATGCGCGTGACGCGCACCCCGGCCGGTCGCAGGCGTTCGGCGATGTAGTGCGCGGTGGCGTCGCCCTCGGCGTTCGGATTCGTGGCGAGCAGCACCTCCTTGATGCCCCCCGCGCGCACGCGCGCCTCCAGCTCGGCGATGCGCAGCTCGCGCGGGCCGACGCCGTCGATCGGGGCGATCGCGCCGCCGAGCACGTGGTAGCGGCCGCGCCAGCCGCCGCTCCGCTCGATCGAGGCACGGTCCGCCGGCTCCTCCACCACGCAGAGCGCCGACGCGTCGCGCTTCTCGTCGCGGCAGATCGCGCACGGCGAGGCCTCGGTGAGGTCGAAGCAGATCTCGCACAGCACGATCTCGCGCTTCACGCGCACGATCGAGTCGGCGAGCTCGGCGACCTGGCTCTCGGGCGCCGACAGGAGATGGAAGGCGAGGCGCGTCGCCGACTTCTCGCCGATGCCCGGCAGGCGGCGAAGCTGGTTCACGAGGCGCTCGATCGGGGGCGGGGTCTTCACGCGCGATCGCCGAGCGGTTTGATCTCCACGATCTCGCCTTCGAGGATCTCGAGCGCCTGGTTCACGGCCGGGTGGTTGAGCGCCTCCTGGCGCCGCCGCTGCGCGAGCGGGTCGGGGCCTGCGGCGCGCGGTGCGGCTTCGGCCGGGCCGCCGTCCGCCTCGAGCACCACCTGGTGCGGCCGGCCGAAGAAGCGCTCGACCACGGCCGACAGCTCGGCGAGCCGCCCCTCGAGCCGCCGCACCGCGATCGCGGACGGAAGCGCGATGCGCAGCGTCTCGCCGGTGCGCGCCGCGAGGCGGCCGCCCTCGAGCGCCGCGAACAGGCCGCGGTTCGCCTGCTGCGCGAAGTTGCGGAGCCGGTCGAACACGAGGGGCAGGGGCGCCTCGGCGGCGGGCTCGGCGAGGTCCGGCTCGGGCTCTCCGGCGGGCTCCGGCTCGGGCGGGGCGGCCGCGGCCGGCGCCGGCGCGGCCTCGCTGCGCGGCGGCTTCGGGGCGCCGCCGCGGGCCGCAGGCGCCGCGCGGCTGGGCGCCGCGCCCCCCGCGTCGCCGCCGCCCCCGGCGAGCCGGCGCTCGAGCCCGTCGAGCCGCGCGAGCAGCTCCTCCACCTTGTCGCCCGGCGCGAGCGTGGCGCAGCGCACCACGGCCATCTCGAGCACGGCGAACGGGTCGGGCGCCCAGGCCAGGTCTTCCTGCTCCTTCAGGAGCGCGCGGAACATGCGGCGCAGGCGCGCCTCCTCGCCGCGCCCGGCCAGCTCCGTGAGCGCCGCGATCTCCGCGTCCGCGCCCTCCACGAGCCCGCGGTCGGGCGCGAGGCGCAGCACCACCAGGTCGCGGAAGGTGCCGAGCAGTGCCTCGCCGAGCCGCTTCGCCTCGACGCCGCGCTCGAAGGCGCGCCGGCAGGCCTCGAGCGCCGCCGCCGCGTCGCCGGCGACGCAGGCCGCCGCGATGGCCGTGAGCAGTGCGCGGTCGATCAGGTCGAGCACCTCGGCCACGTGCGCGTCGTCCACCTGGCCGCCGCCGTGCGCGAGGAGCTGGTCGAGCAGCGTGAGCGCGTCGCGCAGCGAGCCGTCGCCCGCGCGCGCCACGGCGAGCAGGCTCGCCTCGGATACGCCGATCTTCTCCGCCTCCGCGATCGCGCGCAGGCGCCCCGCCACCTCGGCGGTGGGGATGCGGCGCAGGTCGTAGCGCTGGCAGCGCGACTGCACCGTGTAGGGGACCTTGTCCGGGTCCGTGGTGCAGAACACGAACAGGCTCTTCGGCGGCGGCTCCTCGAGCGTCTTCAGCAGCGCGTTGAACGCCGCCGTCGAGAGCATGTGGACTTCGTCCACGATGAAGATGCGCCACTTGCCCGGCGCGGCCGCGTAGCGCACCGACTCGATGATGTCGCGCACGTCGTCGACGCCCGTGCGGCTCGCGGCGTCCATCTCCTGCACGTCGGTGGAGGTGCCGTTCTGGATCGCGCGCACGTTCTCGTCGTCGGGCGCGGGCGTGTCGGTGGGGCCCTTCTCGGCGTTGAGGCAGCTCGCGAAGATGCGCGCCAGCGTGGTCTTGCCGGTGCCGCGCGGGCCGGTGAGCAGGATCGCGTGCGGGATCCGACCGGAGCGGATCGCGTTGCGCAGCGGCGTGGTGACGTGCGACTGCCCGGTGACCTCGTCGAAGGTCTGGGGGCGCCACTTGCGCGCGAGCACCTGGTAGCTCAATCGGGGGCCTCACGATCGCGGCGAGGGAAGACCGCAGGGCGCCCCCGACCACCGCCGGATCTCCGCTGCCGCTGCTTCCTTCCGGACCTGACGGGGTTCACGAAGGGCCGACTCGGCCGGGACCCTGCGGTCCTCACTCGCCGCGAGCGGGGAGGCTAGCAGCCTCCAATCGACGTTGGAGACCCTCGGCCTCGACGTAGTAGGAACGGCGCGCGAGCTGCGCGGCGGCGGTCTCGTCCACGTAGGCGATCACGTCGGGGTGGAGCTGGAGCACCGAGCCCGGCGCCGATGCCGTCACCGGGCCTTCGACGGTGGCCGCCACCGCGGCGGCCTTCGAGGCGCCCGTCGCGAGCCAGAGGCACGTCCGCGCCTCGAGGATCGTGCCGAGGCCCATGGTGATCGCGAGCCGGCGCTCGCGCACGACGGGCGGCAGCTCGTCGCGGTTCGCCGCGAGCGTCTCGCCGGCCAGCGTCTTCACGCGCGTGCGGCTGCCGAGCGACGAGCCCGGCTCGTTGAAGCCGATGTGCGCGTTGCGGCCGAGCCCGAGGAGCTGGAGCTGGATGCCGCCGGCGGCGCGGATCGCGGCCTCGTACGCGCGCGCCGCCTCCGCGGGGTCGGCGCGCGTGCCGTCGGGGAGATGCAGCGCCTCGGGGCGGAGGTCCGTGCGCCGGACCAGGTGCGCGAGCATGAAGGCGCGCAGGCTGCCCGGCTCGTCGCGCCCGACGCCGACGTACTCGTCGAGGTTGAATGCGTCGACCCGGGCGAACGAGAGCCCTTCGGAGGCGTGGAGGCGCGCCAGCTCGTCGTAGAGCGGGACCATCGTGCGCCCCGTCGCGAGCCCGAGCACGCAGGCCGGATTCGCGCGGATCTCGTCCGCGACCCGGCGGGCGGCGAGCCGGTAGAGCGCCGCCGCGGGCTCGATCACCACTCGCATGACGGGCTCCTCGTGCGGCTAGCATAGGCGCACGGGAGGAAGCCATGGCACGCAAGGTCGCATTCGTCACGGGGGCGAGCCGGGGCATCGGCAAGGCGTGCGCGCTGCACCTCGCGCGGGCCGGCTTCGACGTGGCTGTCACCGCACGCACCGTCAGCGAGGGCGAGGAGCGCGAGCACTCGTCGACGCTGCGAGCGTCGAACACGAAGCCGCTGCCCGGCAGCCTGTCGGCCACGGCCGCGCTCGTCGAGGCCACGGGCGTGCGAGCGCTCGCGCTGCCGGCCGACCTGCTCGACCGCGCCTCCCTGGCGGCGGCCGCCACCAGCGTGCTCGAGCGCTGGGGCCATGTGGACGTGCTCGTGCAGAACGGGCGCTACATCGGTCCCGGCCACATGGACCGCTTCCTCGAGACGCCGATCGAGCTGCTCGAGAAACAGCTCCACGCCAACGTGCTCGCACCGCTGCTGCTCGCGAGGATGCTGCTGCCCGGCATGCTCGAGCGCGGCGAGGGCCGCATCCTCGACATCACCTCGGCCGCCGCGTACGGCGACCCGCCGCGGCCGGCGGGCGAGGGCGGCTGGGGCATGGGCTACGGCATCTCGAAGGCGGCCTTCCAGCGCGTGGCGGGCTTCCTCGCCGTCGAGCTCGGCGAGCGCGGCATCCTGTGCGTGAACCTGCAGCCCGGGCTGATCCGCACCGAGCGCCTCGAGGCCGACATGGGCGAGTTCGGCTTCAAGGGCGGCGCGCCGCCCGACGTGATGGGCGCCGTGGTGGCCTGGTTCGCCACCAGGAAGGAGGCGTACGGCTTCAACGGCGAGACCGTCGAGGCGCAGTTCTTCTGCCACGACCGCAAGCTCCTCCCCGAGTGGGAGGGCCCGTGGGTGGGGCCTGCGGCCGCCACCAAGTACGAGCTCGCGGGCGCCCGGCTCACCGAGCTCGAGGAGCGCCGCCGCCGCGAGCTCGGAATCTCCTAGGCCGTGGAGCTCGCGGATCGGCTGCTCGCGTCGGAGCGCACGCTGGTGCGCGAGCTCGCGCGCCTGCGCTTCGGCGGCCCGGTGACGCACGTCTACAACCCGCTCGAGTACGCGCGGCGACCGCACGAGGACTACGTGCGGCGCTACGCGCGGACGCCCGTCGCCGCGCTCTACTTCGGGATGAACCCGGGGCCCTGGGGCATGGCGCAGACCGGCGTGCCCTTCGGCGAGGTCGCGCTCGTGCGCGACTGGCTCGGCATCGAGGGCGCGGTGGGCAAGCCGAGCCGCGAGCACCCGAAGCGGCCCATCGAGGGCTTCGCGTGCCGGCGCAGCGAGGTGTCGGGCGCGCGGCTCTGGGGCGCGGTGCGCGCGCACTACGAGAAGCCCGAGCGCTTCTTCCGTCGCGCCTTCCTCGCGAACTACTGCCCGCTCGTGTTCATGGAGGCGAGCGGCCGGAACCGCACGCCCGACCAGCTCCCGGCCGGCGAGCGCGGGCCGCTGCTCGCGGCCTGCGACGCGCACCTGCGCCGGCTCGTCGCGCTGCTCCGCCCCACGCACGTGATCGGCATCGGGCGCTTCGCGGAGGCGCGCGCGCGCGCCGCGCTCGCGGACGGCGACGTGCGCATCGGCGCGATCCTGCACCCGAGCCCCGCCAGCCCCGCCGCGAACCGCGACTGGGCCGCGCAGGCGAAGCGCGAGCTCGCCCGGCTCGGCGTCTGCGAGAGCCGGGCATGACCGAGCTGCTGGACGGCGCGCCTTGAGCCGCAAGCTGCGCGTGCTCGTGCTGATGCACCGCGACTTCGTGCCGCCGGCGTCGCTGAAGGGCCTCTCCGACGCGCAGGTCGACCGCATCAAGAGCGAGATCGACGTGACCGAGGCGCTGCGGCTGCTCGGCCACGAGGTGCGCGAGATCGGCGTGCACGACGAGCTGCGTCCGCTGCGCGCCGCGCTCGAGGAGGAGGCGCCCGAGCTGGTGTTCAACCTGCTGGAGGAGTTCCAGGACCAGGTCGTGTTCGACCAGCACGTGGTCGCGTTCCTCGAGCTGATGCGCGTGCCGTATACCGGCTGCAACCCCCGTGGGCTCACGCTCGCGCGCGACAAGGCGCTCTCGAAGCTGGTCGTGGCGCACCACCGTGTGCGCGCGCCGCGCTTCGAGGTCTTCCGGCAGGGGCGCACCGTGCGGCGCACGCGAAGGCTCGCCTTCCCGCTGATCGTGAAGTCGCTCGTGGCGGAGTCGTCGGTGGGCATCTCGAAGGCCTCGCTGGTGCAGGACGACGCCGCGCTCGCGGAGCGCGTGCGCTTCGTGCACGAATGGATCCACACGGACGCCATCGCGGAGGAGTTCGTGCCGGGCCGCGAGCTCTACGTCGGCGTGCTCGGCAACGAGCGCGTGACCGTGCTGCCGCCGCGGGAGCTGGTGATGCGCACCGCGCCCGGGGAGCCGCTGATCGCGACGGAGCGCGTGAAGCACAGCCTGCGCTACCAGGAGGCGCGCGGCGTCGATCTGGCCTTCCCGTCCGACCTCCCCGACGGCGTCGCGGCGCGCCTCGCGCGCCAGAGCCGCCGCGTGTACCAGGCGCTCCACCTCGACGGATACGCGCGCATCGACTGGCGCCTCTCGGCCGAGGGCCAGCTCTACTTCCTGGAAGCGAACCCGAACCCCGAGATCGCGCGCTTCGAGGAGTTCGCGAGCGCGGCCGAGGCGGCGGGCCTCGGCTACGAGGCGCTGATCCAGCGCCTCGTCGGGCTCGGCCTCGCGCGCGGCGGGTGACGCTCAAGCCGGCGCTGCGCCCGCCGATCGTCTCTGGACCTCTCAGAAGGAGACGCCGATGCGCGTCACGCGTTTCTTCGTGGTAGCGGCGCTGCTGCTCGCCCAGGCGGCGCCCGCCGCCGCGGCGGGCAAGGCCCCGGCTCTGCTCCCCGGCGGCCGGACGATCTCCGGCCCCGGCACGCTCAGCATCCAGCCGGGCTTCCAGGCGCGCGTGCACGCCGACGGGTCCGTTTCGCAGGACGTGTGCGTGACCGTCGTCAACACGGGCAGCTCCCTGTTCACGCTGTCGCTCATCGGCGCCTCGACGCCCGCCATGGACGTGTTTCCGGGCACGAGCCGGGCGCTCTGCGTCGAGAACGTGCAGTTCGTGGACTTGACCTGTGCGGGCGAGAGCACGTGCACCGCGCAGTGGCGCGTGGACCAGAACTGAGGGCGGCAAGCAACTGGGTGGGGCCGGAAGGCGTTCCCTCCGGCCCCGCGGGCCCTCCCCCACTAGCGGCGCCGGCGCACCGGCTCGAAGGCGTGCTCGAACACGTAGTCGGCGATCGCGCGTCCCTGCGCGATGCCTTGCGTCCTGTCGAACGCCCAATGGATGCCGAGGTAGATGCGGCTCTGCCCGTTCTCCTCTTCGGCCTGCGACAGTGACGTGAAGGTGCGCGGCAGGAGCGGTCGCACGTTCCCCTCGTTGTCGAGCGTCACGCCGTTGAACTCTTCCGAAACGAAGGTGAAGGCGATCGCGTCGGTGCGATAGAACCGCCGCAACGTCTGGAACAGCGCGCCGCCGAAGCCGGCGTGACCGGAGGGATACGCCGGGAAGGGCGGCGTGAAGTTGACCCGGGAGAGGTTGCTCGACGGCGCTCCGAGCGGAGAGAAGGTCAGGTCACCGAGCGTGTCGGGGTTGCCGTCGCCGAGGCCCGTCGGTCCGGTGCCCGGGTCGGCTTCCCGGATGCCGGTGACGGGCCGCCAGAAGGCATAGAAGTACTTCGACTCCCAGATGGCGGTGCCCGCCTCGGCCATGGCGGTGTTGACCAGCGCGAGCAGCCGCGCCGTCTGCATGAGGTCGGAGCGCTTCTGCTTCGCGATCACCACCGCGATCTGGTTGTAGAGGCGCGGCGGCGCGCACAGCGACGGCGTGCCGTCGTACGCCCAGAAGATGCCGGCGTGCGTCTGGTCGCCGTTGCGGAGTGTGGGCGTCGTGACCCCGTCGCCGCCGAGAGCCAGCACCTCGTTGAAGGCCGTCGTGTACTCCTCGCTGTCGAGCGCGGGCGGCGGCGGCACGCGGAACTGGTCGGACGACTCGAGCACGAACGGCTCCACCTCGCCCCAGTGCGCGCCGAGCGCCACCGGCAGCAGGCTGATCGGATCCTGGCGCCAGATCCCCGGCGCGTCGTCCGGCAGGTAGTCGACGCCGACCAGCGGCTCGGAATGCTGCGAGCCGTCGTTGGCACGGAGCGAGAGGATCGCGGAGGCGGCCCGCCGGCCGAGCCGCACGCCCTCGGTGCGCGCGCGGCGGTCGCGCACGGCGGCGAGATCCGCCGCGAGCGCGGTGTCGAAGGTCGCCGTCTGCGCCGGGAACATCGCGACCAGCGTGTCGTGAGCGGCCTGCGCGATCGCAGCCTTGAGCGAGGGCTCCGTGTACACGCGACGCAGTCCCGTGTAGCTCTCGTAGTCGCCGACGGCCGCGTTCAAGGCGTCGAACATCGCGATGTGGACGATCGCCATCGCGCGGCTCGCGCGACCGGGGCCGGGCTGCTCGCCGATGCCCGCGTGGTCCGCGCCGCTGGCGTCGATGGCGATTTGATTCCAGCGCAGCACCCAGGAGACGGAGCCGGGGGAGCTCCGCCCCCGACGCGAGTCGCCATCGGCGAGCGCTGCGGTGCTCCAGACGAACGAGACCAGGGTCAGTGCCCAGACGACGGCGCGGCGGCGCAGCATGCGTTCTCCTTCGATCCACCGTCCGGGCGATGCTCAGCATCTCACGCTGCGGGCCCGGGCACCGTGAGAGTGGTCACCTCCGGTGTTTCCCGCAGCGGATGCGCAAAGAAGCGCCCCACACCTCCGGCGCGCCGGGATAGATTGGCGCCGTCACCGTCGGAGGCCTCCGTGACGAGCGCCTGGACCCGAGCCCTCGAACTCGCAGCTCGCACCCCCGAGTCCCGGAACCGCTACGCGGACTTCCTGCGCGCGGCGTCGATCGGGGTCGTGGTGCTCGGACACTGGCTGATGGCCGCGCCCACCGTCGCCGGCGGCGAGTTCAGCCTGAGCGACATGCTCCACGTGGCGCCGTGGTCGCAGTGGCTCACCTGGCTGTTCCAGGTGATGCCGCTCTTCTTCATCGTGGGCGGCTACTCGAACGCGGCGTCGTGGGAAGCCGCCATGCGCTCGGGGCAGGGCTACGCGGCGTGGATCGCCGGGCGGCTCTCGCGCCTCGTGCTCCCGATCGTGCCGCTGCTCGTCGTCTGGACGGTCGCCGCCGCGGTCGCGCACCAGCTCGGCGTCGGGCCGGACATGATCCGCGTCGGCTCGCAGGTCGCGCTCATTCCCACCTGGTTCCTCGCGGTGTACGTCGTCGTCGTGGTGGTGGCGCCGGCTACGCACTGGTTGTGGCGGCGCTGGGCCATGACCTCCTTCTTCGCCCTCGTGCTCGCCGCCGTGTGCGTGGACGCGGTGGGCTTCACGACGGAGTGGACGGCGCTGCGCTGGGCGAACTACGCGTTCGTCTGGCTCGCCGTGCACCACCTCGGGTACCTGTGGTGGGACGGCCGGCTCACCGGCGCGCGCGCGCTGCCGTGGGCGCTCGGCGGCTTCGCCGGGCTCGTGCTGCTCGTCACCATCGGCGGCTACCCGGTGAGCATGATCAGCGTGCCGGGCGAGGAGGTCTCGAACAGCCGGCCGCCGACGCTGGCGCTGCTCGCGCTCGGCGCGTTCCACGGCGGCCTCGCGCTCTCGCTCGAAGCGCCCGCGCGCCGCTGGCTCGCGCGCACGCGCCCGTGGGCCGCCACCGTCCTCGTGAACGGCACGATCATGACGCTCTACCTCTGGCACGTGAGCGCGCTCGTGCTCGCCGTCGGCGTGGCGTATGGGCTCGGCGGCATCGGGCTCGGCCTCGCGCCGAACAGCGCGAGCTGGTGGGCGACGCGGCCGCTCTGGCTGGTGGCGCTGCTCGCGCTCCTCGCCGTCTTCGTCGCGATCTTCGGCCGCTTCGAGCAGCGCGCGCGCGGGGCGGGCGCGCCGCCGCCGGCGGGGCAGAGCGTCGCCGGCGCGCTCGCGGTGTGCTTCGGCCTCTCGGTGCTCGCGCTCGGCGGCCTCGGCGGCCCCGGCCCGCTCGGCATCCGTGGGGGCATCGTCCTCGCGACGCTCGCCGGCGCCGCGCTGGCCTGCGGCGTGCGCATCGGCCGCGCCACCGCGGACAAGCCCGCCCCGAGCGGCTAGCCTGCCCGCCCTCTTCGCGGAGAGGTGCCAGAGCCTGGTTGAATGGGCCTGACTCGAAATCAGGTGTAGGCGCAAGCCTACCGGGGGTTCGAATCCCTCCCTCTCCGCCAACCCGGGTCCGCTGCTGAGAGGCGCTCCGCGCCCCCACCACCGCGCCTCGCTCTCGAGCTCCGGGTCGCGGCGGCTCGAGCGACGTAGCGCGCAACTTGTACAACTGGCGCCTCTCGCGTGCGCTCCGCGCCGCGAACGCGTCGCTCGCGCCGGCTCGCGGCTGGCATACGGCTTGCTCCTGCGGGTCGCCCGCACCGTCACGATCGAGCTCGACTCGAGCCCGAGAAGAGGAGCCTCCGATGACGCACTCCGACTCCGATCCCGCCCGCCTGGCGTGCGTGAAGGCGCGCATCCTCCAGCTGCTCGCGCGGCTGCGCCGCACCAGCTTCCGCGACGGCCTCGAGCGCGAGCTGCTCGTCGCGGAGCTGGAGCGCACGGTCGCCTGTCTCCCCTCGCTGGCCGAGCGCCGCGCCGACTCGGCCGAGGCCCGCGCCGCGGTGGAGCGTGCGTTCGGCGCCCTGGTCGCGCCCGATCACCCGGCCGCCTGGGCGCCGCGCGTCTCCCAGCTCGAGGATCGCCTGTCGCTGCTCGTCGCATCCGAAGAAGACCTGCTGGTGGAGCGCGCCTCCGCGGCCTAGCGCGACGGCGACGAGACGCGAAGCGTAGCGGGCCGCCACGGCGAAGAGGGCCGCGTGGGCTGGATCCTGCTCGGGTTGATCGGGATTCCGATCCCGGTGCTGCTGGTGCTCTACTTCCTGCGCGGCTGTACCTGAGCCACCGCTCCTACGGGGCCGCTGCCGCGAGCGCGCGCAGCCCGTCCTCGACGGTGACCACCGGCGCATACCCGAGCTCGCGGCGCGCCTTGTCGTCGCGCAGCGTGCAGTCGCAGCAGAGCAGGTCCACGGCGTGGCGGGTGAGGGGCGGCGGGCCTTCGGGGCCGAGCACGCGCCACAGGCTCTCGATCAGCGCGGCGGCGGGGCGCACGAGCCAGCTCGGCAGCGAGCGCTCGGGGAGCGTGACGCCGTGCGCGCCGAGGAGCTTCGTCAGGAAGCTCTTGAAGTCGGTGATCTCGCCGTCGGTGACGAAGTAGATCTCGCCGCCGCGCCCCTGCTCGAGCGCGAGCTCGGTAGCGTGCGCGAGGTTGGCGACGTGCGTGGTCGAGGTGCGCGCGCGCCCGCCGTCGAGCCAGACGAAGGCGCCGCGCTCGACCATGGCGCGCGCCTCCGGCACGAGCGTGCGGTCGCCGGGTCCCCAGACGAAGCGCGGGCGCAGCACGATCGTCGCGAAGCCGGGCGTGTTCGCCGCGACGACGCGCCGCTCGGCCTCGGCCTTCGTCTCGGCGTAGAGGTAGGGCGTCGACTTCGGGTACGGATGGGTCTCGTCCACGTCGCGCAGGTGCTGGCCGCGCCAGAGCACGGCCTCGGTGCTCATGTGGACGAAGCGGCACGCGCCCGCGGCCCTGGCGGCGGCCAGCACGCGCTCGGTGCCCTCGACGTTCGCGCGCCAGTAGTCCTCGCGCCGTCCCCAGGGCTCCACCCACGCGGCGCAGTGCACCACGGCGTCGCACGCGGGCACGCGGCCCGCACCGAGGGTGAGCAGGTCGCAGCGCACGGGCTCGGCGCCGAGCTTGCGCACCGTGTCGTCGCCCGCCGGCGAGCGCGACATCGCGAGCACCGCGTGCCGCGGCGCCAGCCGCTGCACGATCTCTCCCCCGATGAACCCCGTCGCGCCGGTCACGAAGACCCGCATGCGCCCTCCTCCTCCAAACGGGGACGTTCTTTGAATAGTTGACTCGTTCCTGGGGCGAGAGCGATGGCAGCGCCGGGCTCGACGAGTCAACTATTCAAAGAACGTCCCCCCGCTCGCCCGACTAGCCGAGCAGCTCCTGCGCCACTTCCAGCGCCTGCTCCGGGTGCGCCTCCGCCTTCGCGACGCGGCCCCAGTGGCGCAGCACCTTGCCGTCCTTGCCGATCAGCACGCTCGAGCGGATCACGCCGACGGTCTTCTTGCCGTACATCATCTTCTCGCCGAAGGCGCCGTACTTCTTCATCACCTGGCGAGTGGGATCCGAGAGCAGCGGGAAGGGCAGCTTGTACTTGGCGATGAACTTCTTGTGCGCGCCGCCGCCGTCGGGGCTGACGCCGAGCACCGCCACGCCGAGCTTGGTGAAGGCGCGGATCTCGTCGCGGAAGCCGCAGGCCTCCTTGGTGCAGCCCGGCGTGTCGTCCTTCGGGTAGAAGTAGAGCAGCACGGCCTGCTTGCCCGCGAAGTCCGAGAGCGAGACGTGCTTGCCGTCCTGGTCCTCGAGCGTGAAGTCGGGCGCGGCCTTGCCTTCTTGGATCGCCATGGCTCCTCCTGCTACTGACCGTGCCCCATCAGGTAGGTCTCGGCCACCTCGCCGACCTCGTGCCCGGTGAGGATCCGCGCCAGCAGGTCGCCTTCGCAGAGCAGCGGCTGGCGGCGGATGCCGGCGAGCAGGCCCGCCACCGGCGTCTTCGCCTCCGCGCGCTGCTCGCCGCTGAAGCCGTCGTAGACGAAGCCCACGCGGTCGCCCGCGCGCAGCCAGTGACCCACCTTGAGCCGCGACACGAACCAGCCCGCGTGCTCGGAGATCACCGGGAAGGCCTGGCGCGGCCCGAAGTGGTGCACCGACTCCTCGGTCTCGCCGAGCCGTACGCCGTACAGCACGCCCTCGGCCTCGAGGAAGTCGAGCAGCGCGCGGAACAGCCGCTCGCAGTGCCCCGACTGGAGCGAGCCCGCGTGCCCCGCCTGGATCGCGAGGCCGCGCCCGCCCCGCGCCCGCCAGGCGGAGACGAGGGTGGCCTGGTACGTGGCGCTCTCGGGGCGCTCGATGATCGCGGGGAGGCCGAGCCAGCGCGCCGCCTCGCGCTCCTCGTCGGAGGGGTGATAGAGCCGCACCTGCGGCAGCTCCTCGAAGTCGGCATTCGAGGAGTGCAGGTCGATGCGCCACTTCGCGGCGAGCGTGAGCTGGAGCAGGGCCGCCGCGATACGCTGCGTGGTCTCGCCCGCGGCGTGGCCCGGGAACATGCGGTTCACGTCGGTGCCGTCGAAGGGCCAGTTGCGCTGGCGCACGTTCACGCCGAGCACGTTCACGGCGGGGACCACGAGCACGCGCCCGCGCAGCTCGGCGCCCGGCTTCGCGCCCTCGGCGATGCGGCGCAGGAACGAGGCCAGCCGCGAGAGCACGAACACGCCGTTCAGCTCGTCGCCGTGCAGGCCCGCCACCAGCGCCACCCGCGGAGCCTCCGCCGCCGGTCCGAGGTCGTGATAGGGGATGTCGAAGTCCTCGCGCGAGGGCGCCGTCATGTGCAGCAGGGTGGGCGTGCTCATCGGGGCACCTCCATGACGCGCGCGAGCAGCGAGCCCTCGTAGACGAGCGGGTACTCGCGCAGCGTGAACAGCAGGCCTTCGACCGGCGAGCGCACCTCGGCGAGCGGCTCGCCGCCGAGAGGGCTCACGATGCGGCCGAGGCGCTGGCCGCGGCCCACCGCCATCCAGTGCGCGGCGTCCGGTACGAACAGGCCGGACACCTCGGCGTTCACGTAGTGCACGTTGCCGTCGTGGGCGACGAGCGGCGCGTGCGTGGCCGGCTCGAGCTCGAGGTCCTTCGCCAGCACGCCCAGCGCCTGGCACGCGTGGAGGATCCCGATCACCACCTGCTCGGCGAAGCGCGGCGTGACGCGCATGCCGACGCCCATCTCGGCCACGAGGCAAGGCACCCCGCTGGCGTTGAGGCTGTGCGCGATGGTGTGCTCGAGCACGGTGCTGGCCTCGTGCACCCAGATCAGGTCGAGGTTCATGCCGCGCGCGAGCGGCACGAGCGTCTCCGCGAAGGCCCGCGCGATCCGCACCTGCGGGATCTCGCGCAGGTAGACGTTGCTGGCGTGGATGTCGATCACGAGCGCGGCGCCGGCCAGCGCCTGCACCGCGGCGTGCGCGAGCCGGTGCGGCAGCAGGCCCTCGGGGTGGCCCGGGAAGTTGCGATTCAGGTCCACGCCGTAGATCGGCACGGCGCGCGTGAGCGTGTCGAGGCCGAGCGGGTTGAGCGCGGGATACAGCTCGAGCTGGCCGAGCAGCGCCTCCGGGTGGCGCTTCTCCAGCGCCTCGCACCAGGCCGCGAGGCGGTGGCAGACGTAGAGCCCCTCGAGCTCGTCGCCGTGCACGCCCGATACGATCGCCACGCGCGGCCCCGCGCCGCCTTCGAAGACCGTGCGCTCGAGCGCGAGCCGCTCGCGGTAGGGCAGCTCGAGCGAGAAGAAGGTCTCTCGGCGGATCCTCACTGCGCGGCGCACTCCTGCGCGGCGCGCTGGACCCGCACCGACACCTGTGGCGAGGCCGAGCCCTCGTCGCCCTTGAAGGTGCCGCGCACGGGCGCGGCGTCGCGCGAGTCGCGTCCCACCGCGACCGGCACGTAGCAGTCGTTCGCCACGAGCCCCGAGGTCGCGTCGAAGCCGCGCCAGCCCGCGCCCGGGATCAGCACCTCGGCCCACGCGTGCGTGGCCTGCTCGCTCTGCGCGTCCTCGGGCACCGTGTTGCCCTCGACGTAGCCCATCACGTAGCGCGCGGCGAAGCCCCAGCTCCGCACGATCGCGATCAGCAGGTGCGCGAAGTCCTGGCAGACTCCGGCGCGTTGCTCGGCGAAGGCGGCGAGCGCCGAGTGCACCTCCGTCGTGCTCGGGTCCCAGCGGAAGGACTCCGCCGCCCAGCGCATGGCGCCCTGCACGTTGTCGAACAGCGGCGTTCCCTGCGTGTAGCCCGGGACCGCGAGGTCGCCGAGCGCGGCGCCGAGCTCGGGCACCGCCTCGCTGCGGTGCAGCACGAAGTCGAGCAGCCGCGGATCCTCGCGCAGGCGCTGGGCGAGCCAGCTGCCCTCCGCGGCGGGCGCCAGCGGCGTGTACGAGAACGGGTTCGCGAGCGACGTCTCCACCTCGCTGCGGACTCGCGCCACGAGGGCGTCGTGCGGTGCGAGCAGCGAGAAGCGGTGGACGGCGTTGCCGAAGCAGTCGAGGTGCGCGCGCAGCTCGGTGAGGGGCTCGATCTCGATCGCGCACGACAGCCGCCGCTGCGTCTCGTCGTCGCGCGGCGCGAGCCGCAGCTCGCACTGGTGCTCGCGCACGGGCTGGGGGAACGCGAGTCGCGTCTCGTGCTCGATCAGGAGCCGCACGCGGCAGCTCCCAGGTGCGCTTCGAAGTACTCCTCGCGGAGCGACTCGTGGAGCTGCGAGATGCGTTCGAGCAGCTCGGCGAGGAACTCGTGCAGGCCGCGCTGGAACAGGCCGCTCGCGTCGCTCTTCTCGAGCAGACGCGTCAGCTCGGCCACCTGCGCGAGCGCCTCGGAGGTCGCCTCCTTCGCGCCGATGCCGAGCAGCGCCTGCTGCATGCGGTCCACCGCGAAGCGCAGCGAGCGCGGGAAGTCGGGATCGAGCACCACGAACTCGGCCACGTCGATCGGCCGCAGCAGGTGGTGCTTGCGCCGGTACGCCTCGAAGCCCGAGATCGAGCGCAGCAGCGCGGCCCACTGATAGTAGTCGAGCGGCGAGCCCACCAGCGACAGGTCCGGCAGCAGCAGGTGGTACTTCACGTCGAGCAGGCGGCAGGTCATGTCGGCGCGCTCGAGGAAGAAGCCGAGCAGGTAGAAGCCGAAGGCCTCGCCGCGCATCATCGTGCTGACGGTGAGGCCGTGGAAGCGCGCCACCTCCGAGCGCAGGAAGCGGAAGTACTCCGGTCCCGGCGCGCGTTCGAGGCGCTCCTCCGAGCGCAGCCACAGCTCGTTCAGCGCCTCCCACATCTCCATCGAGATGCGGTCGCGCACCACGCGCGCGTTCTCGCGCGCGAGGCGCAGGCTGGCGCGGATCGAGCCCGGGTTCTTCGGCTCGCGCGTCATGAACTCGGTCACGCGCGCGCCCGTCATCTCGCGCCCGCCGGCGCGCTCCGCCCAGGCCGGCTCGTGGCCGCAGATCACGAGCAGCGGTTTCCACTCCGCCGCCTCGGGCAGGGCGTCCTCCGCCTCGAGCAGGTGCGTGAGGTTGATCTCGATGAGACGCGCCGTGCCGTCTGCGCGCTCGAGATAGCGCGACATCCAGTAGAGCGAGTCAGCGATCCGACTCAGCATCCGCCAACACCCAGGTGTCCTTGCTCCCGCCGCCCTGCGAGGAGTTCACCACCAGCGAGCCCTTGTTGAGCGCGACGCGCGTGAGCCCGCCGGGCACGACGTGGATGTCCTCGCCCTGGATCACGAACGGCCGCAGGTCGATGTGGCGCGACTCCAGCTCGCCGTCGAGGTGGCACAGGTGGCGCGAGAGCGGGATCACCGGCTGCGCGATGTAGCCGCGCGGGTTCTCCTCGATGCGCTTCGCGAAGTCGGCGCGCAGTGCCTTCGTCGAGGCCGGTCCCATCAGCATGCCGTAGCCGCCCGACTCCGAGACCGCCTTCACCACCACGTCGTGGAGATGGTCGAGCACGTAGGCGCGCTCCTCGGGCACGGTCATGCGGTAGGTGGGCACGTTCTCGAGGATCGGCGTCTCCGCGAGGTAGTACCGGATCAGTGCCGGCACGTAGGGATAGACGGCCTTGTCGTCGGCGATGCCGGTGCCCGGCGCGTTCACGATGGCCACGTTGCCCGCGCGCCAGGCGTTGATCACGCCGGCCACGCCGAGCGTCGAATCCGGGCGGAAGCAGAGCGGGTCGAGATAGTCGTCGTCGATGCGGCGGTAGAGCACGTCCACGCGCTGGAGCCCGCTCGTGGTCTTCAGGAGCACGACGTCGTCCTCGACCACCAGGTCGCGGCCCTCCGCCAGCTCGACGCCCATCTCGCGCGCCAGGAAGGTGTGCTCGAAGTAGGCCGAGTTGTAGATGCCGGGCGTGAGCAACACGACCACGGCGTTCTCCTTGCCCCGTGGCGAGAGCTCGCGCAGCGCCTGGAGCAGCAGCGCGGGGTAGTGCTCGACGCGACGCACGCGGTAGCGCGCGAAGAACTCCGGCAGCGTGCGCCGCTCGACGATGCGGTTCTCGATCATGTACGAGACGCCGGAGGGCGTTCGCAGGTTGTCTTCGAGCACCAGGTAGCGGCCGTTCTCGTCGCGCACGAGGTCGATGCCCGCCACGTGCACGTACACGCCGAGCGGCGGCACGATGCCGTGGATCTCGCGGCGGAAGTCCTTGCCGCGGTACACGAGCTCCGGCGGCACCACGCCGTCCTTCAGGACGCGCTGCGGCCCGTACAGGTCGGCGAGGAAGGCGTTCAGCGCGCGGAGGCGCTGCTTCAGTCCCGCCTCGAGCGGCGCCCACTCGGCGGCCGGGATGATCCGCGGCAGCAGGTCGAGCGGCCAGACGCGCTCGATGCCCTCGTCCTCGTCGCCGTAGACGGTGAACGTCACGCCGTCGGTCCGGAGCGTCCAGTGCGCCTCGCGCCGCTTCTCGGAGAGCAGGCTCTGGCCCGCGCGGCGGATGTGCTCCCAGAGCGGGCGGTAATGCGAGCGCGGCTCGAAGTCGTCGTGGTAGAACTCGTGATACGCCGCTTCGCCGAACGAGGTCCGAGATGCCGAGCCCGGGCTGGCCATGCGGTGTGCTCCGCTCGAAGCGAGAGCAAGAGCCGTGCCGGGCCGTGGCCGCCGCCGCGGGCGCGGCGCCGCCCGCCTGCCCGAATGCGCGGCAGGCCGGCGCACAGCGCCCGGGCAGCGGGCCGCGCGCGTGCAAGAAGCGGCCCGCTCGGGCCGGTGGGCGCGAACATTGCGCGCGCTATGTTTCTGCCCGTCCCGTGCCGGGGGAAGCGATGAAGATCCGCCGCCTCGAAGATCTCTCGCGCGCCGAGCTCGCGCGGCTCGGCCGCGAGTTCATGCTCTACGGCCATACCTACGACCGCGCGCTCATGCCGCAGGTCGGCATGCGCCTCGGCGGCGGCAAGGAGATCGAGCCGCTCTCGATCTGGGAGTGGAAGGGCGCTTCGCCCAACTACACGCGCCGCATGAAGCGGCTGATGAAGATCGAGGGCGAAGACGTCACCGCGATCGTGAAGGCGCTCCAGCTCGACGTGGGCTTCCCGCACGAGTACATGGACGTGCGCTTCGAGCTCCAGCCGGACGGCAGCGCGGAGTTCTGGCTGAAGCACTGCGGCGCGTTGATGGACGTCGAGAAGCGCGGCGAGGCGGCGGTGGTGATGATGTGCCACCGCATCGAGGACCCGACCTTCGATGCGACGGCCGTGGCCACGAACCCGCGCGCGCGCATGCGCCCGATCCACCGCCCGCCGCGCACGCCGGCCGATCGCCTGCCGCACTGCCACTGGACGATCAAGATCGAGCCCGGCGTGGATCCCGTGATCGAGGAGCCGCTCACGCTCGAGGTGGGGCGGCTTCCGCTGGCGCGCGTCGCGAACGAGACGCCCGCGGACCGCGCGCCGGGCGGCTGGCGCGACTACGCCGGCGCCTTCGACCCGGACTTCCGCCTCGAGCACTTCTCGCAGGGCGCCCTCGTCGCGGCACTGCGCGAGTTCTCGCTCCAGGCGCACCTGCTGGCGTCGTCCGCCAGCCTGTTCCTCTCGCAGCGGCACGAGCGCGGCGCCGTGCGCGAGGTGCTCGCGAACCAGTGGTCGGGCGCGAACTGGCTCACGGCCGAGCGCATCGCTGCCGAGCTCGGCATCACGGGCGGCGGCATCGAGGCGGTGGCGCAGGTGCTGGCGCTGCACCCGGCGCTGCCGCTGGGCGTCGACGCGGCGCTCGAGCCCGCGGGCGAGCGAGCGGTGCGGCTCGCGCTCTCCGGCCCGCGCGAGCTGCTCGACCCGAACGCGCCGGGCTGGCTCGGCCTGCTCGCGGCCGGAGAACCCCGCCCGATCGAGGCGATCGCGCAGGCCGTGGATCCGCAGGCCCGCGTCACGGCCGGGCCCGGGCACGCCTACACGATCGAGCTGGATCCGAAGGCCGAGCCGGCGGCGCAGCCGCAGTCCGCCGCGCTGACCAAGCTCAGCACCGTCGCAGCCTGGCGCTTCCGCCACTTCGGCTGACCCGTCAGCCAGGGGACGTTCCTTTTCCGTCAGTTGCGAGCCGCGCCCGAAGAAGTGACGAAAAAGGAACGTCCCCTTCGTGACGGCGCGGCTCAGAACTGGAAGTAGATGAAGGGGCGGCCGCCGGCGCCGAGGCAGGCGATGGCGAGCACGGTGGCCGTGGTCAACGCGATGCGGCCCGGCCAGCCGAGGCGTTGGAACAGGTCTTCCTTGTAGTACCAGAAGGACAGGGCGTGGACGCCGAGCAGCAGCGCCAGCACGCCCCACCACTCGAGCCCCACCTCGTCGCCCGGCGCCCACGAGAAGATGCGGCCGAGCAGCGTGCCGGCGTCCGCCGCGCTCTGCGCGCGGAAGAAGATCGACGAGAGCAGATTGCTCGCGACGATCAGCAGCCAGCCGCAGAAGAGCTTGCCGGGGAAGGCCGGCAGCGACCAGCGCTTGCGACGCATCACGACGGAGTACACGGCCAGGATCACGCCGTTGTAGAGGCCCCAGAGCACGAAGTTCCACGCGGCCCCGTGCCAGAGGCCGAGCAGCATCCAGGTGAACACCAGATTGAACGCGAAGCGCGCGTCGCCCACACGCGAGCCGCCGAGAGGCCGGTACACGTAGTCGGTGATCCAGTTGCCGAGCGTGATGTGCCAGGTGCGCCGGTATTGCAGCGGATTGTGACGGAGCTGCGGGTAGTCGAAGTTCCTCGGCAGCCAGAAGCCGAGCATCGAAGCGAGCCCCTGGGCCATCGTCGAGTAGCCCGAGAAGTCGCAGTAGATCTGCGCCCAGAAGGCCCACGTGCCGGCCACCACGGCGGCGCCGCTGTAGGCGCCCGGGCTCTCGAACACGCGGTCGGCGAGCACGGCGAGGTTGTCCGCCACGACCACCTTCTTGAACAGGCCGAGCAGGAACAGCTCGACGCCGCGGAGCACCTCCGGCTGGGTCACGGGCGCCGTGCGCTTCAGCTGCGGTAGGAACTCGGGCGTGCGCAGGATCGGCCCGGCCACGAGGTGCGGAAAGAAGGTCACGAAGAGCGCGAAGTCGAGGAAGCTCGTACAGGGCTCGTACTTGTTCCGGTACATGTCGAGCGTGTACGAGAGCGACTCGAAGGTGTAGAAGCTGATCCCGAGCGGGATCACGACGTTCAGATAGAACGGCTCGGGGTCGAGGCCGGACACGAAGGCGACGTTCTCGAGGAAGAAGTTCCCGTACTTGAAGTAGAAGAGCGGCCCGAGGTTTCCGAACAGGCTGCCGATCAGCCACGCGCGCTTCGTCGCGGGCGTGGCGGCGCGCGCCAAGCGCGCCCCGCAGTAGAAGTCGAGCGCGGTCGTGAAGAGCAGCAGCCCGATGAACGGGACGTTCCACGCGCCGTAGAAGACGTAGCTGGCCGCGAGCAGCAGCCCGTGCCGCTTCCGCCCGCGGAAGAACGGCAGCAGCGCCAGCAGCGCCGCGAAGAACACCAGGAACTCGTAGCTGTTGAAGCGCACCGTCGGCTCAGAGGGTCTTCGCGAGGTAGTCGGCGAGGAAGGCGGTGAGGCGCTCGCGCCCGCGAGCGTTGGCATGGACCCAGTCGCCGAACTCGTCCGCGGCGAGCGCCGGGAGCTCCGTCCGGTCGAGCAGCGTGAAGCCGTCGGCGGCGGCGAGCCGCGCGAGCTCGGCGCGCGCCGCCTCCACGCGCGGGCGGGGCACGAGCAGGGCCTGGATCGGGTGCGAGGGCGCCTCCATCACGACGAGCCGTCCGCCGCGCTCGCGCAGGCGCCGCGCGAGCCGCCCGAGCGCGCGCGTGTTCGGGTTCGGGTACACGTCGGGCACCGGGTCGGAGACCCAGGTCTGCCACTGGTCCTGGCCGTCCCGCATGTGCCGGATGCGGAGCCAGTGGGCCTCGCGCTCGAGGTCCGCCCACTCCAGGCGGCCGAGGCGGACGAGCGCGGTGCGCTGCATCGCGCGCCGGTGGCGCGCGAGCACGTGGAGCTGGCCGGCTGCGCCGTCGATGTGGAAGCGCGGGTCCGCGAGCCACTCGCCCGGCGTGAGCAGCTCCGCCGCGGCGGCAAGGTCGTACGTGTAGACGTGGTCCTCGTAGCCGCGGCTGCGCAGCGACGGCGCGGTCACGAGCAGCACCGCGACGGTGGGCTCGAGTGCGGCGATGTCGTCCGCCAGCATGCCGAAGCTGAGCGCGGGCGCGCCGCCGAGCGTGAGCTTCGGGAAGCGCAGCCCGCGCTCCGCGAAGCGCAGCTCGAGCGCGCCGCGGTCGAAGGCCATCTCGGTGATGCTGTTGCCGAGCAGCGCCACGTTCGCCGGCCCGGGCGGCGTCGAGCGCAGCGTGCCCTCGAGACGATACGGGTCGAAGACGAGCGGCGGCACCTCGCGCGCCACCCACGCCCAGTGCGCATCCCAGCGCGTGAGCGCGAGATCCACCGCGGAGAGCACGAGCAGCGGCCCCGCGATCAGGAGCGCGAAGAGACGGAGATGCGTGGCGCGGGACCGGCCCGGAGGCGGACTAGTCTTCGCTCTGGCCGCAGCTCGCTTCGCACGAGTCGCCGGCCGCGTCGCAGTCCGCCTTGGCGCTCGACGTGTTGTCCTTCACGAAGTCCGTGAAGTCGCTGAGGCTGCCCCGCACGCTCTGGCGGCAGTCGCCGGACTGCGGCTTCGGCAGGTCCTGGCAGCCGCGCTCGTCGGCGCCGGACTCGGCGCCGCCCGACTCGAGCAGGCACTGCTCGGCGGCGTCGGCGACGCCGTGGCAGCCGTTCTTCATCTCGTCGCACTGTTCCTTGCAGCGCTTGATGTCGTCCGAGAGGCTGTTCTCGATGTTGTTGCCCGTCGTGCTGAAGTACATGCTGACCGCTTGCGTCGGGAACGGGCAGCCGCCGGTGGTGGCGCAGACCGAGGCGGGAGAGAGGAACGTGCCGGCCGCGACCGCACAGACGAAGGCACCGAGCAGCAGGAAACGAGAACGCTTCAGCATCGAGAGATGACCTCCTGAGGTCGCGCAGTTTGGCACGACGCGTCACCGCCCCGCAACCGAAAATCGGGGGGGGATATTTCACCCCGCCCGACTCCGGGTCAGCCCGGGCGCGCTACCTCTTGGTCCGAAGGCCCTACGGAGGAACCCCCATGGCCGGCGCCATCCAACCCTTCCGCATCGCCGTGGATGACAGCGCGCTCGAAGACTTGCAGCGCCGTTTGCGCACGACGCGCTGGCCCGAGCGCGAGACCGTGGACGATTGGTCGCAGGGCATCCCGCTCGGCTACGTGCAGGACGTGTGCAGCTACTGGGCGGAGAAATACGACTGGCGCGCGCGCGAGGCGCAGCTCAACCGCTTCGCGCAGTTCAGGACGGAGCTCGACGGCGTCGGCATCCACTTCGTGCACGTGCCCTCTCCGCACGCGGACGCGCTGCCGCTCGTCATCACGCACGGCTGGCCCGGCTCGATCGTCGAGTTCCAGAAGGTGATCGAGCCGCTGACGAATCCGACGGCGCACGGCGGCGAGGCGCGCGACGCCTTCCACGTCGTCTGCCCGTCGCTGCCCGGCTACGGCTTCTCGGACAAGCCGGCGCGGTCGGGCTGGACGACGCAGCGCATCGCCAAGGCGTGGAGCGCGCTGATGGAGCGCCTCGGCTACGGCCGCTACGTGGCGCAGGGCGGCGACTGGGGCGCGATGGTGACGACCTGGATCGGCATCCAGGACGAGGCGCACTGCGCCGGCATCCATCTCAATATGCCGATCGCGCCGCCGGATCCCGCGACGCTCGGCGATCTCACGGAGAAGGAGAAGGGCGCGCTCGCGGGCATGCAGCACTACCAGGAGTGGGACTCGGGCTACTCGAAGCAGCAGAGCACGCGGCCGCAGACGCTGGGCTACGGGCTGGTCGATTCCCCCGCCGGCCAGGCGGCGTGGATCCTCGAGAAGTTCTGGGCGTGGACCGACTGCAACGGCCATCCCGAGAACGTCCTCGGCCGAGACGAGCTGCTCGACAACGTGATGCTCTACTGGCTGCCCGGCGCCGGAGCGTCCTCCGCGCGCCTGTACTGGGAGAGCTTCCGCACCCTGAGCCTCGATCCGGTGCGCGTGCCGGTGGGCTGCTCGATCTTCCCGAAGGAGATCTTCCGCACCTCGCGGCGCTGGGCCGAGAAGCGCTTCGCGAAGCTGGTGCATTTCAACGAGTTGGAGAAGGGCGGGCACTTCGCCGCCTTCGAGCAGCCGGAGCTGTACGTGCGCGAGGTGCGCACCTGGGCGCGTCAGGTGAGGAGTCCGGCCGGGGCCCGCTAAGCTGCACCGGGCAAAGGCGCCCATGCGACCTCGCCCCCTTGCGAACGCCGCAATCCAGGTCGGCACCGCGATCGTCTACTTCGCGGGCGCGAAGGCCGGCCTCGCCCTCGCTTCGCTCGTGCCCCAGGTCACGCTGATCTGGCCGCCGACCGGCATCGCGCTCGCGGCCGTGCTGTTGTTCGGTCTGCGGGTGTGGCCCGCGGTCGCCGCCGGCGCGTTCCTGGCCAACGTCACCGCGGCGGAGCCCGTGGCGACCGCCGCGGGCATCGCGCTCGGCAATACGCTCGAGGCCGTGGCGGGCGGCTGGCTGCTCGGGCGGCTCGGGTTCCGCACGCGCCTCGAGCGGCTGCGCGATGCGGCCGCGCTGGTGGTGGTCGGCGCCGGCCTCGCCACCGCGATCTCGGCGACGATCGGGGTGATCAGCCTGTGCCTCGGCGGCGTGCAGCCGTGGGCGCACTTCGGGACGCTCTGGGGGATCTGGTGGCTCGGCGATGCGGGCGGGAGCCTCGTGGTCGCGCCGCTGCTCCTCACGTGGGCGGCGCAGCCGTGGCGGCACTGGAGCTCGCGCCAGGGCGTGGAGTTGGCCGCGCTCTGGCTGGGCACCTGCGCGATCGGCGTGATCGCCTTCGGCCCGCACCTCGGTGCGCTCGCCCGCGAGTCGCCGCTCGGCTATCTCGCCTTTCCGATCGTGATCCTCTCGGCCCTGCGCCACGGTCCTCCAGCGGCGACGCTGGCGGTGGTGACGATCATGGGCTTCGCGCTCGCGAGCACGCTGCTCGGCAGCGGCCCCTTCGCGCGCGATTCGTCCACCGAGAGCCTGGTGCTGCTCCAGCTCTACACCTCGGTGCTCGCGCTCACCGGCCTCGTCCTCGCGGCGGTCACCCTCGAGCACCGGCGCGCCGATCGCCAGCGCGCCGCGGTCCACGCCACGGCGACCCTGTTGGCGGTGCCCACGCCGCTCGCGGGGTTGGGCGGAGAGATGCTGCGCACCATCTGCTCGAACCTGGAATGGGACGCGGGAGGGCTGTGGGGCGTGGACCGCGCGAGCGGCCTGCTGCGCTGCCTCGGCGTCTGGAGCCGGCCGGGCCTGGACGCCGAGGAATTCCTGGAGATGACGCGCACGTTCACCTTCGCGAAGGGCGTGGGTCTCCCGGGGCGCGTCTGGGCCGGCGGCCAGCCGGCGTGGATCCCCGACGTGGTGCGCGACTCGAACTTCCCGCGAGCCGCGGTCGCGAGACGCGTGGGACTCCACGCGGGGTTCGGCTTCCCGATCCGGATCGGCGGCGAGGTCGAGGGCGTGATCGAGTTCTTCAGCCAGGACGTCGAGGAGCCGGACGCGGCGCTCCTCCAGGTGGTGGGGACGATGGGCGTGCAGCTCGGCCAGCTGCTCGAGCGGCGGCGCGCCGAGGAAGCGCTGCAGCGGAGCCAGCAGGATCTGGCGGAGCGCGTCGAGCAGCTGGCGGAGAGCGACCGGCGCAAGGACGAGTTCCTCGCCATGCTGGCCCACGAGCTGCGCAACCCGCTCGCACCGATCGCCGCGGCCGCGGAGATCCTGGGCGACGTCGAGGGCGCCGACACGACCGTCCAGCGCGCGCGCGAGATCCTCGATCGCCAGGTCCAGCACATGGTGAAGCTGATCGACGACCTGCTGGACGTGTCGCGGATCAGCCGCCGCAAGGTCCAGCTCGAGCTCGCCGACGTCGACCTCACCACGGTGGTGGAGCACGCGCTGGAGGTGAGCCAGGGACTGATCGACAGCCGCAACCACAAGCTCGAGCTCTCGCTGCCCGACGAGCCGGTCCTCTTGCGGGCGGACCTGACGCGGCTCGCCCAGGCGCTGGCGAACCTGCTGAACAACGCCGCCAAGTACACCGAGCCCGGCGGGCGGATCCGGCTCGGAGCGGAGCTACGAGCCGACGAGCTGTGCATCCGTGTCAGCGACGACGGCATGGGCATCGACGCCGAGCTGCTGCCGCACGTGTTCGACCTGTTCTTCCAGTCCGCCACGACGCCCGACCGCACGCACGGCGGGCTCGGCATCGGCCTGACCCTGGTGCGCACGCTCGTGGAGATGCACGGCGGCCAGGTGAGCGCGGCGAGCGCAGGCCGCGGACACGGCAGCGAGTTCACCATCCGCCTGCCGGCGCGGCGCGGCACGCCGCGCCGCGCCGGGCCGACGGCCGACTCCGCACCGGCGACCCGCGCCCTGCGCGTCCTGCTGGTGGAGGACAACGCGGACTCGGCCGACGCGTTCGCCCACCTGCTGCGCCGCCGGGGACACGAGACGTACGTCGCGCGCGACGGCATCCAGGGGCTCGAGGAGGCGCGTTTGCTTCGACCCGACGTGGTGCTCCTCGACATCGGGCTGCCCGGCCTCGATGGCTTCGAGGTCGCCCGCCGGCTGCGCGAGGGCGGCGACGCCGAGGGCATGCTGCTCGTCGCCATGACGGGGTACGGGCAGCGGTCGGACCGGCAGCGGGCGCGCGAGGCGGGCTTCGACCACCACCTCGTGAAGCCCGTGAAGCTCGACGATCTCGAGCGCGTGCTGGCGCTCGCCCGCCCGTCGGCGAGGCGCGGCTAGGGGCGAGGCGCGAGCGCCTCCGCCAGCAGCCGCGCCATGCGCGCCGAGCGCTCGGCGACCTCGAAGTCCGCGCGGTGCGACCACTCGAACATGAGCTGGTGAAAGGCGCCGAAGATCAGCGCCACCAGGTCTTCGATCGCGTGCCGTCGCGTCACGTCGCCCTCGGCGCGACCGCGGCGCACGAGCTTCTCGAGGGCGAGGTAGAACTCCCGCGCGCCGGGATCCTCTCGGACGGCCTCGGCCTCGCGCATCGTCTCGAACACGAGGTCCCGGTGCATCGGGCCCGCGGTGAGTGCGGCTTCGTGGATGGAGGCGAACAGGCGAGCGATCCGCTCCCCCGTGCTCCGGCCTTCGCGAGTGGCCGTCTCGATCGCCGCGACGAAGAAGTCGCGACCGATGCGCGCGATCTCGCGCACGAGGTCCTGCTTGGTGGGGAAGTGGTTGAAGAAGGTCTGGTGGGCGACGTCGGCCCGCTCGCAGATGTCGGCGACCTTGGTGGCCTCGACGCCGCGCTCGCCGAACAGCGCGCCCGCCGCTTCGACGATGCGGTCGGCGGTCTCCCGGCGGCGGCGCTGGTGGCGGTTCGGGGCAGTTGACAACGTATCCAATCATAGACTACGAGTCTAATACTGCAAGGGAGGACCTCGCCATGGCCGCACCGGACCCGTTCCTGGAGCTGCTCGCCGCGCAGGATCCCGCGCCGCTCGTTCACCGGCTGCGCGCCGAGGATCCGGTCCACTTCGTGCCGTCGCTCGGCTTCTGGTTCGTGACGCGACACGACGACGTGAAGCGCCTGTTCAACGACCCGGAGCACGCGACGCAAGACCGCGGCGCGTGGGAGCACTTCCAGCCGCAGCCCGAGGGCACCATGCTGCGCTGGTTCCACGACAACAACTTCGCGCGGCAGGGCCCCGCGGCGCACGCGCGCTTCCGGCGCCTGTTCAACGGCGCGCTCACCCCGCGCGCGGTGCGGCGCATGGACGCACAGATTCGCGAAGTGGTCGAGCGCTTCGCGGCGCCGCTGCGCGATCGGCCGGGCGAGGTGCTCGACCTGATGGGCGACTTCACGAACCCGATCCCGAACGCGGTGATCAGCCGCGTCACCGGCGTGCCGCCGGGCGCCGACGAGGTCCGCTTCCGCGAGCTCGCACAGGAGCTGATCCGCGGCTTCTTCCCCTTCGCGCCGCCCGAGGCCACGGCGCAGGCGGAGCAGGCCCTGCGCCAGATGGCGGCGTGGGTGCGGCAGATGGCCGCCGAGCGGCGCCGCGCCCTCGGCGAGGATCTGATCTCGGACCTGCTCCGCGCGCAGGAGCGGGACGAGACGCTCACGGACGACGAGATCGTGCTGCTGATCTCGGTGCTGATCGGCGCCGGCAGCGAGACCACGAACCTCGGCGGCCTGGTGATGATCCAGACCCTGCTCGCGCACCCCGAGCAGCTGAAGCGCGTGCGGGACGACCGCTCGCTCGTGCCGAAGGCGGTGAACGAGATCATGCGCTTCGCCTTCGGCGGGCCGGCCGGGCTGCCGCGCTTCGCGGTGCGCGATTTCGAGCTGCGCGGAAAGCAGATCAAGCGGGGCCAGATGCTGATGCTCTCGTTCGGCGGCGCGAACCGCGACCCCGCGGTGTTCGACGATCCCGACACGCTCGACCTCGAGCGCGACGCGCGCGAGCTGCTCGTGTTCGGCAACGGGCCGCACTACTGCCTCGGCGCGAACCTCGCGCGCCGGGAGATGGGCGCGATGCTCGACGCGGCGCTCGACATCGTGACGCCGGGCTCGCACGTGCGGGAGGATCTGCAGCGGTTCCAGCCGATGGGCTTGTTCAAGCGGCCGCTGAACTTGCCCGTGGAGATCGCGGGCTAGGATCTCGCGAAGCCCTGGAGGAGCGCCATGGGGTCACGTCGTCTCGACTTCCCGATCTTCGACGCGGACAACCACATGTACGAGACGCCCGACGCGCTCACGCGTCACCTGCCGGAGGAGTACGCGGGCGTGATCCAGTACGTGCAGGTGAACGGGCGCACCAAGATCGCGGTGAAGGGGCAGATCAGCGACTACATCCCGAACCCGACCTTCGAGGTGGTGGCCGCGCCCGGCGCGCAGGAGGAGTACTTCAAGACGGGCAACCCGGAGGGGAAGTCGCGGCGCGAGATCTTCGGCCGCCCCGTGAAGGCCCCGCCCGCCTTCTTCGAGCCCGCGCCGCGGCTCGCGCTGATGGACGAGCTCGGCATCGACCGCGCGATGATGTGGCCGACGCTGGCGAGCCTGGTCGAGGAGCGGCTCGTCGGCGACCCGCTCGCCACGCACGCCGTGATCCACGCGCTGAACCAGTGGATGCACGAGACGTGGAGCTTCGACTACGAGGAGCGCATCTTCGCGACGCCGATCATCACGCTGCCGATCGTCGAGCGCGCGATCGAGGAGCTGGAGTGGGTGCTGGCGCGCGGCGCGCGCGCGATCCTGGTGCGGCCCGCGCCCGTGCCGGGCTTCGGCGGCCGGCGCTCGCCGGCGCTGCCCGAGTTCGACCCGTTCTGGAAGCGCGTCGAGGCTGCCGGGATCCTCGTCGGCATGCACGCGTCGGACTCCGGGTACCAGCGCTACCTGAACGACTGGGATGGCATCCGCGACACGGAGTTCCAGCCCTTCAAGGGCGGCTCGGGCTTCGCGGCGATCGTCTCGAGCGAGCACCGCCCGATCGTGGACACGATGGCTTTGCTGATCGGGCACGGCATGCTCTCGCGCTTCCCGCGCCTCCAGATCGCGCCGATCGAGAACGGCAGCCACTGGGTGCGGCCGCTGCTCCACAACATGGAGCACGCGTACAAGTACGCGCCGAACGCCTTCGCGGAGAATCCGGTGGACGTGTTCCTGCGCAACATCAACGTGCACCCGTTCCACGAGGAGGATCCGGTCGGGCTGGTGCAGCTGCTCGGCGCCGACCGCGTGCTGTTCGGCTCCGACTATCCGCATCCGGAAGGACTCGCCGACCCGGTGCTCTTCGCCGAGGAGCTCTCGGCGTTGCCGTCCGCCGACGTCGCGAAGGTGATGGGCGGCAACCTCGGCCGCCTGATGAAGACGCCCGCGTCCAAGGCCGCCTGACGGGCGTTTTCTACAAACCGAGCGGGAGGCGCGGTCCCTAACTACCCGCCGGTCCGCTGTTCCCTTCGCGCGTGGCCGCCCGAGCCCGTGCCGCGGCGGGCACGGGACTTGCAAAGTTTGCAACGGACGGCGCAGCGGAACCCGGCGCTAGCGAAGGGGGATCGGCATGGACGCGTCGCGGCTCCCGCGATGACCGCACAGGCCAGCGGCCCGTCGCTCGCCAAGAGGCGGCGGCCTTCCGCCGGAAGGGAGCCGCTCGATGACACCCTCGACAAGCGCAGCCTGCTCGCGGCGCTGGTCGCGTTCAAGCGCGGCGATTTCTCCGTGCGGCTGCCGCTCCACCTCACCGGCCTCGACGGCAAGATCGCCGACGCCTTCAACGACCTGATCGACCTGAACGCGCGCCTCGCCAGCGAGCTGAAGCGCCTCGGCCGCGTGGTCGGCGAGGAGGGCCGGACCGCGCAGCGCGCCTCGCTCGGCAACGTGCGCGGCGGGTGGGCGGCCTCGGTCGATGCGGTGAACGAGCTCATCGCCGACCTCGTGTATCCGACCCACGAGACGGCGCGCGTGATCGGCGCCGTCGCGCGCGGCGATCTCTCGCAGACGATGGCGCTCGAGGCGGACGGCCGGCCCCTGCGTGGCGAGTTCCTGCGCACGGCGAAGACCGTCAACACCATGGTCGACCAGCTCGGCTCCTTCGCCTCCGAGGTGACGCGCGTGGCGCGCGAGGTGGGCACCGAGGGCAACCTGGGCGGGCAGGCGCGCGTCAAGGGCGCGGCCGGTACGTGGAAGGACCTCACCGACAGCGTGAACCTGATGGCCGGCAACCTGACGGCGCAGGTGCGCAACATCGCGCTCGTCGCCACCGCGGTGGCCACCGGCGATCTCTCGAAGAAGATCACGGTGGACGTGAAGGGCGAGATCCTCGAGCTCAAGAACACGCTGAACACGATGGTGGATCAGCTGAACTCGTTCGCGGCCGAGGTGACGCGCGTGGCGCGCGAGGTGGGCACGGAGGGCAAGCTCGGCGGCCAGGCCGACGTGAAGGGCGTAGCCGGCGTCTGGAAGGACCTCACCGACAACGTGAACTCGATGGCGAGCAACCTGACGGACCAGGTGCGCGGCATCGCGAACGTGGTGACGGCCGTCGCGACGGGCGACCTGTCGCGCGAGATCACGGTGGACGTGAAGGGCGAGATGCTGCAGCTGAAGAACACCATCAACGTGATGGTGGACCAGCTGAACTCGTTCGCGGCCGAGGTGACGCGCGTGGCGCGCGAGGTGGGCACGGAGGGCAAGCTCGGCGGCCAGGCCGAGGTGCGCGGCGCGGCCGGCGTGTGGCGGGACCTCACCGACAGCGTGAACGGAATGGCCGGCAATCTCACGGCCCAGGTGCGCAACATCGCCGAGGTGGCGACGGCCGTCGCGACGGGCGACCTGTCGCGCAAGATCACGGTGGACGTGAAGGGCGAGATCCTCGAGCTGAAGAACACGCTGAACACGATGGTGGATCAGCTCAACTCGTTCGCCTCCGAGGTGACGCGCGTGGCGCGCGAGGTGGGCACCGAGGGCAAGCTCGGCGGTCAGGCCGACGTACGCGGCGTCGCTGGCGTGTGGAGAGGCCTCACCGAGAACGTGAATCTGATGGCCGGCAACCTGACGGCGCAGGTGCGCAACATCGCGGACGTCGCCACCGCGGTGGCCACCGGCGATCTCTCGAAGAAGATCACGGTGGACGTGAAGGGTGAGATCCTCCAGCTCAAGAACACGCTGAACACGATGGTGGATCAGCTGAACTCGTTCGCGGCCGAGGTGACGCGCGTGGCGCGCGAGGTGGGCAC
>Ga0187892_10002984_pt1 | contig 32049 bp, 24 predicted proteins | sample MA1701073metaG_FD_139345 | JGI IMG/M metagenome (GOLD analysis project Ga0187892, IMG submission 139345) | Bio-ooze microbial communities from a basaltic lava cave in the Kipuka Kanohina Cave System on the Island of Hawaii, USA - MA170107-3 metaG ...
AGCGCGAGCGAGGCCTCGCCGATCAGCTCGCCCGCGTGCGCGCCGACGAGCCCGGCGCCGACGAGGCGCCCGTCCTCCTCCGCGAAGAGGAGCTTCGTCGCGCCCTCGCCGCGACCCATGCCGAGCGCACGTCCGCTCGCGCTCCACGGGAACACGGTCTTGCGCACGGCGACGCCCCGGCGGCGCGCCTCTTCCTCGGTGAGGCCCGTCCACGCGACCTCGGGGTCGGTGTAGGCCACGGACGGGATCGCGCGCGCGTCGAAGGCCGCGGCCATGCCGGCGGCGACCTCCGCGGCGATCTTGCCCTGATGCGTGGCGCGGTGCGCGAGCAGCGGCGGCCCGGTGACGTCTCCGATCGCGAACACGTGCGGAACCCTCGTCCGGAGCTGGGCGTCGACGGGGACGAAGCCGCGCCCGTCGACCTCGACGCCGAGCGCATCGAGCCCGATGCCGTCGCTGTTCGGACGCCGTCCGACCGCCACGAGCAGGTGGTCGAAGCGCTCGCGGCCGGCGCCCGCGCCTTCGAGCGTCACGTGGAGCCCGTCCGCGGTCGGCTCGACCGCCGCGAGGCGCGTCTCGAGCAGGATGCGTTCGCAGCGCTCGCGCAGGCGGCGCTCGAGCGGCCGCACGAGGTCGCGGTCGACGCCCGCGAGCAGCTGGGCGAGCAGCTCGACGATCACGACCCGCCAGCCGAACGCCAGATAGGCGGTCGCCAGCTCGAGCCCGATCACGCCGCCGCCGACCACGAGCAGCCGGCCCGGCGGGCCCGCGACGTCGAGCGCGCGGGTCGAGTCGAGGATGCGGGGATCCGCGGGCAGGTTCGGCAGCTCCACGTTGCGCGAGCCCGTCGCGACGATCGCCTGCTCGAAGCGGACGCGGGTCTCGCCGCGCTCGTGGCTCGCCAGCAGCTCGTGCGTTCCCGTGAAGCGACCGCGCGCCGTCAGCACGCGGACCTTGCGCTGCTGAGCCAGCCGGTCGAGGCCGCGCGTCAGCGTCGCCACCACCTCGTCCTTGCGCGCGCGCATGCGCTCGAAGTCGAGCTTCGGCGCGCCGAACTCCACGCCGTGCTCGGCGAGCGCGTGCGCCTGCTCGATCACCTCGGCCATGTGCAGCAGCGCCTTCGAGGGGATGCAGCCCACGTTCAGGCACACGCCGCCGAGCGTCGGGTAGCGCTCCACGAGCACCACCGACTTGCCGAGGTCCCCGGCGCGGAACGCCGCGCTGTAGCCGCCGGGCCCGCCGCCGAGCACCAGCAGCCCGGCCTCGACGACCTCGGCGCCGGCCGTCACGGGCGCCGTCGCGGCCGGCCGCGGAGCTTCGACCGGCGGCTCGCCGGCGGCGACGGCCGCCTCGTCCACCTGCAGCGTGCAGATCGGGTCGCCCTCGCTCACCTTCGCGTTCAGCGTCACGGCCAGCGCTTCGATCACGCCGGCGGCGGGCGAGGGGATCTCCATCGAGGCCTTCTCGCTCTCGATCACGATCAGCGCCTGACCGCTCTCGACGCGGGCGCCCACGCCGACCAGCACCTCGACGACGTCCACCTCCTGGAACTCGCCGATGTCGGGCACGCGGACGACGAGGGAGGAAGCCATGGCTAGAGCAGGAGCAGCCGCAGATCGCCCACCAGCTCGGTGAGGCGACGCGTGAAGCGCACGGCGTCCGCGCCGTCGATCACGCGATGGTCGTAGGAGAGCGAGAGCGGCAGGATCAGCCGGGGCACGAAGGCGCCGTCGCGCCAGACGGGCTTCCACTGCATGCGCGAGACGCCGAGGATCGCCACCTCGGGATGGTTCACGATCGGCGTGAAGAAGGCGCCGCCGATGCCGCCGAGGCTCGAGATGCTGAAGCTGCCGCCCTGCAGCTCCGCGGGGCGCAGCCGCCGGGTGCGAGCGCGCGTCGAGAGGTCTTCGAGCTCGCCCGCCAGCTCGAACAGCCCCTTGCGATCCGCGTCGCGGATCACCGGCACGACGAGCCCGTTCTCCGTGTCGACGGCGACGCCGATGTGCAGGTACTTCTTGACGATCAGGCTCTCGCCCGTGCGATCGAGCGACGAGTTGAAGTGCGGGAACTCGCGCAGCGCCGCCGTGACCGCCTTCACCACGAAGGGGAGGAACGTGAGCTTCACGCCCCGACGCTTCGCTTCCTCCTTCTGCGTGCCGCGGAACGCGTCGAGCTCGGTGATGTCCGCCTCGTCGAATTGGGTGACGTGCGGAACCGTGACCCAGCTGCGGTGCAGGTTCGCGGCCGAGATCCGCCGCACGCGGTTGAGCGGCTGCAGCTCCGTCTCGCCCCACTTCGAGAAGTCGATGTCGAGCGGGGCCGCCACCGCCACGCCCGCGAGGGGCACGCCGGGGGCGCCGCCCTGCGAGAGCGAGGCCTTCACGAACTTCTGCACGTCCTCGCGCGTGATGCGGCCCTTGCGCGCGGTGCCCGGCACGCGCGCGAGGTCGACGCCGAGCTCGCGCGCGAGCCGGCGCACCGACGGCGTCGCGTGGGCGAGGGGCGAGCTGCGCGACGGGGCGGGCGGCTCGGCGGGGTCCTCGGGTTCGGCCGTCGCGGGCGCCGCGGCGGGCGCCGGGTTCGTCGCGGCGCGAGGCGCCGCGGCGGGAGCCGGGTTCGTCGCGGCGCGCGGCGCGGCGGCCGGGGCGACCCGGGCCGGCGCCCCGGGCGCCGCCGGCTGCGCGGCGCGTTCGGCCGCGGCGCCGTCGCTGCGGATCACCGCGATCAGGTCGCCTTCGTTCACCTGGTCGCCGACCCGGACGCGCAGCTCCTCGACCACGCCGGCGGCGGGCGCCGGGATCTCCATGGTGGCCTTGTCGCTCTCGAGCACGAGCAGCGACTGCTCCTTCTCGACGCGCTGGCCGACCGACACCAGGAGCTCCACCACGTCCACGTCGTGGAAGTCGCCGATGTCGGGGAGGTGGACCTCGATGCGCTCCGCCATCGCTAGCTCCGCGCCGGATCCGGCTTCTCGGGGTCGAGGCCGTACTTCTCGATGGCGCGGCGCACGACCGCGGGGGGGACGCGCCCTTCGTCGGAGAGCGCGCGCAGCGCCGCGATCGCGATGAAGAAGCGGTTCACCTCGAAGAAGTGGCGCAGCCGTTCGCGCCCGTCCGAGCGTCCGAAGCCGTCGGTGCCGAGCGTGCGGTAGCGGGAGGGCACGAACGGCCGGATCTGCTCCGGCACTGCGCGCACCCAATCGGTCGCCGCGATCACCGGACCCGAACGCTCCGCGAGGCACTCCTCCACCGCCGTCAGCCGCTGCGGCTCGCTCGGGTGGAGCAGGTTCCAGCGTTCGACCTCGCTGCCCTGGCGGCGCAGCTCGCTGAAGCTCGTGACGCTCCAGACGTCGGCGTCGACCTGGAAGTCGTCGCGCAGCAGGTCCGCGGCGGCGAGCGCCTCGCGCAGGATCGTGCCGCTGCCGAGCAGCTGTACGCGTTCGCGTCCGCCCTGCGCCTCGCGCACCGGATACATGCCGCGCAGGATCCCCTCCTGCGCGCCCTCCGGCAGCGCGGGGTGCACGTAGTTCTCGTTCATCACGGTGACGTAGTAGAAGACGTCTTCCTGCTCGGCGAGCATGCGGCGCATGCCGTCGTGGAGGATCACGGCGAGCTCGTACGCGTACGCGGGGTCCCACGCGCGGCAGTTCGGCACGTTGGCGGCCATCACGTGGCTGTGGCCGTCCTGGTGCTGGAGGCCTTCGCCGGCGAGCGTGGTGCGCCCCGCCGTCCCGCCGAGCAGGAAGCCGCGGGTGCGCGAGTCGGCCGCCGCCCAGATCAGGTCGCCCACGCGCTGGAAGCCGAACATCGAATAGAAGATGTAGAAGGGCAGCATGGGCAGGCCGTGGTTCGCGTAGGAGGTCCCCGCCGCGATCCACGACGACAGCGCGCCGGCCTCGCTGATCCCCTCCTGCAGGATCTGACCGCTCTTGTCCTCGCGGTAGTACGCGATCGTGTCGGAGTCGACGGGCTCGTAGAGCTGCCCCTGCGAGGCGTAGATGCCGAGCTGCCGGAACAGGCCCTCCATGCCGAAGGTGCGCGACTCGTCCGCGACGATCGGGACGACGTACTTCCCGAGCTTCTTGTCGCGCGTGAGCGCCGCCAGCATGCGCACGAACGCCATGGTGGTGGACATGTCGCGGTCGCCCGAGCCCTTGAGCAGCGAGTCGAAGACCGCGAGCTCCGGCACCTCGAGGCGCGGCGCCGCGGTACGGCGCGCGGGCAGGTAGCCGCCGAGCGCCTTGCGGCGCTCGTGCATGTACTGCACCTCGGGGCTGTCCTCGTCCGGCTTGAAGAACGGGGCCTCCGCGATCTTCTCGTCGGGAATCGGGATGCGGTAGCGATCCCGGAACTTCCGCACGGCCTCCTCGCCGAGCTTCTTCTGCTGGTGGGTGAAGTTCTTGCCCTCGCCGGCCTCGCCCATGCCGTAACCCTTCACCGTCTTTGCGAGGATCACGGTGGGCTGGCCGGTGTGACGGGACGCGTAGTGGTAGGCCGCGTGGATCTTGCTCGGATCGTGCCCGCCGCGGTTCAGCTGCCAGATGTCGTCGTCGGTGAGGTTCGCGACGAGCGTGAGCAGCTCGGGGTGCGTGCCGAAGAAGTGCTGCCGCGTGTAGGCGCCGCCGCGCACCTTGTAGTTCTGGTAGTCGCCGTCGACCGCCTTCTCCATGCGCTCGAGCAGCAGTCCCTTCTTGTCCTTGGCGAGCAGCGGGTCCCAGCGATCGCCCCAGATCACCTTGATCACGTTCCAGCCCGCACCGCGGAAGGTGCCCTCGAGCTCCTGGATGATCTTGCCGTTCCCGCGCACGGGACCGTCGAGGCGCTGCAGGTTGCAGTTCACCACGAAGATCAGGTTGTCGAGCTTCTCGCGCGCCGCGAGGCCGATCGCGCCCAGCGACTCCGGCTCGTCGGTCTCGCCGTCTCCGACGAAGCACCAGACCTTGCGCCCGTTCATCGTCGCGAGGCCGCGGTGTTCGAGGTACTTCATGAAGCGCGCCTGGTAGATCGCGAGGATCGGCCCGAGCCCCATGGACACCGTCGGGAACTGCCAGAAGTCGGGCATCAGCCAGGGATGCGGATAGGACGACAGGCCCGGCCGGCCGACCTCCTGCCGGAAGCGGTGGAGCTGGTCCTCGCTGAGCCGGCCCTCGAGGAACGCGCGCGCGTAGATGCCCGGCGAGGAGTGCCCCTGGATGTAGAGCAGGTCCGCTCCGTCGGGATGGTCGGGCCCCTTCCAGAAGTGATTGAAGCCGACGTCGTACAGCGTGGCGGCGCTGGCGAAGGTCGCGATGTGGCCGCCGAGCTCCGCGTTCTCCCGGTTCGCCTGCACCACCATCGCGAGCGCGTTCCAGCGCACCAGCGAGCGGATGCGATGCTCGAGCCCCGGCTCGCCCGGGAGCTGCGGCTCGTCGCGGACGTGGATGGTGTTCAGGTACGCCGTGGTTGCGGAGTAGGGCAGGTGCGCGCCGGAGCGCCGCGCCTGATCGATCAGGCGCTCGAGCAGGTAGTGGCCGCGCTCGATGCCCTCCGCGCGGAACACGGACTCGAGCGCTTCGAGCCACTCGGCGGTCTCGGCGGGATCCGGATCGGTCGTGCGATCGACCACGTGCGCCCCCTCAGCGGATTGTCCACGTATAGCAGTGGATCGGCGTCCGGCATCGGATCCGAAGCGAAATTTCTCTCCTGTGGTGAAAGAACATCGTCACGAATCACCGTGAGTCATCATGGAGTTATGCCCGTTTGGAAACTAGTTGACATTCGACGCTCTTCGTCGTACGGTGCGGGCCGTGCAGGCTCAGGAATCTCCTCGACGCTCCGCCGATCCGGCGCGCGTCGCGTACACCGAGGCCGGTGTCGCGCTGTTCCACCTGCTGCGCCAGCTCGAGACCTCGCTGCCGCTGCTCTCGCAGCTCCCGATCTCGCATGGGCGGATGGCCCTGCTGCGCAGCCTCGCGCTGCGCGGTCCGCGCAACCTGAGCGAGCTCGCGCGCGAGCGCGGGGTGAGCCGTCAGGGCGTGCAGCGCCTCGCGGATGCCCTCGAGGCCGACGGGCTCGCCCGCAGCGCGCCCGACCCGGAGAGCGCGCGGGCGAAGCAGCTCTCGCTCACCGACGAGGGCCTCGGCGCGTACCGGGACCTGGCGCTCCGCGAAGCGCGCGAGCTGAACGCGCTCGCCACCGGTCTGTCTCCTGCGGACCTCCGCGCGGCGACGCGCGTCCTCCGGCTCCTCGCGGGACGCGTTCGCGGCTAGCCTCGGGCGCCGGAGGAGGCTCCCGATGAAGGTGCGCGCCGCGGTGGCCGTCGAGGCCGGCAAGCCGCTCGAGATCGAGGAAGTGGAGCTCGCGGGTCCGCGCGCCGGCGAGGTGCTCGTCGAGGTCCGCGCGACGGGCGTCTGCCACACCGACGCCTACACGCTGTCCGGCCGCGACTCGGAGGGCCGCTTCCCGTCGATCCTCGGGCACGAAGGCGCCGGCGTCGTCGTCGAGGTCGGCCCGGGCGTGAGCTCGGTGGCGCCGGGCGACCACGTGATCCCGCTCTACACCCCGGAATGTCGCCAGTGCAAGACCTGCCTGTCCGGGAAGAGCAACCTCTGCACCGCGATTCGCGCCACCCAGGGGCAGGGCCTGATGCCCGACGGCACGAGCCGCTTCTCGCTGCGCGGCCAGCCCGTCTTCCACTACATGGGCACCTCCACCTTCGCGAACTACACCGTCCTGCCCGAGATCGCGGTGGCGAAGATCCGCAAGGACGCGCCCTTCGAGAAGGTCTGTTACATCGGCTGCGGCGTGACGACCGGAGTCGGCGCGGTGCTCAACACCGCGCAGGTCGAGGCCGGCGCCCGCTGCGTGGTGTTCGGGCTCGGCGGCATCGGCCTGAACGTGATCCAGGGCCTGCGGCTCGTCGGGGCCGACCAGATCGTGGGCGTCGACACGAACCCGGCGAAGCGGGCGCTCGCGGAGCGCTTCGGCATGACGCACTTCGTGAACCCGACCGACGTCGAAGGCGACCTGGTGCAGCACCTCGTCGCGCTCACCGACGGCGGCGCCGACTACTCCTTCGAGTGCATCGGGAACGTGAAGGCGATGCGGCAGGCCCTCGAGTGCTGCCACCGCGGCTGGGGCGAATCGATCGTGATCGGCGTGGCCGGCGCGGGGGAGGAGATCGCGACGCGCCCCTTCCAGCTCGTGACGGGACGCGTCTGGCGCGGGAGCGCGTTCGGCGGCGCGAAGGGTCGCCGCGATGTGCCGCGCATCGTCGACTGGTACATGAACGGGAAGATCGAGATCGACCCGCTCATCACCCACGAGCTGCCGCTCGAGCGCATCAACGAGGCCTTCGAGCTGATGCACGCGGGCCGCTCGATTCGCGCTGTCGTCCGCTTCTGAGCGGGCGACTCTCAGTCACGCCCCTCGGGTGTCCTCACCTCGAAGAAACGTGATTGTCTCCGATTCGCCATCGGAATAGAGTGGGGGGCCTTCGACTCGCCTGGAGGGGTGTCCCATGCGCGCACGCTGGTTCGCAATCGTCCTCGTCACTGCGTTGGCTCCGATGCTCGCGGGCTCGAACTGCGTGCCCGGTGCGGCGAACGTCACGAAGATCCTCGTGCCCGCGCCGGCGGCGACGATCACGGACTTCCAGGTCCTGATCCGCGTCCAGATCCCGGCGGGCTGGACGCTCGATCCCGCCAACGACGTGAAGATCAACGGTGCGCCGATCCTGGTCGTGCAGGAAGGGCCGGGCGCGTTGACCTGGGCCGCCACGGTGGGTCCGGGCTTCCCGCTCCTCGACGCGAACCAGATCGAGGCGCGCTCGGGCGCCGCGGACGGTTCGATCTCGATCGCGACGCGCCCCTTCACGTACGCGCCGCCCAAGGCGCGCGTGCGTCAGATCACGAACGCCGCCGATCTGATCGGGGGTCCGCTCGCGCACGGCCGCGTCGGCGACTGGCTGATCGAGAACTCCGTCGTCCGCTTCATCGTGCAGGACGTCGCGCAGCGCGACATCTACAGCGTCGGCGGCTTCGGTGGGAACGTGATCGACCTGGAGCTGGTCGCGCACCCGGACACCGACAACTTCATCGAGATCCAGCCGATGCTGAACGTCGAGACCGTCATCAACGCGCAGACGGTCGAGATCGTGAACGACGGCCAGGACGGAACGGCCGCGATCCTGCGCACCTGCGGGCCCGACGACCTGCTCGACTTCGTGAATCCGTCGAGCTCGATCCTGGACGCCGGCTTCGGCGTGCCGCCGAACCTCGACGACAACGATCAGCCGATCGTGGGGTGCACGGAGTACGTGCTCGATCCGCTCGTGCCGTATCTCGGGCTCGACACCACGGTCTTCAACGAGGGCGCCGAGACCGAGCTCCTCGTGGTCGGCGACTGGTACAACCCGGGCGGCCAGCTCGAGCAGTGGGACAAGCCGTACCAGCTCGGCGAAGCGCTCACGGCCGACTTCAACCTGATCAGCCACTTCGGGTACGGCGAGGAAGAGGGCGTCGACTACGCCTACACGACGCTGCCCCTCGATCCGGCGCTTCCCCTCACGTCACCGCTCCCGGAGCTGTTCACCACGAGCGGCGTCACGGTGATCCTGCACAACATGGGCATCGTCGACGCGCTCACGGGCGATGACCCGCCCTTCTTCGTGGACGCCGGCGGCCAGCGCGACTTCCGCCGCTTCCTCGGCGTGGGAGACGGCTCGGGCAGCAACGCCGTCGCGATGGAGTCGGCGGTGAAGGGGCTCACGACCCGGCCCATCCAGGGCTGCGTGAAGGTAGGCGGTGTGCCGCTGCCCGGAACGCGCGTGAGCGTGGTGCGCCGGGTCGGCGCCCTGATCGCCCGCTTCGAGACGCAATTCGTGACGAAGCCGGGGGACTGCCCCAACTACGCCGGCGAGATCGAGCTCGGGAACTGGCGCGTCGGCGCGTCGCGCCGGGGGACGCCCTATCAGAACGGCGTCGCGGCTCCGCCGCTCAACCTCTTCTCGGTCACCGCCGGCGTCGGTCCCGTCACGCTGCCCGAAATCGACCTGCCCCTCGGCGGGCAGCTCGCAGCCCACGTCGTGGACGAGAACGGAACGGCCGTGCCCGCCCGCGTGATGGTGGTGGGCTTCGATCCGAGCCCCCCCGTCACGACGCCCGGTCCCTCGCTCCCCGGCTTCGGCGGCGCGCTCACCGGCCTGTTCGAGGACCCGAAGGAGGCGCTGCCCTTCGGGGTCGTCGCCTTCGGCTACACGAACGCGAGCGGTGACGTGACGCTCGACGTCGAGCCCGGCAGCTACCAGGTAGTCGTGTCGCGTGGCGGCGAGTACTCGGTCTACTCGGCGCCGATCACGATCACCGGCGGCGCGACCACCAACGTCGCGGCGCAGATCGCCCGCGTGATCGACACCACGGGCTTCGTCTCGTCGGACTTCCACGTGCACGGCATCCGCTCCGCGGATTCGCGCGTGGCCGACGGCCCCCGCGTCTCGCAGTTCGCGGGCGAGGGCACCGAGAACATCATCATGACCGACCATCACGTGCACACGGACCTTTTGCCGACCATCGCGACGCTCGGGCTCGGCGCGTGGGTCACCTCGACGATCGGCGAGGAGATCACCACCTTCGACTACGGCCACTTCAACGGGTACCCGTTCACGATCGACCCGACCCGGGTGACGGGTGGCTCGACGGACTGGGGCCAGGCCGCGCCCGCGGGCCAGGACTTCCCGTCGGCGGGGGCCTTCAACGCCACGCCGGCGCAGATCTACGCGCTCGCGACGGCGGGAGCGCAGTCGACGCCCGACTCGACCATCCAGGTCAACCACATCGACTCGCACTTCTCGCCGATGAACATCGACAGCGACGCAGGGGGTCCGCTCAGCGACGGCCTCGACGATGCGGAGCGCCTGGCCCGGCGCCTGCCGAGCGTCGCGTCGGCGGGCAACCTGTTCCACCACTTCCCGGCGCTCGAGCTGTGGAACGGCGCGGATCGCCAGCAGCAGAGCAACTTCCTGAACGAGCGGATCGGCATCTGGATGAACCACCTCAACAAGGGGCTGCGCACCACCGCGATCTCCGACACCGACACGCACACCTTCGGCGACCTCGAGTCCGCCGGCGCGCGCACCTGGACGGCGTCGACCACGGACTCGCCGCTCGCGATCGACGGCGGCGACGTCGCGAACGCGGTGGACGCCGGGCGCGCCGTGGGCGGCCAGGGCATCTACGTGCAGACGCGGCTGCTCGCCGCCGATGGCTCCGGCGCGGTCGCCGACCTCACGGCCACCGGCAGCACGGACGTGGTCACCACGAACGGCGCCCTGAACCTCGAGATCCGCGTGCAGGCCCCGCTCTGGGCGCAGTTCGATCGCATCGACATCTACGCGAACGCGACCACCGAGCCGACCGAGCTCAACCCGTACCTGTTCACCGCGCTCCCGACGCAGACCCTCCTCGAGGGCGACTGCGATCCGGCGACCACGGGTGACGGCCAGTTCGACATCACGATCGTGCCCGTGACGGGCGGCTCTCGGCAGGAGGTCACGCTGGTCGTGCCGTTCGGGGACCCCGTGCCGCTCACGGCGGACACCTGGTTCGCCGTCGTCGTCCGCGGCTCGGACGGCGTGTGCGAGCCGATGTTCCCCGTCTATCCGCGCAGCCTGAACACGGCCGGCAACGGCCCGCCGCTCGCCAACCTGCTCGACGGCAACCTGAACCAGGGCGGCACGATGGCGCTCGGCGTGGCCAACGCCCTCTACGCGGAAGTGAACGGGGTGCCGGGGTTCCAGCCCCCGAATCCCTGAGCTCCACGGTGCGTGCGCTTCTCGCGGGGCTGGCGCTGTTCGCCGGCGCGGCGGCGGGCGAGCCGCCGCCGGCCGCCGGCCCCGCGGCCGAGGGAACGGCGCTCGTCGAGGCGCTCGAGGCGGCGCCTCTCGCGCTGGTGGGGACGATCGAGGGCCGCTCCGCGCTCGACGCCACGGGCTGGCGGGCCGACGTCGCCGTCGAGCAGGTGCTCGTCGGCAGCGCCGGCTCGGCGACTGTCGTGATCGCCTGGGAGGAGCTCGCGCCGTCCCGGCCGCCGCGTTTCGGGAGGGGCGAGCGCGTGCTGCTCGCGCTCGAGCCCCTCGCGGGCGGCTCGCTCTGGCGGAAGCGCTTCCCCGACCCGCAGCAGCTGCTGGCGGCGCACGCCGTCGCGCAGCGCGGGACGGCCTTCCTGCGCCGGCCCTCGCTCGGCAGCGTCTCGATCCTCCAGCACTACCTGAGCCTGCCGGCGGCTCTGCGCGGGAGCCCCGCCGGGCAGCGTCACCTGCTGGCGCTCGCCGCCGACGCGGAGCGGCCGCTCGCGGTGTCCGCGGCGCGCCGCGTCTCCGAGCTCCGGGGCGACGGAGCGCTCGGCGCTGGGGATGCCGGGCTGGTGCTGCGCGCGCTGGCGCGCGGCGCGTCCGATCCGGAGCTCGCGAGCGCCCTGCTGATCTGGATCGAGCGCCGTCAGCCGCTCGGGCTCGCGCCGGCGCTCGACGCCGCCCTCGCGGCGCCCGGCGGCGCGCCCGCGACCTTCGTCCAGGCGCGCGGCCTGCTCGGCGACGGCCTCCCGGCCGAGCGCGAGCGCGCGCTGCTCGCGAGCCCGTCGCCGGAGCAGCGCGCGGCGGCCGCGGGCGTGGCCGGCCCGGCGCAGCGCGACCGCCTCGCCGACCTCGTGCGCCGGGACCCGGCGCCGGAGGTCCGCACGGCCGCGCTCCGGCGCCTCGCGCGGCTCGACGGGCCGGCCTCGCTCGAGACGGTGCTGGACGCCTTCGACGACCGCGAGACCTCCGTGCGGAACGCGGCCGCGCTCCAGGCCGCCGCCTTCGGTCCCGAGGTCGTGCCCCGCCTGCTCGATGTGGCGCAGCAGCGGCCGTGGCCGGCGTCGCAGGCCGCCGTGCGCGCGCTCCGCACCGCGAACGTCCCCGAGGCGCGCGCTGCGCTCGCGCAGCTCGCCGACGAGCATCCCGACCAGCGCGTGCGCGCCCTCGCCTCCGTGGCGCTCGGGCGGGCGCTCGGGCACAAGGACTAGGCGAGGCGCTCCGCGAGCACGTTCGGGTCGAGCGCCCAGGGGCCGCGCCGCGTCGGCGCGCGCAGCGCGAGCTCGAGGGCGGCGAGGAAGCGCTCGCGCGGCCAGGGCCTCGCGCCGAGCGACGCCAGATGCGGCGTCGGGAGCTGGCAGTCGAACAGCCCGAAGCCCCAGCGCTCGAGCTGCCAGACCAGCGCGGCCAGGGCCGCCTTCGAGGCGTCGGTGGCGACGTGGAACATCGACTCCGCGAAGAACGCCGAGCCGAGCGAGACGCCGTACACGCCCCCGACCAGCTCGTCTCCCTGCCACGCCTCGCTGGAGTGCGCGTAGCCGTGCTCGTGCAGCGCGACGTACGCCTCGATCATGTCCGGCCCGAGCCACGTGCCCGCCGCGCCCGCGCGCGGCGTCTCCGCGCAGCTCCGGATCACGCGGGGGAAGGCGGTGTCGAGGCGCAGCTCGAAGGCGCCCTGCCGCAGCCGGCGCCGCAGGCGGTGCGCGACGTGCAGGCGCTCCGGCTCGAGGACCATGCGCGGATCGGGCGAGAACCACAGGATCGGCGGCTTCTCGTACCACGGGAAGATGCCGAGCGCGTATGCGAGCAGGAGCCGTTCGCTCGACAGGTCGCCGCCCACGGCGAGCAGTCCGGACGGCTCCGCGTGCGAGGGCGGCGGGAAGGCCAACGCGTTGCGCAAGCGATGGACGGGCATGGCGGCCGGGCCTCGGCGGGCTCGGAAGGGGGCGGTATGATGCCCCATCCTCTCGCCGCGACCGCAGGAGCCTGCATGAATCTCGAGTTCTCCGATGACCAGAAGTTCGTCCAGAAGACCGCGCGCGACTACCTGACCGAGAACGCGCCGCTCTCGCTCTGCCGCGCGGTGCTGGAGGGCAGCAAGCCCTACGACCCCACGTTGTGGAAGGGCGTCGCGGAGATGGGCTGGCTCGGCACCGCGGTGCCCGAGGTCTACGGCGGCGCCGGTCTCTCGCACCTCGAGCTCGTGCTCATCGCGCAGGAGCTCGGCCGCGCGCTCGCGCCGATTCCGTTCTCCTCCTCCGTCTACCTCGCGACCGAGGCGATCCTCCAGGCCGGCAGCGACGCGCAGAAGAAGAAGTACCTGCCGAAGCTCGCGTCGGGCGAGACGATCGGCACCTTCGCGCTCGCGGAGGGCCTCGGCGACTTCGACGCCTCGAGCGCGTCGGGCACGAGCTTCGACGGCAAGGCGGTGACGGGCACCAAGATCCCCGTGAGCGACGGTGCCGCCGCGAACTTCGCCGTGGTCGTGGCGAAGGAGGGCAACGGCCATTCGCTCGTGCTGGTGGACCTCGAGGGCGAGGGCGTGACGCGCACCTCGCTCGCGAGCTTCGACGCGAGCCGGCCGCTCGCGAAGCTCGAGCTCCGCGGCGCGCGGGGCGAGCGCCTCGGCGGCGCCGGACAGGGGGCCCAGATCGCGCGCGACGTGCTCGACCGCGCGGCGGTGATGATGGGCTACGAGCAGATCGGCGGCGCCGAGCGGGCGCTCGAGCTGACACGCGCCTTCACCATGGGGCGCTTCGCCTTCGGCCGCCCGGTGGCCTCCTTCCAGGCGCTCAAGCACCGCATGGCCGACGTCTACGCGAAGACGCAGATCGCACTCTCGAACGGCTACTTCGCGGCCTGGGCGCTCTCGAACGGCAGCGACGAGCTCGCCGTCGCCGCGTGCAGCACGCGCGTCGCAGCCAGCGAGGCGTTCGTGCTCGCGAGCGAAGAGATGATCCAGATGCACGGCGGCGTCGGCTTCACGTGGGAGTACGACTGCCACCTGTTCTACCGGCGCGCGCGGGCCCTCGCCGCTGCGCTCGGCACCGCGAACGAGTGGCGCGAGAAGCTGGTCTCGCGCCTCCAGGCCAGCGGCTTCGGGAGCGCGAAGGGCGCTTCCGAGCTGGCGGCAGACTGAGGAGCACGCATGAACTTCGACGATACGCCGCAGGAAGCCGAGTTTCGCGCGAAGGCGCGCGCCTTCCTCTCGAAGCACCTCGAGCCGCTCGACCCGAACGAGACGGCGCCCAACCTGCTCGGCGAGCGCGAGGACAAGGAATCGATCGCGTGGGCCAAGCGCTGGCAGGCCACGAAGTTCGATGCCGGCTGGGCCGTGCTCACCTGGCCGAAGGAGTACGGCGGCCAGGGCCTCGGGCGCATGGAGAACGTCATCTTCAACCAGGAGGAGCCGAAGTTCAAAGTGCCGCCCGCCATCTACGGCATCGGGCACGGCATGCTCGGCCCGACGCTGATGACGCACGGCACGAAGGAGCAGAAGGAGCGGTACGTCAAGGAGATGGCACGCGGCCAGGTGGTCTGGTGCCAGCTCTTCAGCGAGCCGGCCGCGGGCTCCGACCTCGCCGGCCTGCGCTCGAGCGCGGTGCGCGACGGCAAGGACTGGATCCTCAACGGCCAGAAGATCTGGAGCACCGGCGCGCAGTACTGCGACTGGGGCATGATCGTGGTGCGCACCGATCCGAGCCTGCCGAAGCACGACGGCCTCACCTACTTCGTCGTGGACATGCACGCGAAGGGCGTCGAGATCCGCCCGATCAAGCAGATCAACGGGGGCTCCGGCTTCAACGAGGTGTTCTTCACCGACGTGCGCGTGCCCGACTCGCAGCGCGTCGGCGGCATCGGCGAGGGCTGGAAGGTCTCGATCACGACGCTGATGAACGAGCGCGTCTCGATCGGCTCGGGCTCGAGCGGGAGCCGCATCCGCGACATCTTCCGGCTGGCGCAGGAGTGCCGGCGCAACGGCAAGCCCGCCATCGAGGACGGCGGGGTGCGGCAGCGCCTCGCCGACGCGTTCATCACGTCGAAGGGCCTCCAGTACACGAGCTACCGCATCCTGTCGGCGCTCTCGCGCGGGGGAACGCCGGGGCCCGAGGGCTCGATCAGCAAGGCCGTGGGTGCGCCCTTCGGCCAGCAGCTCTCGGCGTTCGCACTCGACCTGCAGGGCGCCATGGGCGGCCTGCTCGATCCGGCGCTCGTGCCGCAGGAGGCGCTCTGGCAGGAGAGCTACCTGGGCTCGCCGGGCCTCCGCATCGCGGGCGGCACCGACGAGGTGCTCCGCAACATCATCGCCGAGCGCGTGCTCGGGCTGCCGTCCGAGATGCGCATGGACAAGGGCATGCCGTTCCGCGACGTGCCCACGGGGCCGACGAAGAAGTAGCGGTGCTCGCACGCGAAGCCCGGCTCGTGCTCGTCGCGGCGCTCGGCTTCGCGTCGTGCGCGCTGCCACCGGCGCGCTGGGACGTCCCGGACGGGGCCCAGCTGCCCTTCGCGGACGCGCGGCGCGCGTGCCATCAGCTCACCGCGCCGGACGGGGAGCGCTTCGAGGATTGCATGAGCCGCCGCGGCTTCGAGCGCGAGTCGCTCTGGCGGCGCATGGGCCGCGGGCTCACGGGAGGTTGAAGCATGTCCGTTCGCACGGAGCGAAATGGCCCGGTCTGGACCGTCGTACTCTCGCGCCCGGAGCGCCGCAACGCCGTGGACGGCCCGACGGCCGCCGCGCTCGCGGATGCCTTCCGTGCCTTCGACGCGGACGCCGAGGCGCGCGTGGCCGTCCTGTTCGGCGAGGGCGGCGTGTTCTGCGCGGGCGCGGACCTGAAGGCGATCTCGGAGGGGCGGGGCAACGCCGTGCGCGAAGAAGGCGACGGGCCGATGGGCCCGAGCCGCATGCAGCTCGCGAAGCCCGTGATCGCCGCGGTCGCCGGCCATGCCGTGGCCGGCGGACTCGAGCTCGCGCTCTGGTGCGACCTGCGCGTGGCGGAGCAGAGCGCCGTGTTCGGCGTCTTCTGCCGGCGCTGGGGCGTGCCGCTCGTCGACGGCGGCACGGTGCGCCTGCCGCGCATCGTGGGGCAGGGCCGCGCGCTCGACATGATCCTGACCGGCCGGCCGGTCGGCGCGGAGGAGGCGCTCCAGATGGGCCTCGCGAATCGCGTCGTGCCCGACGGCACGAGCCGGGCCGCCGCCGAGGCGCTCGCGGCCGAGATCGCGCGCTTTCCGCAGCGCTGCATGCGCGCGGACCGGCGCTCGGCGTACGAGGCCTTCTCGCTCGAAGAGCGCGCCGCCCTCGCCAACGAGCTGCGCCACGGGGGCGCCGTGATCCGGAGCGGCGAGACGCTCGAGGGGGCCCAGCGCTTCGCCGCCGGCGCGGGCCGGCACGGGAGCTTCGGCTAGCGCCCGTGGAGCTCGCGAGCTGGCACGACTTCTACGGCGCCTCCTGGCAGCAGCCGTGGGCGCTGCTCCTGGCGCCCTTCGCCTTCCTCGTCTGGCGCGCGCTCGCGGCGCCGCCTCGCGACGGGGCGGCGCCCGAAGCGAGGTCCTTCGTCGTCGCCTGGGGCACGCTGTTCGCGCTCGAGACGATGCTCGACCCGATCGCGACCGGCCCGCTCGCGCAGGCGCTCGGGTCGCCGCGGGCCAGCACGGCGCTGGGCGTCGGCTTCGTGATGCTCGGCGACTTTCGCGTCTGGTGGCTGATCTTCTGGATCGATCGCCCGACGGGCGCCGCGCTGCGCGCGCTCGCTCCGACGCTGGGCGTTCCCATCGCCGCCTGGCTCGTGAGCCTGACGCTGCCGCTCCCCGAGCAGGCGCTCTGGCTCCTGCACGAGAGCCTGTTCATCGCCGTCGCGTTCCTCTTCTCGCGCCGTCTCGCCGGGCGCTTCGAGCGCGCCGTGCTCGCGTATGCGGGCGTCTACTACGCGCTCTGGGCGGCCGCCGACGTGCTGATCCTCGCCGGCGTCGACGCCGGCTGGCTGCTGCGCTGCGTGCCCAACCAGCTCTACTACGGCTTCACGGTGCCCTTCGTGTGGTGGCGCTTCTTCGCCCCGGCGTACGCGGCGACGAGCACCTCCACCCAGGCGTCGAGGTAGGCCGCGGCGCGGTCGGGGCTCGCGGCGCGCGGATCGCCGACGGTGCCCGACGGCGCGCTTGCGCGGAGGTCGGGGTAGAAGATCGCTCGCGCGTCGGCGGCCGTGTCGAGCAGGCCGGCGGCGAGCGCCTCCGAGCGCAGCGCACCGGGCTCGAGCGCCGCGATCACGGAGGCCTCGAGCTCCCCGGCGTGGCGGCCTGCCGCCGCGGCGGAGACGCCGTGGGCCTCCGCGACGGCGAACAGCCGCGCCTCGAGCGCCGCGTGGTCGGTGAAGACGACGAAGCGCGCGGGCTTCGCGGCGTCCGCGAGCTCCGCCGCGCGCTCGCGCAGCACGTCGAGGTTCCCGCCGTGGGCCGAGAAACAGAAGATCTCCTCGAAGCCGTGGTGCGCCAGCGAGCGCGCGAGATCGGCGAGCACGGCCGCCAGCGTGTCCTCCCGGAGCGAGAGCGTGCCGGGGAACGAGAGATGCTCCGACGACGCGCCGAGCGCGAGCGCCGGAAGGCGCACGCTGCCCGGGACGCGGGCGCAGAAGCGCTCGGCCAGCGCGTCGGCGATGCGGGTGTCCGTCGCGAAGGGCAGGTGCGGGCCGTGCTGCTCGGTGGCGCCGAGCGGCAGCACGGCGATCCGGCGGCCGGCCGCGAGCGCGCGCTCGAGCTCGGGCCAGGTGAGCGCCTCGAGCGCGGTGCGCGGCTCGGCCGCGCGCGGCGGAACGGCGCCGGTCTCCGCGCGCAGCTCGTACAGCGGCCCGTCCTGGCCGCGCCCCGGCCAGCGGGCCGGATCGACGCCGGCGTGCTCCATGGCGGCGAGCACGAGCGCTCCCAGCCACGCTTCGTGCTCGAACACGGCGAGGAAGCCGGGCAGCGTGGCGTCGAGCGTCACGAGCGCATGCCGCTCGGGGTCGAGCAGCGAGCGCAGGCGCGCGAGGCGCTCGCCCTCGTGCGGCGCGTCGGGCCGCGTGAGCGCGAGCAGCGTCGCCGGAGCCGCGGCCAGCGCCTGGAAGGGGCCGTGCGCGAACTCGATCGGGTCCGCGACCGGCGGCTGCGGCTTTGCCAGGCCTTCGACCAGCTTGAGGCGCAGGTTGTCCGTCGCCTCGCGGTAGGCGCCGCTCGCGAGCAGCTGCACGGGCTCCGCGGCGAGCCGGGGCGCGAGCCTCCCGGCCTGCGCGTCGGCCCGTCGCAGCGCGCTCGCGTACGCCTGCGGCGCGCGCGCGAGCTCGGGAGCCGCCGCGAGGCCGAGTGACCGCGCGAAGCGCAGCGCCGCCACGTAGGCCGCGATGGGACCCTCGACGCGGAGCAACGTCCCGAACTCGTCGGCGCCCGCCGAGGCCGCGAGCGTGACGCCGGCGGCGCGGAGCGCGTCGAGCCTCCGGCGGCGCTCGCCGTCGCGCGAGGTCGCTGCGGCGCTCACGAGCACGGTCCGCAGCCAGCCGCCCGGCTCGGCGAGGGCGAGCGTGGCGTTCGGCGAGAGCGCCTGCGAGAACACGACGAGCACGTCGCGCGGATCGGGCGCGAGCGGGAAGGCGTCCAGCGGGACGAAGCGGGCGGGCAGGCCGAGCTCCTCGGCGAGCAGCGCCGCGAGATAGCGCGCGTGCGCGGCCGAGCTGCCGACGCCGGTGATGCGGAAGGCGCGCGCCGCGCGCGGGTCGAAGTCGGCCGGCGCCGCAGGCTCCGCGAGCGCGGCGAGCGACGCTCCCGCGCGCACGAGCGCTTCGCGCAGCCCGGCGAGCGAGGCCGCGCTCACGCCGCTTCGAGCTCGAGCAGGCGCAGCGTCTCGGCGTCCGGGGCCGCCGCTTCGTCCGGTCCGAGCACGAGGGCGCGCCCGGCGCGGCCGCCCGCGAAGGCCGCGGCCGTGTCGGCCCATGCGCGCCGCGTGGCGCCGAGCGGCGCGAGGGGCAGGCGGTCGACCAGCGCCTGCGCCTGGACGGCGCGGAGCGGGGGTCCCGCGCCGTGCGCGCGCAGCGGCTCGAGCACGAGGCGCTCGCGCCCGCTCGCGCGATCCCAGTAGACGCGCGCGCGCAGCCAGCCCGCGGCTTCGACGGGCATCAGGTAGCGCGCAACGCGGACGAAGCGCGGCAGCGTGGGCACCTCCGCCGGCTCGAACCACTCGATCGCCTCGGGCAGCTGCGCGCCACTCGCCGCGTGCAGCGCGAGCGCGTGACCCGCGCCCGCCTTGGCCGCGAGATAGTGCGCGTTCCACGGCGAGTGCGCGGGCGGCAGCGCGAGCGTCTCGGACAGCCGAACGCCGGCCGCCGCGAGGCGGCGCGCCTTCTCGGGGTTGTGCGTGAGCAGGCGCAGTGGCGCGGCGATGCCGAGCTGCGCGAGCAGCGACGGCACCGCCTCGTAGCTGCGCCGATCGCGTGGCAATCCCATCCGTTCGAAGGCCTCGAACGTCGTGATCCGCTCGCCGTGCGACTGCACCATCATGCGATCGCGCGCCTTCGCGAGCAGCCCGGCGCCGCGGCCCTCCTGCATCAGGTAGAGCAGGGCGCCGCGGCCGGCGCTCGCGATCGCCTCGAGCGCGCTCGCGAGCTGCTCGGCGCAATCGCAGTCGCGCGCGCCGAGGAACTCGCTGGTCTGGCAGGACGAGTGCACGCGGGCCAGCAGCGGCTCGGCGCCGCCCAGCTCGCCGCGCAGCAGCGCGAGCGCGGGCTCGCGGCTCCGGGGGTCCTGGAAGCGCTCGAGCCGGAACCGCCCGAAGCGGGTCTCGATCTGCCGGCTCTCGGTCGGTTCGAAGCGATTCGCGGCTTGCATCGGCTCTCTGCGGAGGATCGCGACCCGGACGGATCGCGCTACTTCACCTGCCGCAGGAGCTCGGAGAGCCCGTAGCCGACGCGGTCGCCGAGACGCCACTGCGTCATGCCCTCGCCGATGTGCGTCACCGCGTCGCCGCGGCGGTTGCGGAGCGGGATGAAGCTCGTGACGTCGCCGCGGATCGTCAGCTCCTCTCCGTGCTCCGTCGTAACGCGCGCCGTGACTTGCTTGTGATAGAGCCCGTTGTCCTCGTACTCTGCCTCGATCGTCGCGTCCACCAGGCGCTCGATGTTCATCCCCCGCTGGAGCACCCCGCCCGCGCTGCGCTCCTTGCCCGCCGCGTCGCGCTGGATCACGGACACCATGGCGCCGAGGTCCGGCCCGAAGTTCAGCGTCAGCCATTCGTAGGAGTGGATCGCCTGCCAGTAGCGCGGGCCCCAGGAGTGGTCGCGCAGGCCGAAGCCGTCGATCGCGAGGCGCTCGCCGTCGATGGTGAGGGAGCCCGTCACGTGCATGTGCTGCTCGAAGTGGGCCCGCGCGAAGCTCTGCTCCGCGTTCTCGTCGGCCTTCTTCTCGGCCTTGTTGCCGTAGAGCGGCCCCACCGCCTCGTGCACCAGGTCGAAGGCCACCTTCTTCTTGGGGTTGCCCTCGAAGGCCGCCTTCGGGTCCGCCATGGCCCGCGGCTCCTTCAGCTCCACCACCGTGCCCTCGAAGCTGGTGCGGTGGCGCTGCGTCGGCTCGATCACCTCGAAGCGCAGGCCGCCGGCGTCGAAGGCGTCGTTGTTCGCGATCTTGGGGCGGCCGAACGAGAACAGCACGCGGCCGTCGGGCAGGTACAGACAGACGGTGCGCTCCGCCGAGCCTTCGTTCGCGCGGTTCCCGATCCGGAACCAGCCGCCGAGCTTCTGCTTCGCGTCGAAGAAGTTGTAGTAGGCGCTCTCGTTGAAGTTCGGCTCGGGGCCGAGCTCGTGGAGGTAGTCGTCCTCGGGCGCGAGGTTGCCGACGATCTTGGCCATATGCGCTCTCCCGGGTTCTCGATCTGCGTATACTACCGCGATGGGAACCTTGCGAGGCATCGTCGTCTATCTGGCCACGGGCACGTCCGCGCGTGCGGGCACGAACGACGCGCTCTACCTGGGCGTCTCGGGCACGCAGGGCGGGCGCGAGTTCCCGCTCGACACCGCGTTCTTCGACGACTTCGAGCGCCGCTCGCGCGTGCGCTACGCGCTCGGCGAGGTGTGGGAGGAGTCGGCGCTGGCCGGCGCCAAGCAGCCGAAGATGTCGAAGGCCGACTGGAACGACCCGTCCTACTTCCACGTGGGGCTCGCGGCGATCGACCGCGTCTACTTGCGCAAGCAGTGCGGGCGCCGGCGCGCCGAAGACGACGCGTACAACCTCGACGAGATCGAAGTCACGCTCTACGGCGCCGCCGGAGAGAAGCGCGTGTTCCGCTCGGGCAGCGCGATCTGGCTGGGCTTCGAGTACGGCGCCCAGGTCTGGCTGCCGGAGGTCCTGGATCCAGCCTCGTTCTCGGTGTCGCGCCGAATCTAGGTCTCCGCCGCATCGCGGCGGTTGGCGGTGTGGCTGCGGTACCAGTCGATCGCGTGGCCGGTGTCGGCGCGCTCGCGCTGGAGGAATTGCTCGACGGCGCGGCGCAGACGCGGCTCCGCGAGCCAGTGGAAGCTCCAGGTCGGCACCGCGTCGAAGCCGCGGAGCTGCTTGTACTCGCCCCCGGCGCCCGGCTCGAAGCGCGCGAGCCCGTGCGCGAGGCAGTGCTCGATGCCGGCGTAGTAGCAGACGTTGAAGTGGAGGTGGCGCAGCGCGCGAAACGCGCCCCAGTAGCGCCCGTAGAGCGCGTCTCCCTTCTGCACGTTCACGGTGCCGGCGACGATCTCGCCGCCTGCGCGCGCCACCACGAAGCAGAGGCGGCTGCGGAAGCGCTCCGCCAGCAGCTCGAAGAAGCGCGCGTTCAGGTACTGGCGGCCCCACGGGTTCCCGCGCACGGTGCTGCGGTAGATCTCGAACATGGGGCCGAACAGGGCGTCGGGGATGCCGTCGCCCGCGTGCCGCTCGATCACCACGCCCTGGGCGGCGAGCTCGCGCCGCTCGCGCCGCACCTGGTTGCGCCGCTTGCTGCGGAGCGCGGCGAGCCAGTCGTCGAAGCTCGCGCAGCCGGGGTTCGACCAGTGGTACTGGAGGCCCATGCGCGGCAGGAAACCCGCCTCCACGAGCGGCTCGTGCTCGTCGCTGCGGCAGAAGTTCACGTGCACGCCCGACAGGCCGTTGCCGTCGCAGAGCCCCGCGAGCGCGTCTGCGAGCTGGCGGGCGCGGCGCGGGCGGTCCTCGCCGGGCGCGGTGAGGAGCCGCGCGCCGCTCACCGGGGTGAAGGGGACGCCCACGAGCAGCTTCGGGTAGTACGACAGGCCGGCGCGGGCGGCGGCGTCGGCCCAGCCGAAGTCGAACACGAACTCGCCCTCGCTGTTGCCCTTCACGTAGAGCGGGCACGCGGCCACGAGACGCCCGGCCTCGCGCAGGAGCAGCGGCCGGGGCGACCAGCCGGTCTCCGGCCCGACGCAGCCGGCCTCCTCCAGCGAGGCGAGCCATTCCCACTCCAGGAAGGGCGACTCGGCTCCCACGAGCGCGTTCCACTCGCCGGCCGCGAGCCCACGCACACCCTCACCGAGCTCCAGCTCCACCACGTCGGCCCAGTGTAGGCGCACGATGGGAACGCCGTCGCTACTCTCGCGCGCATGCCCGGGGACCCGAAGGGACCGGCCGGCGGCGGGGAGGCGACCCGGGAGCGCGGCGTCGCCGAGAAGACGCGGCCGAAGGTCGAACGGCCCCCGCGCTTCAAGGTGGTCCTGTACAACGACGATTACACGCCCATGGCCTTCGTGGTCGGAGTGCTCGAGATCGTGTTCCAGAAGAGTCCGGCCGAGTCGAACGCGCTGATGCTGCGGATCCACCGCTCGGGCTCTGGCATCGCGGGGGTCTACCCGCTCGAGATCGCGGAGACGAAGGTCGCGGCGGTGCACGCCATGGCCGAGGAGCGTGGGTATCCGTTGCGCGCCGGCGTGGAGCCCGAATGAGCGAGATGAACCGCGAGCTGCAGATGACGATCCAGGCCTCGCTGCGCGAGGCGATGTCGCGGCGGCACGCCTTCCTGACGGTCGAGCACCTGCTCTACGCGCTGGCGCACGACGACGCCGGCGCCGAGGTGCTGCGCAACGTCGGGGTGGACGTCGCGCAGCTCACCGAGCAGCTCGCGGCCTGGCTGGAGCGCGAGGTCGAGAAGCTCCCCGACGGCAAGGGCCACGAGACCGTGCAGACGCTCGCGTTCCACCGCGTGCTCGAGAGCGCGCTCTCCCACGCGGACAGCGCGGAGAAGGACGAGGTGGAGGCCGGCGACCTGCTGGCCGCGATCCTCCAGGAGCCCGACTCGCACGCGGTGTCGCTGCTGCGCGAGCAGGAGGTCACGCGCCTCGACGTGCTCCGCTACGTCTCGCACGGCGAGTCGAAGCTGCGGCCCAAGGCGGGGCGCGACCGCGAGCGGGCGGCGTCGCGGGAGGGCGCGGCGGACGAGGGCGAGGTCCCGAGCGACCCGCTCCAGGCGTTCGCCTCGAACCTGACCGAGCTGGCCGCAGCGGGGAAGCTCGATCCCCTGATCGGCCGCGAGGCCGAGCTGGAGCGCGCGGTGCACGTGCTCGCGCGCCGGCGCAAGAACAACCCGATCTTCGTGGGCGAGAGCGGCGTCGGGAAGACGGCGCTCGCCGAGGGCCTCGCGCAGCGCATCCAGACCGGCCGCGTGCCGGACGACCTGCGCGACGCCGAGCTCTACGCGCTCGACCTCGGCTCGCTGCTGGCGGGCACGAAGTACCGCGGCGATTTCGAGGCGCGCTTCAAGGCGCTGGTGGCCGCGCTCCAGGAGCGGCCGAACCCCGTCCTGTTCATCGACGAGATCCACACCATCCTCGGCGCCGGCTCGGCCTCGGGCTCGACCATCGACGCCTCGAACCTGCTGAAGCCGCTGCTCCAGAACGGGGAGCTGCGCTGCATCGGCTCGACCACGTACCAGGAGTACCGCCACTTCGAGAAGGACCGCGCGCTCGCGCGGCGCTTCCAGCGCATCGACGTGCACGAGCCGTCCGTGGACGACGCCGTGAAGATCGTGGAGGGCCTCGCGCCGAGGTACGAGGAGCACCACGGCGTCAGCTACTCGAAGCCGGCGCTGCGCGCGGCGGTCGAGCTGTCCGCCCGCCACCTCACCGACCGGCATTTGCCGGACAAGGCCATCGACGTGATGGACGAGGTCGGCGCCGCCGTGCGCCTGCGCCCCGGCCCGAAGAAGCGGCAGACCGTGGCGGTCCGCGACGTGGAGCAGCTCATCGCGCGCATGACCGGCACGCCGCTCGCGCGGGCGAGCACCTCCGAGCGCATGCGCCTCGAGGGCCTCGACGCCGACCTGCGCAAGGTCCTGTTCGGGCAGGACGCCGCGATCGAGAGCGTGGTGCGAGCGGTCAAGCGCGCCCGCGCGGGGCTCGGCGGCACCGAGCGCCCCACCGGCTGCTTCCTGTTCATGGGCCCGACCGGCGTGGGCAAGACCGAGCTCGCCAGGCAGCTCGCGAAGACGCTCGACGTGCCGTTCTTGCGCTTCGATATGAGCGAGTACATGGAGAAGCACGCGGTGGCGCGGCTGATCGGTGCCCCGCCCGGCTACGTCGGCTACGACGAGGGCGGCCAGCTCGTGGAGAAGATCCGCCGCCAGCCGCACGCCGTGCTGCTGCTCGACGAGATCGAGAAGGCGCACCGCGACCTGTTCGACATCCTGCTGCAGGTGATGGACCACGCCACGCTCACCGACAACCACGGCCGCGAGGCCGACTTCCGGCACGTGATCCTGATCATGACCAGCAACGCGGGCGCGCGGGAGCTGGCCAAGGCCGCGATCGGGTTCTCGGGCTCGCGCAAGAGCGGCATGCCCGAGGTGGAGCGGCTGTTCAGCCCCGAGTTCCGGAACCGCCTCGACGAGATCGTCACCTTCGCGGGGCTCACGCCGGAGGTGATGATCCGGGTGGTGGACAAGTTCGTGGCGCAGGTGCAGGCGAAGCTGAAGGAGCGGAAGGTCGAGCTCGCGCTCACGCCGGACGCGCGCGCCTGGCTGGCGGAGAAGGGCTACGACCCCGACTTCGGCGCGCGCCCGCTGGCCCGCACCGTGCAGACGGAGCTCGAGGACAAGCTCTCGCACGAGCTGCTGTTCGGCCGCCTCGCGCGCGGCGGCAAGGTCACGGTGGAGCGCGGCGACGACGCGCTCGTGTTCCGCTTCGCGGAGGCTGCGGCGCCCGCGCACGCCTGACGTCCTCTCACGCCGTCACTTGCGCCAGGTCCCGCGCACGAAGCTGAAGAGCAGCCAGACCGCGCGCGCGATGTGATCGAGAATCAGCGTCAGCCAGATCCAGATCAGCGGCAGGTGCCACACGTTCGCGGCGAGGAACGCGAGGGGCACACGGAACAGCCAGTTGCCGACGAAGGCGGCGTAGAGCGGCGTCATCGTGTCGCCCGCGCCGCGGAAGGCGCCGGCCAGGGTGAAGTGGAGCTGCATCGCGGGCTGCGCCAGGGACAGGCACAGCATGAACGGCCCGAGCGCGGCCACGGTGTCCTTGTCCACCGTGAAGAGCGCCGCCAGCGGCTCGCGCGCCAGCGCGCCCACGGCGCCCATTACCACGGCGGTCCCGATCGCGAGCCGCGCCGCGCGCCAGCCCGAGCGCTCCGCGCGCGCCTCGTCGCCCGCGCCGAGCGCCTGGCCGATCAGCGTGGCGACCGCCTGCGAGTAGCCCGTGCCCGGGATCCACGAGAAGGACAGGATGCGGATGCCGATCGTGTACGCGGCGGCCGCCACGGTGCCGTACGTCCCGATGAACGCGAAGTAGATCACCATCGCGAGGTTCATCACGATGCGCTCGCCGATGCCGGGCAGGGCGATGCGGACGAGCGGCCGGAAGTAAGGCGAGAGCCCCTGGAAGTCGCGCAGTCGCAGCGTGGTGGGCGCGTCGGCGGGCTTGCGGCGCGTGACGAGCACGAACAGCACGAGCGCGACGCACTGCGCGAGCAGCGTGGCGTAGCCGGCGCCGGCCACGCCGAACGCGGGGACGCCCGCGGCCGGAGCGCCGAAGATCAGCAGCACGTTCAAGGCCAGCTTGGTCGCCGTCACGACCAGCGTGATCCGCATCGGCGTCTTCGTGTCGCGGTCGGCGCGGAAGGCGCTCTCCAGCGTGAGGCACACGGAGAGCAGCACGGTGGACGCCATCAGCAGCCGCAGGTACGGCACGCACAGCGCGATCACCTCGGGGCTGGCGGAGAGGCGCTCGAGCAGCGGCACGGGGTAGGCCGCGATCCCGAGCAGCAGCACGAGCGAAGCGCCGACGGCCACGACGAGCGACGCGGCCAGCGCCCGGCGCGCGTCGGAGGCGCGGCCCGCGCCGATCGCGCGCGCCATCAGCGCGACGCACGCGAAGGAGAGCGCGAACAGCGCGGACTGCGCCAGGAAGAAGAGCTGCGCCGCGTAGCCGACCGCCGCCTGCGCCGTAGCGCCGAGCCGCCCGACCATCGCGATGTCGGCGATGCCCACGACGCTCGCGAGCGTCATCGACAGCATCACCGGCCAGGCGAGGCGCCAGATCTCCCCCGTCGAGTCGGTGGGTTCGTGGCTGGGCTGGGCCTCGGGCGCGGCGCCGAGCGCGAGCGTGCCGGATGGATTCGCGGGCGCCGCCTCGGGGTCACCGAGCTCCTCGACGTGCCCCTCCACCTCTCGAGCCGCGTCCGCGTCGTCGAGAAGTGGTCTTCGCTCCATGAAGCGCCCGACCTTACCCGAGTGGGCGATCCCTCGCTACGCGCAGCTCGGCGGGAAGCTGGAACACCACGCCCTCGTCCGACGCGGGCTGCGCGTCGACGCGCACGTCGTCGCCGGCGAGCGCGCGGAGCCGCTCGATCACCGCCTCCACGAGCACCTCGGGCGCGGAGGCGCCGGCCGTCACGCCGACGCAGCCGATGCCGCGGAGCCACTCGGGCCGGATCTCGTCGGCCGTCTGCACCAGGTGCGCGGGGAGGCCGGCCTTGCGCGCGATCTCGACCAGGCGGTTGCTGTTCGAAGACTCCGGCGCGCCCACCACCAGCACCAGCTCGGCGTCTTCCAGCATCGCCTTCACGGCGTTCTGGCGATTCTGGGTCGCGTAGCAGATGTCGTCCTTGCGAGGCAGCTGCACCTCGGGGAAGCGCCGCCGCAGCGCATCGAGCACGTCGCGCGTGTCGTCCATCGACAGCGTGGTCTGCGTGAGCACGGCGAGGCGCGCGGGGTTCTCGACCTCGAGCCGCTCGACGTCGGCGACGTCCTCCACGAGTCGCATGCGGTCCGGCGCATGCCCCATCGTGCCCTCGACCTCGACGTGCCCGGCGTGGCCGACGAGCACGATCTCGTGCCCGCTCTCCGCGAAGCGCCGCGCCTCGACGTGCACCTTCGTCACGAGCGGGCAGGTGGCGTCGATCGTGCGCAGGCCCTGCTGCGCCGCCGCATCGCGCACGGCCGGCGAGACCCCGTGCGCGCTGTAGATCAGCAGCCCGCCGCGGGGCACCTCGCTCGGCTCGTCCACGAAGACGGCGCCCTCCTTGCGCAGCTCCTCGACCACGTGGCGGTTGTGGACGATCTCGTGGCGCACGTAGACCGGCGGGCCGAAGCGCGCGAGCGCCGCCTCGACGATCTCGATCGCGCGGTCGACGCCGGCGCAGAAGCCGCGCGGGCTGGCCAGCAGGATCCGCATGGCGAGGAAACCTAGCAGGGCTCTAGACTGCGGTTTCCTGCGAGGAGTCCCCATGTCCGACCTCGACCGCTTCCGAACCGAGACGAGAGCCTGGCTCGAGGCGAACGGCCCGGCCGCGCTGCGCGGCAAGGGCGGCAGCGAGCTCGAGGGCGTCTGGGGCGGACGCAAGTGGAGCTGGGACGGGAACACCGACCAGAAGCTCTGGCTCGAGCGCTGCGCGGAGCGCGGCTTCACCGCGCCGACCTGGCCGCGCGAGTACGGAGGCGGGGGGCTCACCCCCGAGCAGGCGAAGGTGCTGGCCGAGGAAATGCGCCGGCTCCGGCTGCCGCCGCCGCTGATCGGCTTCGGCCTCACCATGATCGGGCCCACGCTGCTCGCGTTCGGGAACGAGGAGCAGAAGCGGGAGCACCTGCCGCGCATCGCGCGCGGCGAGATCCGCTGGTGCCAGGGCTACTCGGAGCCCGGCGCAGGCTCCGATCTGGCCGGGCTCCAGACGCGTGCGGTAGACGGGGGCGACCACTACGTCATCAGCGGCACGAAGGTCTGGACGTCCTACGCGAACTACGCCGACTGGATCTTCGCGCTCGTCCGCACCGATCCGAACGCCAAGAAGCAGGAAGGGATCACGTTCATCCTGATCGACATGGAGACGCCCGGCGTCTCGGTGCGGCCGATCAAGCTGATCAGCGGCTCCTCCCCGTTCTGCGAGACGCACTTCGAGAACGTGCGCGTGCCGAAGAAGAACGTGGTGCACAAGGTGAACGCGGGCTGGACCGTGGCGAAGGCGCTGCTCGGCCACGAGCGCACCATGGTGGCCGAAGCGTTCGGCTCGGGCGGCGGCGCCGGCGGCAAGCGTGGCACGCTCGGCGAGCGCGCCAAGCATCACCTCGGCAGCGAGCACGGCCGGCTCGCGGACCCGATCCTCCGCGATCAGCTCGCGCAGCTCGAGATGGACACCCGCGCCTTCGCCCTCACCATGCAACGCGCGAAGGACGCGGCGCGCGCCGGTCACCAACCCGGGCCGGAGAGCTCGATCTTCAAGGTCTACGGCACCGAGGTGAACATGCGCCGCCAGGAGCTGCTGGTGCGCATCGCCGGGCCGCAGGGCCTCGGCTGGGAGGGGCCCGGCTTCGACCCGGAGGAGCTGGCCACCACGCGCGACTGGCTGCGCTCGCGGGGCAACTCGATCGAAGGCGGCACCTCCGAGGTCCAGCGCAACGTGATCGCGAAGCGCGTGCTCGGCCTGCCCGACTAGGAGAAGGCATGGACCTCGTACTCAGCGAAGACCAGGAGCTGATCGCGAAGACCACGGCCGACTTCGTGAAGCAGAAGTCGCCGATCGCGCGCGTGCGGGAGCTGCGCGACACGAACGACCCGGTGGGCTTCTCGCGCGCGCTCTGGAAGGAGATGGCCGAGCTCGGCTGGGTGGGCATCGCCTTCCCGGAGTCGGTGGGCGGGGCGGGTCTCGGCTTCGCGGAGCTCTGCGTGGTGCTCGAGGAGCTGGGGCGCTCCCTCGCGCCGGAGCCGTTCCTGTCCACGGTGCTGCTCGCCGGCCAGGCGCTGCTGCTCTCGGGCGACGAGGCGAAGACCGCCGCCTGGCTGCCGGGCGTCTGCAAGGGCGACACGATCCTCGCGCTCGCGCAGCAGGAGGCGAAGAGCCGCTACGACCTCGCGTCGGTCGAGACCCGCGCCGAGCGGGCGGGCGCCGGCTTCCGGCTCACGGGCGAGAAGATCCAGGTGCTGGACGGCCACCTGGCCGACGCCTTCGTGGTGGCGGCGCGCACGGCGGGCGGGCCGCGGGAGGCCGCCGGCATCACCCTGTTCCTCGTGCCGAAGGGCGCTTCCGGCCTCGCCGTCACGCGGCAGACGCGCCTCGACGGACGCAACGCCGCGCTCGTGCGTCTCGACGGCGTCGGCGTCGGGGCGGATGCGGTGCTCGGCGGCGTCGACGCCGGGCACGCGCTGCTCGCCCGCGCCGTGGACCGCGCCACGGTGGGGCTCTGCGCGGAGATGCTCGGCGGCATGAACCAGGCGTTCGCGCTGACCGTCGCGCACCTCAAGACGCGCATGCAGTTCGGCGTGCCGATCGGGACCTTCCAGGCGCTCAAGCACCGCGCGGCCAACGTCTTCATCGAGCTCGAGCTGGCGAAGTCCGCGGTGATGGCCGCGGCGCGCGCGGTGGATCGGGACGACCCCGACCTCGCGAAGGGGGTCTCCCTCACCAAGGCGCGCTGCTCCGACGCCTACGTGCTCGCCGCGAACGAGGGCGTGCAGATGTTCGGCGGCGTCGGCATGACGGACGAGTACGACATCGGCTTCTACATGAAGCGCGCCCGGGCGGCGGAGCTCACGTTCGGCGACGCCGCCTTCCACCGCGCGCGCTGGGCGACGTTGGCGGGATACTGACCGCGCGGTGACCGCCCTCGATCCGACGTCGCGGATGCTGCGCGCCTGCCGCGGCGAGCCCGTGGACCGGCCGCCCGTCTGGCTGATGCGACAGGCCGGCCGCTACCTGCCCGAGTACCGCGCGCTGCGCGCCGGCATCGGCTTCCTCGACATGTGCCGCGACGTCGAGCGCGCGGTGGAGGTGTCGCTGCAGCCGATCCGCCTGGTGGGCAGCGAGGCGGTGGTGTTCTTCTGCGACATCTTCGTGCCCGTGGTCGGCATGGGCGTGGGCCTCGACTTCGCGCCCGGCCCCGTGCTCGCGGCGCCGCTGCGCACCCGCGCCCAGCTGGACGCGCTGCGCGGCGCAGACCCGCGCGGGACGGTGCCGTTCGTGTTCGAGATCCTGCGCCGCCTGCGGGTCGAGCTCGCGCCGGCCCGGATCCCGCTGATCGGCTTCGCCGGCGCGCCCTTCACGCTCGCGACCTATCTCGTCGAAGGGAAGGGCGATCCGACGCGCGCGTACCCGAACCTGCGGCGCCTGATGCGCGAGGAGCCCGCGCTGGTCGAGGCGCTGCTCGAGCGGCTCGGGGAGATGACGGTGGCCTACCTGAACGCGCAGATCGAGGCGGGCGCGCAGGTGGTGCAGCTCTTCGACACCTGGGCGGGCGCGCTCGAGGCGGAGGAGTACCGGCGCTGGGCGCTGCCCACGACGCGCGCCATCGCGGCCGGCGTGAGAGCGCGCGGCGCGCCGCTCATCCTGTATCTCAACGACGCGCCGCATCTCTTCGATCTCACGTTGGAATCCGGTGCGGACGTCCTCTCGATCGGGTCCGCGGTCGAGATGGGGGACGCGGCCCGCCGCGCGGCCGGCCGCGCGAGCCTGCAGGGCAACCTCGATCCCGCGGAGCTGACGCGCGGCCGCGCGCACATCTTCGCGCGCGTCGCGGAGATCGCGGCGGCGGCGCGGCCCGCGCGCGGCCTGATCCTGAACCTCGGGCACGGCTGCTTGCCCGACACGCCGGTGGAGGGCGTCCGCGCCTTCACCGACGCGGCGCGCGCGCTGGCGCCAGCTTGAGCGACGCCGACGTCGTCGTGATCGGCGCGGGCGCGGCGGGCCTCGGCGCGGCGGCCGCCCTGCACGCGGCCGGGCGGAGCGTGCTCGTGCTCGACGCGGGCGAACGCCCTGGAGGCGTGATGCAGACCGTCCGCCGGAGCGGCTTCCTGTTCGAGCGCGGGCCCAACACGACGCGCATCCCCGCCGCGACGCACGCGCTGCTCCGGCGCGTGGGCCTCGAAGGCTGGCTCGCGAAGGCGAGCCCCGAGAGCCGCGCGCGCTTCCTGCTCCGGCCCGAGGGCCTCGTGGCCGCGCCGCTCTCGCCGCTCGGCTTCGCGAGGACGGCGCTGCTCTCGCGCGCCGGCAAATGGCGCCTGTTGCGGGAGCCGTTCGTCGCGCGCGGCGATGGCGGCGGCGAGAGCGTCGCGGCCTTCGTCGCGCGTCGCCTCGGGCGCGAAGCGGTGGACGCGCTGGTGGGCCCGTTCCTGGTCGGGGTCTACGCCGGCGACGAGGAGCAGCTCGGCGCGGAGTCCGTGTTCCCGACGCTCGTCGCGGCGGAGCGCGAGGGCGGCTCGATCGCGCGCGGCCTGCTGCGCCGCGCGCTCTCCGGGGCGGAGCGCGGCCTGCCGGGCACGTATTCGGCGCAGGACGGCCTCGGTGGCCTCGCGGCGCGGCTCGCGCACCCGCTCGGCGCCGCGCTGCGGCCCCGCACGCGCGTCCTGGCGCTGGCGCCGGAGCCGCCGGGCTGGCGCGTCGAGCACGCGGGTGGCGTGCTGCGCGCGAAGGCGGTGGTGCTCGCCGCGGACGCCGCGGGCGCGGCCGCGCTGCTGGCGCCGCTCGACGCCGACGCTGCCGCCTTCCTGCGCGCGCTCCCCTTCGCCCCGATCGTGACCGCAGCGCTCGCCCTCGAGGCGGGCGCCACGCAGCGACGCCTTGCAGGCTTCGGCTTCCTGGTGCCGCGCGACCTCGGCCTCGAGCTGCTCGGCGCGCTGTTCATGAGCCGGCTCTTCCCGGGCCGCGCCCCCGCCGGCAGCGAGCTGGTGACGGCGATGATCGGCGGCCTGCGCTGGCCCGGCGCGCAGGACGCGCCCGACGACGTGCTGCTCGCGCGCATCCAGGCCGGTC
>Ga0187892_10002985_pt1 | contig 32048 bp, 35 predicted proteins | sample MA1701073metaG_FD_139345 | JGI IMG/M metagenome (GOLD analysis project Ga0187892, IMG submission 139345) | Bio-ooze microbial communities from a basaltic lava cave in the Kipuka Kanohina Cave System on the Island of Hawaii, USA - MA170107-3 metaG ...
AGCAGGTCGGGGTGGCGGGATCCTCCACGGCGGCGATCCCGGGCGGGCGGGAGGCCACCACGATGGCCCGGCTGCGCATCTCACCGCCGACGTCGCGGATCATCGACCACTGGACGGCGGCCCGGAAGGGGGACAGGAGCCGCGGGGCCAGGAGCAGGGCGCTCAGGCCGGCGAGGGGAACGGCCACCCCGCCGTCTTCCACCACCCGCCCGACCAGGACACCGGTGCGGGGCCCGCGAACCGCAGCAACCCGACGGCCTGCCGCCTCCGCCTCACCCGGCCACGATGCCAGGCCCGGTCGGCGCCGTCTTCGGGATTACCGGGCGCGCACGTCGGCGAGGATCAGGTCGTAGTTGACGGCGGCGGCGGCCATGACGCCGGCGGCGGCGGAGGAAACCACCTGGGCGAACAGGTCGGCCACGTTGCCGGCGACCCAGACGCCCGGGACGGCGGTGCGCCCCGTCGGGTCGATGGTGGCGAGGTGGCTCCCGACGCCCATGGGATGGTCGGCGACCTCCACGCCGAGGGAGGCGGCCAGCTCGGAGCGGGCCACGAACCGGGGCGCCACCGCCACCGCGCCACGGGGCACGAGGTCCCCGTCCGCCAGCCGCACCCCGGCGAGCCGGCCGCCGCCGTCGATCTCGAGCGACTCGACCTTGGCGTCGATGACCACGACGCCGCCGGCCGCCAGCTCCGCTCGCTGCTCGTCTTCCAGGGGCGGGGCGGTGTGGGTGAAGAGGATGACGTCGTCCGACCACTGGCTGAACAGGAGGCCCTGGTGGACGGCCATCGGGCTCGAACCGAGCACGCCGATGGGCCGGCCGCGGATCTCCCATCCGTGGCAGTAGGGGCAGTGCACGACATCGCCGCCCCACAGCTCCCGCACGCCGGGGACGTCGGGCAGCGCGTCGACCAGGCCGGTGGTGATCAGCAGGCGACGGGCCCGAAGCCCGCCGCCGCCTGCCAGCTCAAGCACGAACCCCTCGCCGGCGCCGCCGGAGGCCCCGACGACCAGGCTGTCGACGAAGGTGGCGCCGTAGTGGCGGGCCTCCTCGCGGCCGGTGGCGAGGAAGTCCTGCGGTGGCATCCCATCGCGTGTGAGGAAGCCGTGGATGCCGGTGGCCGGTGCGTTGCGGGGTTCACGACCGTCGACCACGACCACCGACCGGCGGGCCCGGCCCAGCGTCACCGCGCCGGACAGGCCGGCCGGTCCTCCACCCACGATGGCAACGTCGTAGCTGTCCATGGCGCCAGTGTACGCCGCTCATGTCCGGATAGCATAGGCTCTTGCTGATGACGCAAGAAGGCACGCCAGCCGAGGAGTTGGCCCGGTACCGGCTTCGCAGCCTGCGCACGGCGCGGGGATGGTCGCTCGACGAGCTGGCCCGCCGGTCGCACCTGGGGCCCTCCACCATCAGCCGGATCGAGACCGGCCACCGCCGCATCACCCTCGACCACCTGGTCAGCCTGGCTACTGCCCTGGAAACCACCGTCGACGTGCTGCTGCGGACCGAGGAGGTGGCCGACGTCGTCATCCGGCCCGTGCGCAGCACGAGGGCAGGGGCGACCGTATGGCTGCTGAGCCGCCCCGACGACCCGAGCGGCCGCGTCGTGGCCAAGATGCGCATCCCGACCGTCCGTCACCCCGACACGGCCAAGGTCCACCCCGGGCGGGACTGGATCTACGTGCTCTCGGGCACCGCCCGCATCACCCTGGACGACCACGACCACTTGCTCGAGGCGGGCCAGGCCGCCGAGTTCGACACCATGATCCCCCACCGGATCGTGGGCCACGAGGGCGACGTCGAGGTCCTGACCATCTTCGACCGCCACGGCGAGCGGGCCCACCTGCAGCCGTCGGGATCGCACTCGGACCGGTGACCGTCCTCGATGGCGGGATCGCTAGAGGAGTTCGCGCTCCTCGACGACGGTGCGGCCACGGCGGCGGCCACCGAAGACGGCGAGGGTGACGGCCAGGCCGACGGCCCCCACGATCATCAGGATCACGCCGATGGTGTTGATGTCGAAGCCGCTGGTGCTCTCGACGTCGATGCCCCAGGCCAGGATCGCACCCACTGCGATCAGGAAGACGGACGCTCCGATACCCACGGTGCTCCTCCTTGCATGGACGGTCGCAGGGAGCGGTACCCAGCCGCGCTCTCGGGCACACCCGAGCGCACCCAGGTGGCAACTGGGCAACAGATATCTGTGTAGGCGCTGTAGGTAGCGGGCATATACTGGAGAGGTAGTTGGGAAGGCCTCCGCCTGAGGTCGGCACGAGCGGTTGTGCTCGTCGAGGACTCAGAGCGGCTCCGTTCGCGTTGGCTCGACGGGGACCCTCCGGAGAAGAAGCCGTCGAGGAGGCCGCGCATGTGCTTCAACAACCTTCCCATCGAGTTCGACGCATCCGGAAAGGCGACTCTCCGTTCCGATGTGCCCGACCCCTGGGCCGTCGGCGAACGGCGCCGGGTGAGCTACGTCCGCCGCCGCCCGGGCCCGGGTGCCCAGCTGTCCGCCCCGCCGAGGCTCCGTGAGTGGTCGATCGATCCCATGACCCGGGTGGCGGGCGCGCTTGCCATCCACACCGTCTTGGACCTGGAGAACCGCAAGGCGGTGGAGTGCCACTCGAGGGCCATGCTCTTCCGTGGCTACGAGATCATCCTCCAGGGTCGTGACCCCCGCGACGCCATCGACATCTCGTCGCGCGCCTGCGGCGTGTGCGGCGGGGTGCACGCCACCGTGTCGGCGCTGGGCCTGGAGCAGATCTTCGGCATCTGCGCACCCCCGCTGGGAGTGGAGGTGCGCAACCTGGGCGAGGTGGCGGAGATGTTCTACGACAACCCGCTGCATCTCGGGCTGCTGGCCGGCCCCGACTACTCCACGTCGCTCGTCGCCGTCACCAATCCCGAGCTGGTGACCCGGGCCGAGAAGACGCTGGCGCCCAACGCCGACATCCATGGCTACACGACGGTCAAGGACATCATGGACGCCATGAACCCCCTCACGGGGAAGATGTACCTGGAGGCCCTGGAGTGGACCCGGGTGGGGCGGATCATGTGCCAGCTGATGTACGGCAAGTACCCGCACCCGGCGACGTTGGTGCCCGGCGGGGTGTCGACCACCATCACCACCAGCTCGTTCAACGAGTACTACGCCCAGCTGGGCAAGATCATCGACTTCGCCAAGGTGCTGCCCCGGGTGTGGGACGACCTGTGCGACTTCCTGCTGGAGGCCAACCCCGACTACGAGCGGGTCGGCGCCCGCCAGGTCAACCTGGCCCAGACCGGCATCTGGGACAACTCCGACGTCTACGACGCCAGCTACGCCAACTGCAACCAGTGGGGCAACGCCCGCTGGTCGACCCCCGGCATCGTGATCGACGGGAAGCTGGTCACCACCAACCTCACCGACATCAACATGGGCACCGAGGAGTTCGTGTCGCACTCCTTCTACGAGGACTGGACGCAGAGCGGGGCCCAGCGCTACCGCAGCGACCCCCTCGGCAACCCCATCTCGCCCTACCATCCGTGGAACAAGACGACGATCCCCAAGCCCACGGCCACCAACTTCCGTGAGCGCTACACGTGGGACACCGCCCTGCGCTGGGACCGCAAGGCGGTCGAGACCGGCGTGTACGGGCGCATGTGGACCACGGCGCTGGCCCAGAAGCATCCCGACAACCCGTTCTACGAGGCCACCGGCGACGGCATCCGCATGCTCCTGCCCCGCCACGCCCTCCCCGAGACGGAGCTGATGTGGTCGGTCCCCCGCACCCTGAACGCGTTGGAGCGCAACCGGGCCCGGTCCTACGCGGTGGCGTTCCAGGCCTGCATCGGGATGAACTGCCAACTCAAGTCATTCGAGTACTGGCGGTCGGGCGAAACCCGGGTCCATACGCCGTTCCGCATCCCCAAGGACAACCGCATCGGCGTGGGCTTCTGGGAGGCAGGACGGGGATGGCTCGTGCACCACTCCGAAATCGACCAGGGCAAGATCGTCAACTACCAGATCACCACCCCGTCGACCATGAACGCGTCGCCCACCGACCCGTTCGGCCAGCTCGGCCCCTACGAGGACGTGGTGGTCGACACGCCCCTGCTCGAGTCGGTCCCCGAGGACCAGATCAAGGGGATCGACGTGCTGCGGGCCGTCCGCAGCCTCGACCCCTGCATGCCGTGCACGACCCACATGGACACTGGCCGCAACGTGATCGTGCGCGAGGTCAACTCCTGCGGCTGCACGCTCGAGAACTGACCTCCCCGGGTCGGGGATCGCTGGCCGGCTATGCCCGTCCCCTCCGGCCGGCGGTCCCCACGGGGGACCTACACTCCGCGGCGCGTGGCGACCCTCTCGAACCTCACGTTCCTGGCGCCGCCCGCCGAGGTGGCCGACTGGCGGCTGGTGATCCTGTGCGACGTGGCCGGCGCGGCGGGCGTGTTCGACGAGTTGCCCGCCACGGGCACCGCCGTGGCCCGCCGGCTGGGGCTCGACCCCCACGGCGTGCGGGTGGTGCTCGACGCGCTCGTCGGCCTCGGCGTCCTGGAGCGGGACGGGGACGTCTACGCCCCCGGCCCGGGCACGCCCGGCGCCGAGGAGGTCGTCACCCTCCGCCACCACGCCCGGTCGCTGCGGCGGTGGGCCATGACCGTCGACCACCGCCTGCGAGGGGAGCTGGGCGGCGATCCCGTCGGCATGGCCGATCCCGAGACGTTCCACGACTCGCTGGCGGCCGCGGCCCGGGCCGCCGCGCCCGAGATCGTCGACCGGTGCCTGGCCCGGTTCCCCGAGGCCCGATCGGTGCTCGATCTGGGAGGGCTGCACGGCGAGTACTCCCTGGAGTTCGCCCGGCGGGGCGTGCGGGCCACCATGCAGGACAAGGAGGCCATGGTCGGCGTGGCCCGGCGGCGGGGCCGGCTGGCCGAGGCGGGCGTGGAGCTGTTCGAGGGCGACTTCTTCGAGGCCGTTCCCGACGGGCCCTTCGATCTGGCCTTCTGCTGCGGGATCACCCATACCTTCGACGGGACGGGCAACGTCGCCCTCTACCGCAACGTGCGGCGGGTGGTGGCGCGGGACGGGGGCGTGGCCGTGGTCACCTTCGTCAGGCGCCGCAACCCGATGGCCGAGCTGTTCGCAGTCCAGATGCTGCTCAACGACAACGGGGGCGACACCCACACCGAGGACGAGTACCGGGAGTGGCTGGGGTCGGGCGGGTTCACGCCCGACGAGCAGATCATCGACCTGCCCGAGCTCGGCGGCCGCTCGATGTTCTTCGCCCGATGATCGGCCGACGATCGCCAGCCTCCTACGGCGACAGGCTGACCCGCTTCGACGTGGCCAGGACGTCGCCGGCAGCGTCGAGAGCGGCCACCGCGACCACGGGGGGGATGGACGGCAGCCGGATGGCCGTCTCGAAGCCGGCCCGGGGCGACGAGGCGACCGGCTCGAGGGTGTCCCCGGTGCCGGTCAGCACCCGCCACTCGGCCACCTCGGTGGCCCCGTTCCAGCTGGCGTAGACGGTGGCCCGCTCGCCATCGGCGATCTCGACGGTGACGTCGGGCGGGTCGACGGGCTGGGCCACCCACGAGAAGCGGTAGGCACGGTAGGACGTGTTGCCACCCGGGAAGCGGGCGTCGAAGAGGAGCCGGCCGTCGGGAGCGAACTCCGACAGGTAGGGCGACGACCCCCATCCCACGAACACGCCGCCGCTCTCCAACAGCTGGAGGTTGCCGCCGGTGGCGGCCCGGCGCCCGCCGGGATGGGCGAACTCCTGGCGGACCGAGGCCGACATCGAGGGCGCGTCGACGGCCAGGATGAGGCCGCGAGACGGCCGGGCCGGGTCGTCGACGGCGTTGTCGAACATCGCCACCTGGCCGGCGGCCGGCAGGCCGGCGTCGTGCTGGCCGGCGAAGCCGGTGCCGGTCCCCATGCGGAAGTCGCTGCGCCTGCCGCCCAGCCGCCACAGCACGTCGCCGCCCGGGTTGGCGATGCGGTAGACGGCCGACGTGTTGCGGGCCGAGACCAGCAGGCTGGCGTCCCCGTCGAGGTCGACCGAGGTGGCGTGGAAGTAGTCGTGACGCCCGCTCGCGGGCGGAGGCGCTGTCGACTCGTCCGCCCCCACGTGCTGGGAGCTGCGCCACTCGAAGCGGACGCCGCCGGTGCGGATGTCGACCTCCTGCACCACCGACTCGAGCAGGTTCCCCCCTGCGACGGGGGCGCTGGCCACCAGCAGTGCCGTGTTCCAGGGCGTGATGACCAGATCGTCGAAGGCAGTGGCGTGACCGTTGCCGGCCCCGATCCTGGCCATCTCCGTGTAGGTCTGGTCGACGACGACCCACTCGCCGGCACTGGCGCCGTCCTCCTCACGGCCCTCCCACCAGGTCAGGACGGGCAGCTCCAGGTAGGTCTGGACCCGGAGGCCGGCGGTCAGCACGCCCGGGCGGGGGTGGACCCACACGGGGCTGCCCTGGCCGTCGAGGACCAGAGGGCCGAGCTGGCCGGGGCCGGTGGCGGGAGTGAGGAAGATCGAACCGGTCGATGCCTCGGCGCTGGTCGTCAGGATGTCGAGGCGGGGCGGGCTGAGGTCGGCCCGGGACCGGAAGCGGGCCACCGTGGGGGACGGGTCGGAGCCGAACGCCCGCACCGCCACGTAGCCACCTCCGGCCAGGACGGCACCGACCGCCCCGGCGAGGAGGAAGCGGCGGCGGGTCCAGTCGGGGGCGCGGGGCTCCCAGCCCGCCACCTCCTCGTCGACCATGGCTGCCGCCCTCCAACGGCGATTCAGCTGGGACTGTAGCCGGTGGCCCCTGCCAGGAGGCAGTGCGGTCCTGGCCGGTGTCCTTCGCGTTGGGCGCTACCCGCCGAGGCGGCCGCCAGCAGGGCGGTCGGCCGCCGAGGGAGGGCGTAGACACCAGCCTCCTGGTGCGGCCGTCACGGCGGGGTTAACTCGAGGTCGACGGGGGAGGGTGCCACTCCACGAACAGCACCGTGGCGTCGTCGCGCGGCGGCCCGTCACGGTGCTCGCGAACCGACCGCACCAGCCGGCGGACGGTTTCGGACAGCGTCTGCTGGGCGGACAGGGCCCGGCGGGTGAAATCGACCAGCCGCTGCTGGCCGAAGCGCTCACCTCCCGGGGATCGGGCCTCGACCACGCCGTCGGTGAAGAACAGCAGCGAGTCACCCGGTTCGAGCGACTCGTAGGTCACCTCGATCGGCGTCCCGCCCATGCCCAGTGGCAGGGAGGGCTCGGAGACCAGCTCGGAGGCGAGCCGGCCCCGGCGGAGGAGCAAGGGGTGGGGATGGCCGGCGTTGACCCACCGCAGCGTGCCGTCGACCACGTCGAGGGTGGCGAGCTGGGCCGTGACGAACCGCTCGTCACCGAACTGCTCGGCGACGGCCTCGTCGATCAGCGCATAGGTGTCGAGCAGGTCGAGGCTGCGGCGGCGGCCCAGGCGGTAGCCGCCGATGGCCAGGTTGGTGATGCGGGACGCCTCGAGGCCGTGGCCCATGCCGTCGAAGATGGCCAGGTGCAGGGTCTCGCCGTTCATGGCGTAGTCGAAGGCGTCGCCCGCCACCTCGTAGGCGGGCTCGAGGATGCAGGCGACGCCGGCCCGAGGAGTCCTGTAGGTCAGGGGGGGCAGGAGCGACCAGCGCAGCTCGGCGGCCAGCGTCATGGTGCCGCGCCGGCGGGCCAGCGCCAGGCTGTCGCCGTACTGGGTCTTGGACACGAGCAGCTCGGCCACCAGGCCGGCCAGGATCTGGCAGGCCTCGATCAGGCGCTCCGACACGTCCGGGAGCCGCAGGTAGAGGACGCCCATGCGCTCGGAGCCGTCGATGAGCGGCACCCACAGGGCCAGCTCGCCGTCGGGTGCGGCCGACGAGGTCAGGGGCTGCTCCGTCTGAAAGCAGCGGCCCGCGAGCGTCGAGTCGATGTCCTGGGGCGCCAGCTCCGGAGGCGCCGGGGCCAGCGGTGTGAGGACGGTCTGTTCCAGGTCGACGACCAGGATGGCGATCTCGCTCACCCCGTGCCGGCGGGCCTCGCCGGCGACGATCCAGGGGAACTCGTCGGGGACGGCCTCGGTGGTGGCCGGGACGAGCCGTAGCACGAGCCTCTCCACCTCGGCCGCCAGCGCGTCGACGGAGGGCACGGTGGCCTGCGTCGCCTGCGGTTCCCCCGGATGCACTGCTGAACGCTAGCCGCCTAGGAGGTTGGTGGCCCGCCGAGGCGGCGCCCCAAGGAATCAGTTGTCGTCGACGGGCGGCGCGGCGGTGGCGTTGGCCAGCTCCCGGTGCCAGACCACCCGCTGCGGGAAGGGGATCTCGATGCCCTCGGCGTCGAACGTCTCCTTGATCCGCCGCCGCAGCTCCCGCTGGACCTTCCACTGCAGAAGGGGCTTGGTCTTGACCACCAGGCGGATGGTGACGCCGTCGGCGGCGAGATCCTCCACTCCCCAGACCTCGGGCTCCTCGACGATGGAGTCGGACCAAGGCTCGTCCTTCCACGTCTCGTCGGCCACCCGTTTGATGACGGCCACCGCCTTCTCGGTGTCGGTGCCGTAGGACACCTGGACGTCGAGCAGAGCCCGGGACCACTGCTGGGACTTGTTGGCCACCCGGGAGATGGTGCCGTTGGGGATGTGCCAGACGTTGCCCTCCACGTCGCGAAGGCGGGTGGTGCGCAGGCTGACGCCCTCGACCGTGCCCGAGGCGGGGCCGGCGTCGATGACGTCACCCACGCCGTACTGGTCCTCGATGAGCATGAAGATGCCCGACAGGAAGTCCTTGACCAGGTTCTGGGCGCCGAAGCCGAGGGCGATACCGGCGATGCCGGCCCCGGCCAGCAGCGGTCCGAGGTCGAGTCCCAGCTCGCTGAAGGCGGTGAGCACGCCGATCGTCCAGATGACGAAGGATGCGATGCTGCCCACCAGGGCGCCGACCGTCTCGGCCCGCTGGGTGGCCCGCTCGGTGGTGGCGGGGGACGTGCGCAGCAGGGTGCCGGGGGACTTGTCGATGGCGCTGGTCACGTCGGCCCGCACGTTGCCCAGGCCCCGGGTGAAGCGCCGGATGGCCCGCCTGGCGATGCGGGCCGCGACCCACGCGACCAGCAGGATCAACAGGATCCGGGCCGGCTTGGCCAACAGGAGGTCGCCGGCCTCGGCCAGCGAGGCGTTGTCGGTGAGGTTGTAGATGCCGGTGCAGATGGCGCCCGCGTCCTCCGGCGCGCCGCACGGCGGTTGGGCCTGGGCCAGCACGGGGATCGGCGGCATTGGCATCACCATGGGACAGAGGAGGCGATGGGCGCGCCGAAGCGGCGCGACAACTGAGCGATGGTGAAGTTCTATCCCCGACGGGCGGGGGCTACACGTTTGTCGGCGAGAACGGGCGGGAAGGTGCGGGGCCGATGTTCGTCTGGCACAAGCGCTCGGGTGACAAGGCCCGCATGCGGTTCTACTGGTGGCCGCTGCTGCTCTCCCTCGTCCTCTCCATCGCCCTCACCGTCCTGATCAACGCCATTCTCTGAGGGGGCCGGCGGCCCGGGTTTCAGCGCCGGTGCCAGGCCTGAGGATCGGCGAGGAGTCGGCCGACGGGCTGGGGCAGGTTGCCGGAGGCGACGTCGGCCAGGGTCACGGACTCGAGGACGAGGCGCAGGGCGGCCCGTACCGCCACCCACACGTCGCGCAGGTGCTCGGCCGGGCCTTCGTAGCGCGCGTCCTCGGGCCGCAGGCCCCGGACGTCGGCCAGCGGGCCCTCGAGGGCCCGCAGGACGTCGGCCACGGAGATCTCCGAGGGAGGCGCAGCCAGCCGGTAGCCCCCCTCGGCCCCCCGCTGGCTGTGCACGATCCCGGCCCTCCGTAGCTCGACCAGGATGTTCTCCACGAACCGGACGGGGAGGTTCTGGGTGGCGGCCAACGCCTCGCCCTTGATCGTCGACCCGGGAGGGGCGGCCGCCAGGGCCAGCAGGGCCCGCGTGCCGTAGTCGACCTTGGCCGAGATGTACACACCGCCATCGTCGCAGACGGCGGTCCTCACGTTCAGCCTGCCGTGCGTTGGATGGGGCCCCGGCTGGCCCATGATGGTCGGCCATGGCCCTGTCCCGCCCGGCGCTGCCGATCGCCGCCTGGGCTGTCACCGCGCCCCTCGCCGGTCTGGCCGCCAGCCGGTTGCTGGGCGAGGACCGCCATCCCGTCCTGACCGTGGGCCAGGCCGCCACCCCGTTCGCCTTCCTGCCGGCGTGGGGGGCGGTGGCCGTGGGCGTGCGGCACCGGCGGCCCGGGCTGGCGGCGGTGGCGGGCGCGATCGCGATGGCCCATGTGGTGTGGACCTCGCCCGAGCTTCCCGGCCGGCGCCCGCCGCCGCCGCCGCCGGACGCGGCGACGTGGACCGGGATCCGGGTGGCCACCTCCAACGTGCGGTTCCCCAACCGCAACTCGGTGCCCATCGGCGAGGAGCTGGCGGCGGTGGACGCCGACGTGCTGCTCTTGCAGGAGCTGTCGTCGGAGCACGCCACGATGCTCAAGTCGGCGGGGACGTTCGACCGCTACCCCTGGTCGTACGTCGACCCCCGTGCCGGGTCGTTCGGAGCCGGCATCTGGAGCAAGTGGCCGCTGGTCGAGGCCGAGACGTGGACGCCGGCCGGCCTTCCCATGGCCCGGGCCACCCTCGACGTGGAGGGCGCGCCGGTGCGGGTGTTCAACGTCCACTGCAAGGCGCCCATGCGCCGCCGCTGGATCCCGGTCTGGAAGGAGCAGTTGGCCGACCTGGCCGGGGCGGTACGGTCGTCGGCGTCGCCCGCCATCGTGGCCGGCGACTTCAACTCCACCTACGGGCACGCCCCGTTCCGCCGCCTGCTGGACGAGGCCGGGCTGCGCAGCGCCCACGTCGAGGCGGGCCGGGGACTGGCCACCACCTGGCCCCGGGGTGGACGGGTCATGCCGCCTCTCTTCCGCCTCGACCACGTGCTGTTCACCGCCGGGCTCGAGGTCATGGCTGTGCGCGAGGGCCGGGGGTCGGGCAGCGACCACCGCCCTGTCATCGCCGACCTGGTCCTGGCGCCAGGTGGTGGAGGGCGAGAGCGGCGGCCGTCGCCACGTTGAGGGAGTCGACGCCCGCCGCCAGGGGGATGCGCACCCGCCGGTCGGCGGCGGCCAGGGTGGCGGCGGACAGGCCCCGTCCCTCGGAGCCGACGACCACGGCCCGGGGCCGGCCGCCGGGTGCGACGGGTGGCACCCCGGCCAGGTCGTCGGCGTCGGGAGCGGGCGTGAGGGCGATCACCTCGTGGCCGGCGTCGCTCAACGCCGCCCAGGCCGTTACCCGGGCGAAGGGCAGGCGCAGCACGTGGCCCATCGACACCCGCACCGAGCGGCGGTAGAGGGGGTCGGCGGTGGTGGGATCGAGCAGCACCGCCCCCACCCCGAAGGCGGCGGCGTTGCGGAACAGGCTGCCTAGGTTCTCGTGGTCGTTGACGCCCTCGATGCCCAGGACGAACGAATGGCGGCAGGCCAGGAGGGCGGCGGGATCGAGGGGTGCAGCCCGGTCGGCCGAGGCCAGGGCGCCCCGGTGGAACCGGTAGCCGCACACCGCCTCCACCAGCGGTTGGGGGGCGAGGTAGACGGGCGCCCCGATGCCGCCTGCGGCCAGGTCGCCGGCGAGGGCCCGCAGACCCCGTTCGGTCACCAGCACGGCCCGCATCCGGTAGGGCGAGGCGAGCAGCCGGCGGACGACGAGGGCCCCTTCGGCGATGACGGGTCCGTTCGAGTCGTCACGGCGGCGCAGTCCGGCGAAGTCGGCGAGGCGGGGGTCGGCGGGGTCGTCGACGGGGATGACGGCGGTCACCGGCGGCGGTAGGGGTCGAGGAGGGCCGCCACCTGCTGGCGCACCCAGGCCGGCAGGGGGCCCCGGGGTGTGAGGGCCCACGTGACCAGTGCGCCGTTGTACGTGCAGTCGACAGCGGCGGCGAGACGGCTGCCAGGATGTCCACAGTCAAGGAAGTGATAGCGCGAGCGTTCGCTCTCTTTGGGATCGCCTTCTGGGCGTTCCTTACGCTGGTTCTCGTTGTGTCGATTCGGCTCATGAGCTTGGACGAGGAGTGGCGGGGCTGGCCGGACGTCGTGCCGCTGCTGCTGCTCTACACCGTCATCACGGTCGCTCTCTCCAGTGCGGTCTGGCTCCTCTTGCGCACGCGCGAATAGTCGAGCCCAAGAGAACAGCCTCGGCGACGACATGCCCGTCGGTGTAGTGCGGGCTCCGGCTATCACGGCATACAGATGACCGTTCTTGTGCTTGCGATAGTCGGTGTGACACTAATCGGGCTGCGCCAGCCACTGGGTCGGCTCCGGGTCGGCTCCTGCTCGCTTGGCGCCGATTGTTCCCGCCCGACCTTCGGAACCCGAACACGAGGGCGGGAGAGCTGATGGTCGGTCTAGTTGGCGGCTTCATGCTTTGTTGGCCACGCTCGCTCTGTTTTGGGGCTCGTAAGGTCTGATCAGGTCCACCACCAGAGGTTTGCGGTTGGCGCACGCGCCGGGGCGGGCCTGTCAACGGTCATCGCCCGCATCCAGCCCTACTCGGGCCATGCCTGTCGGACCAGGCTGGAGATCTGCTCCCGAATCGCCCTCGCCGACGCCCAGGCGAGCTACGACAAAGGTCATCGACCGCTTCCCCGTGTGATGGCGGGCTGGTTACCCTGCCCCTGGTGACACGGACCCGAGCACTGGGCCATGTACGAGACGCCTGACGACCTCGACCAGCTCCAGCGTCTCCTCGACGACAGCCACGCCGCCGCCGAGGGCCACCACCGTTCGATCTTCGACGACGCCCATCGGGTGGCAGCCGCCGACCTGGCCACCATGCTTGCCGGCGTGCAGGTGCTGTGCGTGGCCACGGTCACGGCTCGGGGCGAGCCGCGGGTGGCCCCCGTGGACGGGCTGTTCTACCGGGGCCGCTGGCATTTCGGCTCGTCGCCCGACTCGGTGAAGTTCCGCCATCTCCGCCGCCGCCCGGCGGTGAGTGCGGCCCACGTGCGGGGGGAGGAGTTCGCCGTGATCGCCCACGGGCGGGCCCGGGAGCTCGACCTGTCGTCCCCGGGCAACGAGGGGTTCCGGCGGTACCTGATCGAGACCTACGGGGGCAGCTGGGAGGACTGGGCCGGGGCCGCGCCCTACGCCGTGATCGAGGCGGAGCGGCTGTACACCCGGCTGTGGATGCAGGAGAAGCCGGCTACCTGAGGGCCGGGAGGGAGGCCGGCTGGCAGCTGAAGGCCATGGGGTCGCCGCCCGCCAGGGCCGTCATGCGGCCGGCCGCCTCGTTCAGCCGGGCCTCGGAGATGCGCCCGCTTCGCACCGCCCCAACCAGGTCGTCGCGCATCCAGCGGGCCCCCCAGCCATCGGTGGCGAGCACGCCGTCGGCCCCGGCGGCGATGGCCTCGACTGCCGCGTCGCCGTAGTTCCAGGTCAGGTTCACGGCCCCCATGCCGATGGAGTCGGTGAGGGCGACGCCGCGAAAGCCCAGCTCACGCAGCAACTGGTAGGCCTTGGGCGACAGGCTCGCAGGGATGCCCGGATCGAGGGCGTCATAGGCGACGTTGGCCATCATGACGACCGGCGCACCCGCGTCCACGAGAGTGGAGAAGGGACGGACGTCGGTCGAGCGCAGGTCGGGAAGGGGGGCGTCGACGACGGGGAGGATGACGTGGCTGTCGTCGGCGGCCCGGCCGTGGCCGGGGAAGTGCTTGACCACTGGGATGACCCCCGCGTCCTGCAGGCCCCGGGCGTAGGCGAGGGTGTAGTCGGAGGCGGTGGCGGGGTCGGCCGAGAAGGAGCGGTCGCCGATGATCCCGTTCCACAGCCCCTCGTCGAGGTCGGCCACGGGGGCGAAGTTGAGGGTGACACCGAGTCCCGCCAACTGGGCGCCGGTGCCGCGGGCCAGCTCCCGGACGCCGTCGGGGTCCATCCCACTGGCCATGAGCCGGGCGGACGGCACGTAGCCCCACAGCCCCTCGAACGTGCGTACCCGGCCCGGTTCCTCGTCCACGGTGACCAGCAATGGGCCTCGCGAGCCGCGGCGCAGGGCCTCCACCAGGGCCTCCACCTGGTCGCCCGTGACGACGTTGGCGTGGGTGAGCAGCACGCCTCCGACGCCGATCTCCTGGACCTCGGCGATCAGCGGGCTGTCGGGTGTGGTCACTTCGGGCATGCCCACGATCAGCACCCGGCCGGCCCGGTCCTCCAGGCTGGCCGGCTCGCAGGCGGGGATTGTGGCGGGAGCGGCGTCGAGGAACGCAGGGGCGGGCACGGGCTCGGCGGCGGGCGGCTTCCACTCACCCCGGGCGCAGGCGGCCGCGACCCAGGCCAGCAGCACAACGACGGTCCTCGTCCGCCCAGCCGACACCGCCGCCGATGCTGCGGGGTCGGCAGGGGTCTGTCAAGGCGCGAACCTAGGGGGATGGGAGGCACGGGGGCCGAGGCCGTGGCGCGCCGGTTCTGCGCCGATGGAAAGGTGCAGAACGTCGAGCCCCATCCCGGGGGCCACATCCACGAGACGTTCCTGGTGCGGGCCGGTTCGACCGAGCTCGTCCTCCAGCGACTGAACACCATGGTCTTCCAGGACCCGGTCCAGATGATGGACAACGTGCTGCGGGTCACGACCCATCTTCAGCGAACGGGTCGGGCCGGCGTGGCCGAGATCGTGCCGTCTTGCGACGGGGCCCCGCTGGTGTACGACGACGAGGCCCGGCCGTGGCGCGCCTTCCGGCGGGTGCCCGGGGCGGTCAGCCACGCGGTCGTGGGGGGCGCCGCCACCGCACGCGAAGTGGGGAAGGCGTTCGGACGGTTCTTCGCCGCCGTCCAGGACTTACCCGGCCGCCCCCTCGAGGAGGCCATCCCGGGGTTCAAGGACTTCTCCCGGCGCAAGGACGACTTCGAGTTCCTCGTCGACCTCGACCCCTTCGGCCGGGGCGGCTTGTGCCGGCGGGAGATCGAGGACGTGCGTCACCACCACCGCATGATCAAGACCCTGGACCAAGCGGTCGGCTCGGGCCGCCTCCCGGTGCGGATCGTCCACAACGACGCCAAAGCGGCCAACGCCCTGCTCGACGAGCAGACGGGCGAGGCGGTGTGCGTGGTCGACCTCGACACGGTGGCGCCCGGGACGGTGCTGTTCGACGTGGGCGACGTGCTGCGCTCCGCCACCGTCACCGTGCCGGAGGACGGCGACCCGGCTGGCGTCGGCATCCGCGACAATCAGGTCGAGGCGGCCATCCGCGGGTTCCTGGGGGAGGCGGGCGACCTGCTGACCAACGGGGAGCGGGCGATGATCCCCCTGGCCGGGCCGCTGATGGCCTACGAGAGCGCCATGCGCTTCCTCACCGACTTCCTGGCCGGCGACGTGTACTTCCGCATCGACCGCCCCAGCCACAACCTCGACCGCACCCGGGCCCAGATCCGCATCCTCGAAGCCCTCGACCGGGCCGGCGACCGCGTCGCCGCCCTGGCCGCCGGCGCATGACCCGCTCGGTCACGCTCGCCGGCTGGCGCCGGTACGAGCTCGACCCCGGCCGAGGCGTGGTGGCCGGCGCGGGCGGCTCTCCGGCGTTGGTGGTCGACGGGGTCGAGTCCGCCCTGGCCTGCACGTCGATCAGCGACGGCCCCGACCGGCTGTCGTGGCGGCTGGAGGGGGATGGGCTCGTGGTCGAGGTCACGGCCCGCGGCGACGCGACCACGGGTGTGGTTCACACCGACGTGTCGGTCTCGGGGACGGGCCGGCTGGAGCGGGTGGAGGTGGAGCGGCAGGCGGGGGCCGCCGCCGCCACCCCCGGCCTCGGCCAGCCCGTCCTGGGCGACGGCTGGTTCGCCGGCATCGAGCATCCGGGGGCGGAGGGCCTGTCGCTGGCGGTCGACGTCGACCTGGGCCGGAGCGGTCCCTACCGCCTGCCGCCCGCCGTCGTCGGCCGGGCCGAGCGGGGCCACGAGCTGGCGGCCCTCTGGGACGAGGTCGACCGGGTCCGGGCCCGCCCCCCGGGGCTGATCGTGCTGGCCAACAACTGGTACCAGCTGGGCTACGTAGGGCGAATGGACGAGGACACCGTCGCCGATGAGATCCGTGGGTTCCGGGCGGTGGCCGCCGCCCACGACCTCCCCCTCGACTACTACTGCCTCGACGACCCGTGGGACGGGCGATGGGTGCCGGAGACAGGCCTGTGGGGCCGGATGGACCCCGACCGCTTCCGGGGCGGCCTCGAGTCGCTGCTGGCCGAGAGGGGTGCTGGGGTGCGCGGCCTCGGCCTGTGGGTGAGCCCGTGGGGCGGGTACTTCGACCGCCACGACCTCAGGGTGGCGTGGGGTGGCGACCACGGGTACGAGACCGAGCCCGGCTCGTGGGACCGGCTGTGCCCGGCGGGCGACGCCTACGGCCACCACCTCGCCGAGTCCATGGCCCGCCACACCGCCGCCGGGGTGCGGTACTGGAAGATCGACGGGGTCCAGTTCGACTGCGCCCGTCCCGACCACGGCCACGGCGGCCGCACCGACCAGATGGACCGCTTCGCCGCTCTCCTGCACCGGGTGCGGGCCGTCGACCCGTCCACCGTGCTCACGTTCACCAGCGGGTCCAACCCCTCGCCGTGGTGGCTGCGCCACGCCGACTTCGTGTGGCGGGGCGGGCTCGACGACGACGCCCCCGACTTCTACGACGGCGGCCGCCACGAGCGGTTCGCCACCTACATCGACGGCTGCCTCGACGCCCTCCGGCCCACCACCGTGCCCGTCTCGTCGATCGTGACGTTCTCCGTGGTCGAGAACGGGGCCCGGGCCTACCGCGACGAGGGCGAGGGGATCGACGCCTGGGCCCGCCACTGCTGGCTGCTGGCGGGGCGGGGTACCCACCACCACGACCTCTACGTCGCCCCCGACTCCCTGTCAGAGGGCGAGTGGGCGGCCCTGGCCGAGGCCCTGCGCTGGGCCCGGGCCAACGAGGCGGTGCTGGCCCGCACCCGCATGGTGGGAGGACGGCCCCAGGCGGGCCAGCCCTACGGCTTCCTGTCCGAACGGTACGGCGAGGCCGTCCTCTGCCTGCGCAACCCCCGGGCGGTGCCACAGCCGATGGCGCTTGCCTTCGCCGACGGCTTGGCCGCCGTGGAGGTGGTGGCCGGGCGGGCGGGGGCCGTGCCGGACTCGGTCGATGCCGGCACCGAGGTCGAGCTGGAGCCGTTCGAAGTGGTGCTGGTCAGCGGCCGGCGACGGCGCAGGAGCCGTCCGGGCCCTCCAGGCTGACCCAGGCTGACCCAGAGGTCGTCGAGGCTGGTGGGGAAGCCCGGCACCCGGGCCTTCACCGGCGGGTCGATCTTCACGCTCACCCTGTTGTGGCCGCTGCCTTGGCGGCGGCAGGACGTCACCGGCGCCAGTGGGAGCGAGGCCGTGAAGCTCGGCCCATGCGCACCGTGACGTTCCCGTCGTCGGCGATCTCGACGTAGGCTCCGGCGGCCGGCCGCCACCAAGGTCGGCAGCGGCGCGTTCACCCGGCCGAAGCGGATGGAAAAGCGCCGGGCCACGACCGGCAGCGTAGGTGGCGGCCCGTGGCAAGCTGGCCGCGGCATGCCCACCGCCGTGATCGTCGACGCCGTCCGCACCGCCATCGCCAGGCGCAACGGCAAGCTGGCCGACTGGCACCCCGTCGACCTGGCCGCCGAGACCCTCAAGGCCCTGGTCGAGCGCAGCCGCCTCGACCCCGCCGAGGTGGACGACGTCATCCTCGGCTGCGTCAACCAGGCCGGTGAGCAGGCCTTCAACGTGGGGCGCAGCGCGGTGCTGGCCGCTGGCTTCCCCGAATCGGTGCCGGGGACGACCATCGACCGCCAGTGCGGCTCGTCCCAGCAGGCAGTCCACTTCGCGGCCCAGGGGGTGATGGCGGGGGCCTACGACGTGGTCGTCGCCGGTGGGGTCGAGTCGATGACCCGGGTGCCGATGGGTTCGACCATCGTGCACGGTCCGGGCAGGCCGTTCGGGCCCGCGGTTGCCCAGCGCTACCAGCGGGCGGGCGGGCTCGTCCCCCAGGGCTTGGCCGCCGAGCTGGTGGCCGCGCGGTGGGGGCTGGCCCGGGAGGAGCTCGACGCCTACGGCCTGGAGAGCCACCGGCGGGCCGTGCTGGCCCGGTCGGAGCGGCGGTTCCGCAGCCAGATCGTGCCTGTCGCGGTGGAGGGGCGGCGGGGCATGGAGGAGTTCCGGGCCGACGAGGGGGTCTGCCCCGACACCAGTGCCGAGACCCTGGCCGCCCTGAAGCCGGCGTTCAAGGCGGGTGGCGTGGTCACCGCCGGCAACTCCTCCCAGCTCAGCGACGGGGCGGCGGCCGCCCTGATCATGAGCGAGGAGCGGGCGGCCGCCCTGCGGCTCCGCCCAAAGGCCCGCTTCGTGGCCTTCGCGGTGGCCGGCGCCGATCCCGTCGAGATGCTCACCGCCCCCATCCCGGCCACGACCCTGGTGCTCCAGCGGGCCGGGGGGCTGGCTCTGGACGACGTCGACCTGGTCGAGGTCAACGAGGCCTTCGCCCCCGTGGTGCTGGCCTGGGCCCGGGACCTGCACGCCGACGTCGAGCGGGTGAACGTGAACGGCGGGGCCATCGCCCTCGGCCATCCCCTCGGGGCCTCTGGGGCCCGCATCCTGGCCACCCTCGTAGCCGAGCTGGGCCGGCGCAAGGGCCGCTACGGGCTGCAGGTCATGTGCGAGGGGGGCGGCATGGCCAACGCCACCCTGATCGAGCGGCTGGATTGATGGGCGACGTGCTGTGGTTCCTCGGGAAGCTGGCGTTCGCGATGGCCGTCTTCGTGGTCATCATGCGGATCGGGATGATCGTGCTGGGGGGGCTGGCCCGGCCCCACATGGCCCCGCCCCCGGGCGAGCTGCGGCGGGTGAACCTCCGTTACCGGTGCTCGGTCTGCTACGCCGAGGTCAAGATGGTCCAGGCCACTGAGGAACTGCCGCCCGCGCCGCGGCACTGCCAGGAGGACATGGACCTGGTCGCCGGGCCCCTGGACTGACCTCCGTCCGACCAAGGTTGTCCCCAACCTCGTCCCCACGCTGTGGAGGAGGGCGGGGATGGGGCCCCGCCCGGGGTGTCGCCAGCACGCCCAGGAGCCCGACGACGAGGGCCGCGCCGACGACATTGTGAACATGCGAACAAGCTCGTAGAATGACGCTGTGCCCGAGCAGTCCCCGGACGGGGCGGTGCCGAACGGCGAGCCCTGGCCGCTGGACGGCGGTACTGCGCCCGGCGATGTCACCCGTCCGGCGCGGCGCATCCCGGAGGCGACGGTGGCCCGGTTGCCGGTGTACCTGCGCGCCCTGGTGGAGGTGGCGGAGTCGAAGACGGCCACCTTGTCGTCCGAGCGGATGGCGGAGATGGCCGGGGTCAATGCCGCCAAGGTGCGCAAGGATCTGTCCTACCTGGGCTCCTACGGCACCCGCGGCGTCGGCTACGACGTCGAGTACCTCCTCTTCCAGATCAACCGGGTGCTGGGCCTGACCCAGGACTGGCCGGTGGTCATCGTCGGCATCGGCAACCTCGGCAGCGCCTTGGCCAAATACCGCGGCTTCTCGGCCCGGGGTTTCCGCATCGTGTCCCTGATCGACGCCGATCCCCGCAAGGTGGGCGAGAGCGTCAGCGGCCTCGGGGTCCGTTCGCTCGACGACCTGCCCGCCATCGTGGAGGTCGAGAAGGTCGCCATCGGCATCATCGCCACCCCCGCCTCCGCCTGCCAGGACGTGGCCGACCGGCTGGTGGCGGCCGGCGTGCGGTCGATCCTCAACTTCGCGCCCGCGGTGATCACCGTGCCGCCGGGAGTGTCGCTACGCAAGGTCGACCTGTCGATCGAGCTGCAGATCCTCGCCTTCTACCAGCAGCGGGATGGCGGCTCCGCCGCCGTCGAGGTCGAAGCGTTCCCGGCGTGAACGCCGTCCCGCCCTACCCGGTCAACCTCCTCGTCGACGGCCGTCCCTGCCTGGTGGTCGGCGGCGGCGCGGTGGCGGCCCGCAAGGTCGCCGGCCTGCGCACGTGCGGGGCCGGGGTCCACGTGGTCGCGCCCTGCGTCTCCGAGCACATCCGCGCCCAACCGGGCGTGACGTGGGACGAGCGCCCCTACCGCCTCGCCGACCTCGACGGCTGCATGCTGGTCATCGCCGCCACCGACGACCCCTCCGTCAACGCCGCCGTCTACGGCGACGCCCAACGGGCTGGCATCTGGGTCAACGGGGCCGACGACCCGGCCCACTGCTCGTTCACCCTGCCCTCGGTGGTCCGCCGGGGCGACCTCCAGGTCACGGTGTCGACCGCGGGCCGGAGCCCGGCCCTGGCGGTGTGGTTGCGAGAGCGGTTCGAGGCCGAGATCGGCCCCGAGTACGCCGTCCTGCTCGACCTGCTGGCCGAGGAACGGGAATCCATCCGGGCCTCGGGTCGTTCAACTGAAGAACTCGATTGGCGGAGCGCCCTCGACTCGGACATGCTCGGGCTCATCCGATCGGGTGACGTAACGCACGCAAGGGAACGGCTGCACACGTGTCTGTCGTCGTCGTCGGGCTGAATCACCGCACCGTGCCGCTCGAGTTGCTCGAGCGGATGGCGGTGCCGGCCGACCGCCTGCCCAAGGCGCTGGGCGACCTGGCGGCGCGCCCGTTCCTCACCGAGGCGGTGCTGCTCTCGACGTGCCACCGCACCGAGGCCTACGTGGTGGCCGAGCGCTTCCACGGGGCGGTGCAGGACGTCCGCCACTTTCTCTCCGAGCTGGCCTACGCCGCTCCCGAGGAGTTCAGCGACCACCTGTACACGTACTACGACGAGGCCGCCGCCGCCCACTTGTTCGGGGTGGCCGCCGGGCTCGACTCGGTGGTGCTGGGCGAGAGCCAGGTTCTGGGCCAGGTCCGCGACGCCTGGCAACTGGCCCAGCAGGAGGGCGCGTCCGGCCCCCAGCTGGCGGCCCTCTTCCGCCACGCCCTCGAGGCCGGCAAGCGGGCTCGGGCCGAGACCGGCATCGGCCGGGGGGTCACATCGCTGTCCCAGGCCGCCGTCTCCATGGCCCGCCAGCGGCTCGGCACCCTGTCCGGGCGGACGATCCTGGTGATCGGAGCCGGCAAGATGGGCGAGGGCATGGTGGCCGACCTGGCCGAGGCCGAGCGGCCGGCCGACGTGCTCATCGCCAACCGCACGTGGGAGCGGGCCACCACCCTGGCCGCCCGCATCGGCGGTCGGGCCGTCCAGATGGATGGGCTGGCGGCCGCCCTGGTGGAGGCGGACGTGGTGTTCACCTCCACTTCCGGCACCGAGGAGGTCATCGAGCGGGACGCCCTGGCCCCCGTCGCCGCCCGCCGCCCCGCCGCCAAGCCCCTGCTCGTCGTCGATCTGGGCATGCCCCGCAACGTCGACCCCGGCGTGCGCGAGCTGGCGGGCGTCACCGTGCTCGACCTGGCCGACCTGCGGGGGTTCGTGCAGGTGGGCCTCGACCAGCGCCGCAAGGAGGTCACCCCCGTCCGCCAACTGGTGGCGGCCGAGGTGGCCCGCTACGTGGACGCCACCACCGCCCGGGGCATGGCGCCCACCGTCGCCGCCCTCCACGAGAAGGGCGAGCAGGTCCGCCAGGCCGAGCTGGAGCGGTTCCGAGCCCGGCTCTGCGGCCTCGACGCCCGCCAGCAGGCGGCGGTGGAGGCCCTCACCAAGGGGATCGTGGCCAAGCTCCTCCACGATCCCACCGTCCGGCTCAAGGACTCGGCCGCCTCGGCCCGGGGCGAGCGGCTCTCCACCGCACTCCAGGAACTCTTCGGGATCGCCGAGGAGCAGTGAGGGGGCGGCGACTGCGGGTCGCCACCCGGGGCAGCACGCTGGCCCGCACCCAGACCGACAACGTGTGCCGCCTGCTGCGGGCCGACATCGAGGCGGTCGTGGTGGAGACGCTGGGCGATCGCCGCCTCGACACACCCATCTGGCGGATCGGGGGCCAGGGCGTCTTCGTCAAGGAGGTCCAGGCGGCGGTGCTCGAGGGGCGGGCCGACTTGGCCGTGCACTCGGCCAAGGACCTGCCGTCGGCCCCGGCGGTAGGCCTGGTCATCGCCGCCGTCCCCGAGCGGGACGACCCCCGCGACGCCCTCGTCGGCGCCGCCCTCGACGACCTGCCCACGGGAGGGCGGGTGGCCACCGGCTCCGTGCGCCGCCGGGCCCAACTGGCCTGGCTGCGCCCCGACCTCACCTTCACCGGCCTGCGGGGGAACATGGAAACCCGCCTGGCCAAGGCGGCCGGCCATGACGCCGTCGTCGTCGCCAACGCCGCCCTCCGCCGCCTCGGCCGGGGCGCCGCCGCCGCCGAGATCCTGGACCCGGCCTTGGTCGTGCCCCAGGTTGGGCAGGGGGCGCTGGCGGTGGAGTGCCGCTTCGACGACGACGAGGTCCGTGATCTGCTGGCGACGATCGCCCACGGGCCGTCGTCGCGGGCGGTGGCGGCCGAGCGGGCCTTCCTGGCCGAGATCGGCGGCAGCTGCGACCTCCCCGTGGGGGCCCACGCCACTGTCGACGACGGTGGTGCCCTCAGCCTCACCGGCCTGCTGGCCACCGCCGACGGCAGGGTGATGCTGCGCCACACCGCCGAGGGCGACGACGGTGAGGTGCTGGGACGGGCCGTCGCCCGCCACCTCCTCGACAACGCAGGGGGCGCCGACCTGCTCGCCGCCACCGCCCTGGCGGCGGCCGAGGCATGACCGTCTACCTGGTGGGGGCGGGGCCCGGAGACCCGGGCCTGCTGACGGTGCGGGGGGCGGAGGTGCTGGCCAGGGCCGACGTCGTCGTGCACGACCGCCTGGCCGAGCCGTCGCTGCTCGACCTGGCGCCGGCCCGGGCCGAGCGGATCGACGTGGGCAAGTCGCCGGGCGGTCCGGTGGCCCAGGAGGAGATCAACGCCCTGCTGGTCGAGCGGGGTCGGGCCGGCCAGACCGTCGTGCGGCTGAAGGGGGGCGACCCCTTCGTCTTCGGCCGGGGCGGCGAGGAGGCGGCCACCCTCCTGGCCGCCGGAGTGCCCTTCGAGGTCGTCCCCGGCATCACCTCGGCCGTGGCCGTACCCGCCTACGCCGGCATCCCCGTCACCCACCGCGGCCTGTCCACGTCGTTCACCGTCGTCACCGGCCACAGCCGCCACCAGGCCGACCGGCCCATCGACTGGTCGGCCCTGGCCCGGGCGGGCACGACCCTGGTCGTGCTCATGGGGGTGGCCCACCGGGCCGCGATGGCGGCCGACCTCATGGCCGCGGGCATGGGCCCCGACACGCCGGTGGCGGCCGTCAGGTGGGGGACGCGCCCCGCCCAGCAGACCGTCCGCACCACCCTGGCCGGCCTGGCCGACGCCGTCCTCGAGCCGCCCGTGACGTTCGTCGTCGGGGCCGTCGCCGCCCTCGACCTGCGCTGGTTCGAGGACCGGCCCCTGCTGGGACGGCGCATCGTGGTGTGCCGGGCCCCCGGCCAGGCCTCGGTCCTGTCGCAGCGCCTGCGGGCCCTGGGGGCGGCGCCCGTCGAGGTGCCGGTCATCGAGATCGCCGGCCCCGGCGACGGGGGCGCGGCCCTGGCCGGTGCGGCCGCCCGCATCGCCCGCTACGGCTGGGTGGCGTTCACGTCGCCCAACGCCGTCGAGGGCCTGTTCGCCCACCTCCACGACGCCCGCGACCTGGGGGGGGTGAGGGTGGCGGCCGTCGGGCCCGGCACCGCCGCCGCCCTCGAGGGCCGCGGTGTCCGGGCCGACCTGGTCCCCGACACGTCGATGGCCGAGTCCCTGGCCGCCGCCCTGGCGGCCGCGTCGCCCGCCGCCGCCCGCATCCTCCTCCCCCAGGCCGCCGCCGCCCGCCCCGGACTGGCTGACGGCCTCCGCGCCGCAGGCTGGACGGTGGACGCGGTCGAGGCCTACCGCACCGTCCCCGTCGTTCCGCCCCCCGACGTGGTCGCCGCCGCCGCCAAGGCGGACGCCATCGCCTTCACCTCGTCCTCCACCGTCGACAACCTCCTCGACGGGCCCGGCCCCCACGCCGTCCCCCCCGTCGTCGTGTGCATCGGCCCTGTCACCGCCGAGACGGCCCGCCGCCGGGGCCTCACCGTCACCGCCACCGCCGCGTCCCACGACCTCGACGGCCTCGTCGCCGCCGTCGTCGCTGCCCTCAACCGGCCAGGGGGTTGACCCAGCGCACCTCGGGGAAGCGCCCGAAGTCGGTGTCGGCGGTCATCACCGTGAGCCCGTGTTCGATCGCCAGGGCGGCCAGCATGGCGTCGGGCACCAGGTTGGCGGTCACCGGCCGGGCGGCGGCCAGCTCGGCGTAGACGGCGGCCGTCCGCTCGCCCGCGGGTGGGATCCAGCACGGGTCGGCGTCGAGCCAGTCCTGCACGAAGCGCCAGGCCTCGGCCCCGGTCAGCGGCCGGGCCGTGACCCGGGGATGGGTGATGATCCGCAGGAAGGCCCCGATGGACTGCCACGGGAGGCCGACGCGCCGCCGCCCGTTGAGGACGCCGGCGAGCCACTCGCGGGCGGCTGCGTGCTGGGCGGTGGAGCGGTCGACGGCGTACAGCAGCAGGTTGGCGTCGACCAGCACTCAGGCCTCGTCGAGCAGGTCGAGGACGACGCCGATGTCGGTGACGTCGACCCGCAGACCGACGTCGGCGGAGCGGGGTTCGTACCGGCGGGTCGGTCCCCGGCTGGCCAGGCCCTGGCGGATCAGGCGGTTGACCGCCTCGCTGAGGCCGAGGCCCTCCTCGCGTCGCAGCCGCTCGACTTCGGCCTCGACATCATCGTCCAGGGTGAACGTCGTACGCATGCACGTATCCTAGCATCATGATGCGTTCCCGTCCGAGGGCGTAGCCTGTGACGGTGAGCTTCCCCGCTCGGCGCATGCGGAGACTGCGGCAGACGCCCGCCCTGCGGCGGCTGGTGGCCGAGACCCGGTTGTCGGTCGACGACCTGGTGGCACCCCTGTTCGTCCGGGAGGGGATCGACGCCCCTCGCCCCATCGCCTCGCTGCCGGGCGTGGTGCAGCACACCCGGGAGTCGCTGCGCAAAGAGGTGCGGGAGCTGGCCGAGCTGGGTGTCCCCGCTGTCATCCTCTTCGCCGTCCCCGCCGGCACGGACGCCGAGGGTTCGGAGGCCTGGAACCCCGAGGGCATCGCCCAGCTGGCGCTGGCCGACCTCCGCGCCGGGGTGGGCGACGACGTCGTCCTGATGGCCGACCTCTGCGTCGACGAGTACACCGACTCCGGCCACTGCGGCGTCCTGGCTCCCGACGGCTCGGTGGACAACGACGCCACCCTCGACCGCTACCGCCGGGTGGCGGTGGCCCAGGCCGACGCCGGCGCCGCCGTGGTTGCCCCCAGCGGGATGATGGACGGCCAGGTCGCCGCCATCCGGGCCGCCCTCGACGCCGCCGGCCACCACGGCACCGCCATCCTCGCCTACGCCGCCAAGTACGCGTCGGGCCTCTACGGCCCCTTCCGGGACGCGGTCGGCGTCACCATCGCCGGGCCCGGGCCCCGCGACCGCACCACTTACCAGCAGGACTGGCGCAACGCCCGCGAGGCCCTGGCCGAGATCGACCTCGACGTGGCTGAGGGGGCCGACATGGTCATGGTCAAGCCCGCCCTGGCCTACCTCGACGTGATCGCCGCCGCCCGGGCCCGCACGACGGTGCCGATCGCGGCGTACCACGTGTCCGGGGAGTACGCCATGCTCAAGGCGGCGGCCGAGAGGGGTTGGATCGACGGGAGGGCCGTCGCCCTCGAGCAGCTCACCGCCGTGAAACGGGCCGGCGCCGACATCATCCTCACCTACCTGGCCCGGGAGCTGGCGGCCGCACTGCGCCCGTGAGCACCAACCAGTCCCTCTTCGACCGGGCGTGCGCCGCCATCCCCGGCGGCGTCGACTCGCCGGTTCGGGCCTTCGCCAAGGTGGGCGGCACCCCGTATTTCGTGGCCCGCGCCCAGGGCGCCTACGTGTGGGACGTGGACGGTCGCCGCTACACCGACTACGTCCAGTCGTGGGGGGCGTCGATCCTGGGCCACGCCCATCCCGCCGTGGTCGACGCGGTGCAGCGGGCGGCGGCCGACGGCACGTCCTACGGCGCCCCCACCGAGGGAGAGGTTCTGCTGGCCGAGGCCATCAAGGCCCGGGTGCCGTCGTGCGAGCGGGTGCGGCTGGTGTCGAGCGGCACGGAGGCGGCCATGACGGCGGTGCGGGTCGCCCGGGGCTTCACCGGCCGGGACCGGATCGTGATCTTCGACGGCTGCTACCACGGCCACAGTGACGCCCTGCTGGCCGCCGGGGGGAGCGGCATGGCCACCTTCGGGATCCCCGGCTCGGCTGGCGTGCCCAAGGCGGCGGTAGCCGACACGGCCGTCGTCCCCTACAACGTCGTTCCGGAGATCGGCGACGACGTGGCCGCCGTGCTGGTGGAGCCGGTGGCGGCCAACATGGGCCTCGTCCCCCCGGTCCCGAGGTTCCTCGGCGGGCTCCGGGCCGCGGCGACGGCCGCCGGCGCCCTCCTCGTGTTCGACGAGGTCGTCACCGGCTTCCGCCTCGGCCCCGGGGGCGCCCAGGGCCGCTTCGGCATCACCCCCGACCTCTCGATCTTCGGCAAGGTCATCGGCGGCGGGCTGCCTCTGGCCGCGGTGGGCGGCCGGGCCGACGTGATGTCGGTCCTCGCTCCGGAAGGGCCCGTCTACCAGGCCGGCACCCTATCGGGGAACCCGCTGGCCACGGCGGCCGGCCTGGCCGTGCTCGACCACCTCGACGAGGCCGCTTACACCCGCCTCGACGGCCGGGCGGCGCAGCTCGCGGGCTGGCTGACCGAGGTGTTCGCCGATGCCGGAGTCGCTGCGGCCGTGCCCGTGGCCGGGCCCCTCATGGGCCTGTTCTTCGCCGACCGGGCCCCCACCGACTTCGCCACCGCGAAGGCCGCCGACGGCCGCCGCTACGCCGCCTTCTTCCACGAGATGCTGGCCCGGGGCGTGGCCCTGCCCCCCAGCCCCTTCGAAGCCCTGTTCCCGAGCCTCGACCACACCAAGGACGAGCTGGAGCGCACCGCCGACCTGGCCGCAGCCGCCGCGGCGGCGGTCGCCGCCATCCGCTGATGCAGGTCGCCATCCTCGTCTTCGACGGGATCACCGTGCTCGACGCGGTCGGGCCCTACGAGGTGCTGGGCTGGCTGCCCGAGGCCGACGTGCGGTTGGTCGGCATCGAGATGGGCCCGGTCCGCAGCGGCCAGGGCACGCTCGCCCTGTGCGCCGACTACACCCTGGGCGACGTCCCCGCCCCCGACGTGGTCCTGGTGCCGGGCGGGCCGGGCGAGGAGACCCTCCGCCGCGACGCCGAGGTGCTGGCCTGGCTCCGGGACGCCCACGCCACCTCGAGATGGACCACCTCGGTGTGCACGGGGGCCTGCACCCTGGCCGCGGCGGGCCTCCTCGACGGCGTGGAGGCCACCACCCACTGGTCGTCGATGGAGACCCTCCGCATGCTGGGGGCCACCCCGGTCGAGCGCCGCTGGGCCCGGTCGGGCCGCATCGTCACCGCCGCCGGCGTGTCGGCGGGCATCGACATGGCCCTCCACCTGCTCGCCCTCGAGGCGGGGGACGACGTGGCCCGGGCCGCCCAGCTCATCCTCGAGTACGACCCCCAGCCGCCCTTCGACAGCGGCTCCCCGGCCAAGGCCCCGCCCCACATCCTGGCCCGCCTCCAGGAGCGGATCGCCAACCTGCGCTGACGGCCCTGCCGGCCCCTGGGAGGCTGGCCTTCTAGAGGCGGTAGGAGAGCCTCACCCACAGCGTCCAGCGGCTGGCGATGCCGGAGTCGTCCGACCGGGAGAGGATGGCGCTGACCGTGTCGCGTTCCACGGCGGCGGACAGGTAACAGTCGCCCGACTCCAGTCGCTCCACCGTGGTCCCCAGCCACGCCGACAGGGCCTGCTGTGTGGCGGCGCACGCCGTGCCCGGGTCGAGGTCGGTGGTCCAGCGCCGGCTGGCCTCATACCGCTCGGCACCGGCATAGGGCTCCTCCCCGGTCGGCCTGAACGCGTCGGGTAGGCGTAGCTCGGCGAGGCGAGCCTCCCAGCGCCGCTCCAGAGCCGCCTCGGTGGGACCGTCCACGGCCAGGGCCACGAGCTGGAGGACCACGGCGGCGGCAAGGAACGGTGCCGCCGCCCACCTGGGCGCCGAGCGGCGCCCGAAGGCCCGCCGCCACGCCAGGCCGGCCCCGGCGGTGGCGACGGCGGCGAGGAGGGACGGCACGAGGGTCGGCCGGCGCAGCTCCGCCTCGACCAGGCCCTCGTACTCGCCGAACAGGACGACCTGGCTCAACAGGGCGCGGAGCAGGCCCAGCACCGCGATCGCCGCCACGACCGCCACCGCCAGCCCGCACAGGTAGCGGGGCCAGTCGACGGCCGATCGGGCTGGTGCGCCCGGTGTGGTGGTCATACGCCCATGGTCGGTCCCGGAGCGATCCGGCTGTACCCGGAGTTCCCCTCATCCGTCGCTGGGCGGTGCTCCGCTACGCCCAGCCCAGCTCGTCGAGGCGCTCGTCGTCGATGCCGAAGTGGTGGGCCACCTCGTGGATCACGGTGTCCCGGACCATCTCCACCACGTCGTCCTCGGTGTGGCACTCGGCCAGGATGTTGCGGCGGTAGATCGTGATGCGGTCGGGCATCACCAGCCCCCCGTAGGACTCCCGCTCGGTCAGGGGGACGCCCTCGTAGAGGCCGAGGAGGGGCTCGCCCCGGGCGTGGTCCTCGACGGTGACCCACACGTTGTCCATGAGCCGTCCCAGCTCCTCGGGGAGGTCGTCGAGCGCCTCGGCGACCAACTCCTCGAACTTGACCCGGGGGACGTCCACCCCCCTCATTCTGGTCACCGGTGGTGTGCCCCGGGCGACCACAAACCTGACCAGTTCGCTGAACCCCCTCGATCTGGTCACCGCCAGGGCGGCGGGAGCGACCATAAACCTGACCAGTTCGCTATCGCGCCGGTGCCATCCGGGCGAGGGCGGCCACCGCCTTGTAGGCCGCCTCGGCCGGGCCCAGCTCGTCGGGCCGCAGGAGGTTGGCCATGATCCGCAGCACCCACTCCATCAGCGTGCGGGACCGCATGCCCGTGTCGACCAGGGCCTTCATCAGCACCGGCCGCCCGATCACCCGCACGAAGGCCCGGGCCACCTTGAAATAGAGGGCGTACTCCTCCTGGAGCCGCTGGTCGTAGGCGGCCAGGTCGCCCCCGGCCATCGCCCCCGCCACCGCCTCGGCCGCCATGCGGCCCGTTTCGTAGGCGTAGGCGATCCCCTCCCCGTTGAACGGGTTGATCAGGCCGCCGGCGTCGCCCGCCACGATCCAGCCCGGCCCGGTCCGGGGGCCGACCGAGAGGCCCATGGGCAGCTTGCCGCCCGTCGGGGCCCCGCACGAGGTCTCGGGCCGGATGTCCCACGAGCCGGGAGCGTGGTGGGTGAAGGCCTCCATGAGGCGGGTCGTGTTGACGTCCCGCCACCCCCGGAACGTCGACAGGAGGCCGACGCCCACGTTGATCCGCCCGTCGCCCAGCGGGAAGATCCAGCCGTAGCCGGGGAGGACATTGCCGCCCGCATCCCGCACGTCGAGGTGGGACTCGATCCACGGCTCGTCGTGGCGGGGGGACTCGTAGTAGCCGCGGATGGCCATCCCCAGCGGGTAAGCCCGGTTGCGGGACGTCCCCAGCGCCCGCCCGAACCGGGAGAGGGAACCGTCCGCCACCACCACGTAGCGGGCCCGGACCTCCTCCTCCTCACCCTCCTTGGGACGCACGACCACCCCCACCACCCGGCCGTCCTCGGTGAGCGGGGCCAGGGCCTCGGTGCCGTCGCGGACGGTCGCTCCCGCCTTCTCGGCCCGTTCGGCCACGATCTGGTCGAGGTCGTGGCGGGTGATGACGTAGCCGTAGCGGGGGAACCCGGGCGTCTCGGGCCACGCCAGCTCCAGCGTCTTGCCGAAGGCGATCGAGCGGAGGCCGTCGAAGCGGTGGTGGCCGGCCAGCACCCCGGCCAGGCCCATGTCCTCCAGCTGGCGGACGGCCCGGGGGGTGAGCCCGTCGCCGCAGGTCTTCTCCCGGGGGTAGGTCTTCTTCTCGACGACGACGACGTCGTGGCCCGCCTCCGCCAGCCAGTAGGCGCACGCCGCTCCCGATGGCCCGCCGCCGACCACAACGACGTCAGGCATGGACGCCGTCAGAGCCCTCGTTCGTACTCGACGACCATGGCGATCTCCTCGGGCGTCAAAGTGGCCGAGAACCCGGGCATGCCGCCGCTGGTGGCGATCCTCTGCCCTCCGGGCCGGTCGGCGGCGCCGTAGGGCTGGCCCCGCTTGGTCTGCGACCCCTCCTCGACCCACGTGATGTGGTCTTCCTCGTTGGGGAAGGTGGCCAGGGCCTCGCCGCCGGAGATCCTGGGGCCCACCCCCCCCTCGCCGGTGGCGCCGTGGCAGGCGGCGCAGTTGCTGGCGTACAGCTGGGCCGGCGTGGGCGCCGCTGCTGCCCCGCCCGTCTCCCCGAACGACCCCATGTAGAGGATCCCCCACAGCGGGATGAGCAGGAGGATCGGCATCATCCACGCCGGGATGCCGCTCCTGGGCCCCGGGTCGGTGACGTACTCGGGCAGCGGGACGGCCGGGCCGGCAGGAACCACCGCCTGGGGCGCGGTCGCCACCGCCGCCGGCGCCACCTCCGGAGTGGACGCGGCCGGCGCCGCAGCCGCCGGGGCCGCACCTCCGTCGCCGCCCGAGGTGGCGGCCGGGGCGGCCGGGGCGTCGCCGCCCAGGCCCAGCGCGGCACGCCGGGCACGGGACCGCTCGAGCAGGTACTCCGGTACCTGGGTCACGCCTGCGATCGTAAACCGCTGCCGCGCGATCCAGCCAAGCGGGGCCTCGGGGCCCGGGGCCGATGTGCCCAGGGAAGAGGGGGCGTGCTAGAACCGCCTCGCTTGGAGAAGGTTGCGCCGAATCGCTCGAAGCTGATACCGCCGGTAGAATGTGATCGCGTTCACGAGGAGAGGTGACTGGTGGTCGCATTCGTTTCGACGTTTCTGATGACGATCATCGGGGTTGCCATCTGTCTCTGGGTCGGCGCCCGCCGTCCCCTCGGCACCCCCGTGACCTGGGGTGAGGCGTTCGTCGGTGGCACCTTCGTGTTCGCGATCATGGTCCTGGCCTATGGGGTCGTGCCCCACCAGTGGCTCGACTGGGCCGACAACGAGCTGGGCTGGCGGCCCGACAAGCTCCTCGTGGCCTTCTCGGCCGACGGGGTCAAGTTCAACGAGGCGGCCGGCGACCTCGGTGGCCGGGGGCGGATCATCGTCAGCTACGAGACCCTGCGGGACTTCGTCGCCGCAGGCCTCTACGTCGTGTTCCTCGGCGGCCAGATGGTGCTCTGGTCGATGTGGCAGAAGCGTGGCCGGGCCAAGGCCGCGATCGAGCCCACGTCCCGGTTCGGCCGCCCCGTGATCAGGCCACCGTCGACAAGGCCAGTGTCGACAAGGCCAGTGTCGACAAGGCCAGTGTCGACAAGGAAGGTGTGAGCGATGGCCAAGACAGACGCCAACCCGCCCATGCCCGCCTTCCCTGGTGAGTACGTCGTCCAGGAGGTGGGAAGCGACTACCTCGCGAAGGCGGTCAAGCCCAAACAGTTCCTCCACATCGACCAGTCCGAGTGCATCATGTGCGAGGGCTGCGTCGACATCTGCCCGTGGAAGTGCATCCACATGCTCTCCACCGAGGCCGTGGCCGACGCGGTCGAAACCGACCAGCCCGGCACCGACCCCGACGACCACGTGATCTTCGTGGTCGACGAGGACGTCTGCACCCGCTGCGGCCTCTGCGTCGACCGCTGCCCGACCGGCGTGATCATCATGGGCAAGGCCGGCGTGGCCGCCCGTGAGGGCGACGCCCACCAGCGCGACGAGAAGCACGGCTTCGCCTACGGGATGCGCTTTTAGATGTCGCCCTCACTCGCTTCGCTCCGTTCGGGCGATCGTGATCGTGATCGTGATCGTG
>Ga0187892_10002986_pt1 | contig 32041 bp, 25 predicted proteins | sample MA1701073metaG_FD_139345 | JGI IMG/M metagenome (GOLD analysis project Ga0187892, IMG submission 139345) | Bio-ooze microbial communities from a basaltic lava cave in the Kipuka Kanohina Cave System on the Island of Hawaii, USA - MA170107-3 metaG ...
ACTGCACCACGGCTCCGCTCGCTTGGTGGGCGGTACCGGATTCGAACCTGTGACCCCCTGCGTGTAAGGCAGGTGCTCTTCCGCTGAGCTAACCGCCCGCCCGGGGTTCGTTCGCCGGCCACCGCCGAGGCCGCGCCGGAGCCCGAGCCAGTGGGGTGCAGGGCGGTCGAGGCGACATAGCGCCCCTTACCGGACCTTCGGGGCAATCCGATACTGGGAGGTCGGAGCGAAAACAGCGTTCATGCGGACTATCCGCGGCCGGACGCGTCGGCGCTCGGTGAGCCGCAGTGTGTCACGCCGCAGGTCCTCGGAGTCTGTCTGCCCGGAGGGCGCGGTCGGAGCCTACCGCCCCTTCCACGTCCGCGCTCGCCGCGTCGCGCAGCCGCCTTCAGGGCCGTCGGCATGCGTTGCGCGCTGAGCATCCTAGCCTGAACCGAAGTACTCCTCGATCCAGAGCTCCAGCGTCGCGGCTGCCCGATCCGCGTTGAGAAGGTAGGGCCGTAGCTCCTTGTCGAATCGATCCTGAAGACACTGCCGGTCGAGCGCGCCTCGGCGGACCAGAAACTCGACGTCCGCCCGATCGCGCGGGCTGTTGCGTGCCAGCTTCGCGAGGACCAAGTCATGGGCTTCGAGGGCTCGAAGGTGCAGTCGACCGCTCGGCATGAGGTCCACCAGGCGTGATGCGTAGCCCTCGGGATGCTCGGCAACCGTTACCCGATGGAACCGCAAGTTGTGCCGTTTCGCGAGCTCGGATCCTTCACCCGCCATCTCCAGTAGCTCGCGACTCGCGTCGGAGGGCTCGATCTCGATGAAGTCGACGTCGCCCGTGGGGCGTGGGAGTCCCCAGAGGACCGTCAGAACGAATCCGCCCAGGCAGTGGACCTCGACGGATCGACCCAGGGCTCGACCCACGTCACGCAGAAAGCTCAGCCACGGCTCCGGGATTCTGGTGGGCATACGGCAGATGCTCCAGCTTGAGATCCGTCAGCAGCTTCCAGTGCCTTGCCTCGCGGGTACGATTCGCGCGCAGCCAGTCGCGCATGCGCTCACTCGGTTCCCTTCGACCGTAGGTGTCCTCACGCGCGAGGCGTGAGCGCTCCAGCTGTTCTTCAAACCGACGAAGCTTGTCGAGACGGCCTCGATAGGAGGGGCTGTGCTCGGCGACCTGACGCGCGAGCGACACGGTGAACCCGAGGCGATTCTGCAGGTCCCACGTCTTGGCCCACACGGTCATCGCCTCGGTATCGAATCCGTCGAATCGCAGCAGCACCCAGGGCAGGGCCTCGACGAGCCGTGGTTCGAGCTCATCGAGCGCAAGGGCTCGGAGAAGAAGTTCGGCCGGGTGCTTTTTGGCTCCGGACTTTCCCAGGTAGGCCAGGCCCGGGTATCCGAGTCTCGCGAGAGCCTGGGCAACCCAGCGGTCCGTGACTCTTGCTCTGACATCAGCCGCATCGCTCATCGGCACTGCCGTGGCCGGCAAGCCCAGCAGGCGTGCCGCTGCCCGGGCAACGCGCTCTGGCACCCGTCTCCTGCCGCACTCCATGAGCGACAGGTAGGCCTGGGTCACACCGAGCCTGGCCGCCAGGCGGCCCTGGGTCCAGCCGGCCCGTCGTCTCCCCTCTCGTAGCGACCCGCCATTCACGATCCAGTAGTATAACACAAGGTGTTATGTTTTGCAATCATCGATCGACGCGTGCTGCGTCGCCTGGGCCTGGTCTGCTGCTCGCTCTCGTTCAGGGCGGTCCACGCGGCCATCGTCGACGATTTCACGATCGTCCCACCGGTCGCCGCCTGCGACCAGCAGGTCACGCCAGACCGGCGCAGCGAGGGTAGAGCACCTCCATGGTTCCGTTTGACTCAAGCTCGCCCGTGGCCTCCGCTTTCTCCAGACTGAATCCGTCGCGAGGCGCAAACGAAGTAAGGAGGACCCGCGTGGCTTTCTGGCTGAATTGAAAGTGATACGCTCAATCAACCGCGGGGCGTCGCATCTCGCGCTCGCGGCGCTCGTGGTAGGCCTCGAAGTTGGCGTCCTCCCACTCTCGGCGGCGCTCGTCCATGCCCTCGACCGAGCGGTGCTTGTGCACGCCGGGAGGGAACCTCGGTTGCAGAATGCGGTGTGCGAGGCCCCAGACGCGGCGGATCGCGCGATAGAGCGCGGGGTCGCCGGGTTCGTACCACATCGGGCCGTCCATGTTCTCGATTCCACGGAACTTCCGAATGGGCATCAGTCGTCCTTCAAGTGGAACCTGCGGCGCAGCTCTTCGGCGTCGATGCGGTCCTTGAACCGCACGGTCCCTTTTTTCATTCGGTAGAGCGTGGAAGGCGTGACGACGTTCACGATCAAGCCCTCGAACGGCGCTCGCTCGATCTCGAGATCCTCCCAGCGGAAGGCTCCACCCAGCCTGGTCAGGATGTCGAGGTGGAAGTCTCCCTCCGGGGGAACGTATTGAACCGCGGGGTAGTCGCCGAGCAGGTCGCTGGCGGAGATCTCCTCGATGGCTGGGTCGGCGAAAACCGTACGCAGCGCTCGCTTGAGCCGCTCCACGTTGTCGGCGTCGGGCGCGATGAAAATATCGAGATCCTGGGTCGCGCGGGCGAGTCCGTGGATGTTCACGGCGACGGCTCCGAACACGGCGTACCGCGCGCCCTCACGCTCCAGCGCCTCGAGGACCCTGCGGGCCGGGTCGAACTCCACAACAACCTCCTGGATCGCGCCAGGTCAGTATAGCCATCGTCGCAGCCTGGCGCCGGAAGTTCGAGGGCTTCGTGAACGTCGCGCCGGTGCCGATCTTCTTCACCAACACCGGGCTCCACACCAAGATCGGCTCGCTGTCCTCGGCCACCGCCTGGCTCGGCTGCTTGCTGGTGCTGCTCGTGGCCGTGGCCGGGAAGCTCGGCGGTTACTCGGCGGTTGCTACCTCGGCGCGCGGGCCGCGGGACAGGACCGCCAGAACGCCGCGTCGGTCGCCGCGCTGATGAACACGCGGGGGCTGATGGGTCTCGTGGCGATCAGCGTCGGGCGCGAGCTGGAGCTGTTGAACGACGAGCTGTTCACGATGTTCGTGATCATGGCGCTCGTGACCACACTGATGACGAGCCCGCTCTTGCGTCTGTGGTTGCCCGGCCTACCGCAGCTCGGGCGGGAGCAGGCTCGAGCGCAGGCCGGGGGCAGCGCTGAGAGCGCCTCGAGGCCGAGCGCGTCGGCCTCGGCGTTCCGCCCGCGGAACGACAGGAGCGACGCTTCCCAGATCCGCGAGCCTACCTCGCGCCAGTGGAGCTGGGCGGGAGAGAGCCGCTCGCCACCGCGCCGGCGAGCGATCGGCGGGATCTCGAGGCCGAGCCTCAAGCCGCGCCCCGCCGTGTCCGGCGCGCGCGCCGCGGTGCTCGACGCAGCCGCAGGATAGCAAGCGGCGGAGGCCGAGTCAGGCGGAGCGCCTCACGCGTTGTAGCGAAACAGGCTCGCTCAGTCCAGCCTGGCGAGGCGCGCCCGCTGCCGCGGGCGCACGAGGTCCTGCACGGCGAGGGCCGTCAGGGAGAGCAGCAAGCCGGGGAAGCAAATCAACCACCAGCCGGAGGGCAGGAAGCGCTGGCCGTCCGCGACCATCCGACCCCAGGAATCGGCGCCGCCTCCGGCGACCCCGAGGAACGAGAGGGTCGACTCGAGCAGGACCGCCTCGGTGGCAACGAGCGGTGCGGCCACGGAGACGATCGGGGTCAGATTCGGCGCGAGGTGGAGCCACGCCATCCGCACCGGCCCCCCGCCTGCCGCGACGGCGGCGGAGACAAACGGTCGGCGCCGCAGTCCTCGGGCCTCGGCCTCGACGAGCCGCGAGACCTCCATCCAGGATGCGAGCCCGATGGCCAGCGCCACTCCAGACGTGGAGCCGCGGAGCGTCACGCCGAGCATCAGGAGCAGCAGCAGGCGCGGCAGGCCCAAGAGGCCGTCCACGGCGATCCGCAGTCCGGCCGCGAGCGCGCCGCGGGCCCACGCTGCGGCGAGACCGAACCCCGTTCCCAGCGCAACCGCCACGACTGTCGCCACGGAGGCAACGAAGAGCGACGTGCGTGCGCCGTGGAGCAGGCGGGCGATGAGGCTGCGGCCCTGGTGATCCGTCCCGAGCCACAAGCGCGCCGACCGCACCGGACTTGTGGCGCGCACCCCGCGAATCTCCCTCCACCCCTGCGCGGACCGCAAGCGCAAACCTCCTTCCGTGGCGATGATCTCGCGAGCCCGGACGAAGCCGCCGCCCTCGAGAACCGCTTCGTCAGCCCTGGCACCTGGCGGGAGCAGTTGCGCGGCTCCCGGCGCCAGGCTCGGCGGGTCGGCTGACCCGGTGAGCAGTGGACCGAGAATGGCGAGTGACGCCAGCGCGCCGAAACAGAGCCACGACCGGCTCATTCGCGCACCGCCTCCCCCGCATCGGCTCGCCGTGGATCGAGCGCCCGCGCGAGCCCTTGCCCGATCCCACGCCCGGCGAGGACGGCGGACGCCGCGAGCAGCGCGAGGGCCAGCGCCAGGGGATAGTCGGCGCCCAGCACGGCCTCGACCGTCAGCCTTCCCAAGCCCGGCCAGGCGAAGACCACTTCGATCACGACCGCTCCGGAGACGAGCACGGGCACATCGAGCCCGAAGAGCGCCGCTGCCGTTCCGGCGCTCGGGCGCAAGACGTGCCGAACGATCAGCCGCCCCCCACTCGCTCCCGCAGCCCGGGCCGCACGCACGTGGGGGCTCACGAGCTCGCGCTCCATCGCGGCGAGCCAGTAGCGTGCGACGACGAAGGCCGCCGGCAGGCCGAGGGAGATCGCCGGTAACGCGAGGTGCCGCAGCAGGTCGGCTGGGCCCCCGCCGCCGGGCGAGAAGGCGTGCGAGGCGGGGAACCAGCCCATCACGCCGTGCAACAGGAGGACGATCATCACCGCGAGCCAGAAACGGGGGACTGCGCTCGCCACGAGCATGGCGCGGTCCGCCGTACGCCGAGGCCGCGGGGTGAGGCGCACGAGCACCATCGCGAGCCCGATCCCGGCTCCGTAGGCCAGCGCCAGCGCTGCTGCTCCCAGGCCTGCGGTGAACGGCAGCGCCTCGGCGAGTACCGTCGCCACGGGACGGCGGCGTGCCGACGAGACTCCGAGGTCGCCGCGCGCGTAAGAGGCGACGGTACGGACGAACTGCAACGGAATGGGCTCGTCGAGACCGAGGGCGCGTCGGTTGCGCTCGGCCTGGTCGGGTGGCACCCCCGGAGCGTCAATGCGATCCGCCGGATCGCCCGGCATCGCGTGCAGGAGCGCGAAGCACAGCGCGAAGACCCAAAGGAGGGTCAACCCTGGCGCGAGAAGGCGACGGGCGGCGCCGGCGATTGTTCTCACCTGTCTTGCGGTCGGATCGACCACTCGTGGAGATTCTGAAAGGGGTTCAGGAAGTTCAGCGCCGGGGCCCGGACTTCCGCCCGCAGACCGAGCAGCCGCTGCTCCTCGTAGAGGATCGTGAGAGGCTGCTCCTCCCGGAAGATCGCCTGCCACTGCCGCCACAGCGGCAGCGCATCTTCCCGCGTCGCCGCCCGTGCCGCACGGTCCAGCAGCGCGTCGGATTCGGGTGTCGACCAGCCGCCGAAGTTGTTGCCGCGATCGAGCGCGGCGTGACCGTGAAGCAGGTTCTGCGGCTCGATCCGCGTGCCCGCCCACCAGCCGACGCAAACGGCGTCGAAGTCCTTGTCCCGCGCCCGGGCGACGAACTCGGCGCGCGGCAGCGGCTCCGGAACCAGACGCACGCCGACGCGCGCCAAGCTCGCCGTGACGCGCTCGAGCACGTCCCTGCGGAGCTGATTGTCCGCGCTGACGATCACCCCGATCTCCATGCGGTTCGCGCCTCGCTCGCGCACGCCGTCGCCGTCGCCGTCGAGCCAGCCGGCGCGGTCGAGCGATTCTTTGGCTGAACTCGGGTCGAAGGCCAACCCGGCATCCGGGTCGTGGGCCCATAGCGCCGAGACGATCGGCGAGCTACCCACCCGCGCGTGACCGGCCCACAACCCCTCGACGATGTCGCGGCGGTCGATGGCCTGAGTCAGCGCGCGTCTCACCGCGGCGTCGCCCAGAACCGGGTGGGGCTGCTCGCGATGGAGCCGCAAGAGGTCGGCGTCCGAGTCGCGACAGCGCTCGCTCTCGCCGCAGCCACGGGCACGCCGGTCACGCAGGTAGGCGCCGCGCGCGAGCGTGTTCCAGCCGAGGAAGGTGTAGGACAACGAAGGCAGTTGCTCGAGACGTAGTTCGGCACGCCCCGCAACTTCCGCCGATCGGAGCGGCGGCACTTTGAGGACCAGATCGACCTCGCCCCCGAGAAAACGTTGCAACACGCCAGTTTCGTCGGCATAGGTTCGGAGCACGACGCGGTCGAGGCCCGCGCGACCCGCGTCCCACCACGCCGGGTCGCGCTCCAGGACTGCCTCCTGCCCCGGGACGACCGAGACCAGACGGAGCGGGCCGCAGCTCCGGATCCGCTCTTCCCAGACGGTGGCCGACCACTCCGCGAGCGGCACGGCGCCATAGGCGGACGGCACGATCGCGTCGTCGTTCGCGTCGAGCAGCTGCCCCGCGTAGGCCTCGGTGAAGTGGAACACTGCCGTCTCCTCGTCAGCGCACTCGACGCGTAAAATCCGGTCCTTGAGGAAAGCGCCCGGCCAGGCCAGCTCGTCCGCGACCTGGATCCGGTGCGTGAAGCGAACGTCCTCGCAGGTAACCGGAACACCGTCGCTCCAGAAGGCGTCGTCGCGCAAGTGAAAGATGAGGCGCAGCCGGTCGGCGGAGAACTCCCACGAACGGGCGAGCCACGGCTCGAAGGTCGAGTGCCCGCCGGAGGATTCCTCGACAACGAGGCGTGGGTAGAGCAGGTCGAGCACACCCGCCGACACCGCCTCCTGAGCGGTGTACGGGTTCCACGAGTCGATATCGGCCGTCAGTCCGACGACGAGCGTCCCGGTACGCGGCGTGGCCCGTGTCTCGCTCGGCGATACGCCGCAGCACGGAAGGACGATCGCCCCCGCGACGAGCGCGGCAACCGCCCGCGTCCTGGCTTCGCCACGACTATTGCGGGCAGTCCCCGCTGAGCGGCAGACGCGGGTTGCCGTTGCTGGCGGACCCGTAATGGCCACCGTCGGGTGCATCGTCACGGAATAGGTAGAACCAGGCGCCGCCTGCCCCCAGTGCGGCTTCGTCGGCAGCCTCCGTCACGGCCAGGTCGTTCTCCTGGCAGACCACCGCTCCAAGAAAGACCTCTTGCTCGCCGGACGCGAGGCCGCTGACGCCCCCCCGCACGACGTCGTACGACGCGGCGTTCAGCACCGGGCTCCACGACAGCACCGAGCCCGCGGGAACCTTGCGCGCCTTGAGCGACGTGCGGTCGCTGGTCAGGACCTCCGTCAGCGCGCCGACATCGAGGACCCCGTTCCCCATCAGGTCTTGCAAGGTCACCGGGTTGTGGTCCGGCTGTGTCGTCGCGCGCAAGAGATCGAGAACTTGGTCCGGAGAGAGACCGGGGTATTTTTCGAGGAGCAGCGCGACGGCGCCCGAGACGAGCGGAGTCGCGAACGACGTCCCGCTCCAGGCGGCGAAGCCCTCGTCGCCGAAGGTCGACCACAGCTCCTGGGCCGGCGCGCTCAGGTCGACCTCGGAGCCGTAGCTGCTGAACTGGGCCTTGACGAAGGAGGCGTCGACTGCGGCCACACCCACGGTCGAGCTCGAGACCGCCGGCGAATCGACGCAAGGCAAGTCGCGGTTTCCCGCCGCGGAGACGACGACCACGCCACGATCGTGCGCGTCCTCGATCGCGCGGTTCACCGCGCGGGATTCGACCGCCAGGCCCAGCGAGAGATTGATGATGTCCGCGCCGTTCTGGACGGAGTACAGGATGCCCTTCGCGACGCCGAACGCCGTTCCCTTGCCATCCTCCTCGAGCACCCGCACCGGCAGGATGAAAGCCCCGGGGGCGATGAGGCGGATGAGTCCGGCGACAAAGGTGCCGTGGTGCACGGATTCGTCGACATCGCCGTCGCCGTCATCGTCCAGGCCGTTCGGTTGCGCTGCGGCGGTTCCGTTGCCTCCCGCGAAGTCGGCGCCCGGGCCCACGATCCGCCCGGCGAGCAGTTCGTGCTGGAGGGCAACGCCGGTGTCGAGCACGGCCACGGTGACACCGACCCCCGTGAAATGCTGCTGCGCCACGGGCCCCCGGATCAGCGTGAACGCTTCCTGGCCCAGGTAGCCGGCGGCGTCGATGGCGATCCCGAGGTCGGGGATCGAGCGCTGGACGCCTTCCGGAGTCTCCAGCAACCGGTGGCGCTCGGCGTCTTCGACGGCAGGGTGGCTCTCGAGCGCCGCCTCCACGTCGGCGACGTCCACGGTGGGGTCGAGGCTCCCGAGCAGCCACAGGCCGTACTGCGGCACGGAGTCGATCACCGCCACGTCGTAGGGGATTCCTGCGAGCACGGCGTCGATCGATGCGCCGGGCTCGAGCTCGACGACGATCTGATCGTCGACGCGGTCATCGTCGCCGCAGTTTGCCTCGACCGCCTCGACTCCCGTCGCCCCTAGCACCACCGCCGCGAGGAGGAGCAACGACGCCCACAGCCTGCGTCTCGTGCGCTCGCCCATCTCAGGCCACTCGGCTCAACGGGAGCTTGAGATCCGGATTGCCGATCACCATGAACGGCGCCCAGCGCAGCGGCGTCGGGTCTTCGCGGCGGGCCCGCCGCTGAGCCTGCGCCAGGGCCTCGGAAACGCTTGCGCCCGACGCCAGGCCACGGTAGAAATCGCCCATCATCTTCGCCGTGCTCCCGTCTTGAACCTCCCAAAGCGAGGCCACAACGGCTCGAGCACCTGCCTGAAGAAAACCCCGAACGAGCCCGACCCACTCGTCCCCTGAATATACTATGCCCCGGCCCGTCTCACAGCCGGAGAGCACGACCAAGTCGGCCGTGCCCCTCAGGGCATAGATCTCGGGCAGAGAGAACCAGGCGTCCCCCAACCGGAGCGCCCCGCCGAGCGGGCTCTCCTCGGCGTAGAAGCCATGGCAGGCGACGTGGAGCAGCGCGGGGTGGCCCTCGCTCAGTCGGAGGGCGTGACTGGTGGCCGCGGAGCCTCGGAAGACCCGGCTCCCGCGGAGCTGGCGCCGGACGGCCCGCACTTCGGAATCGATCAGGGGAGCGTGACGGTCCGGAACGCCGAGCACCAGCGGGGCGCTCCAGTCCCGGGCGCGCCGTACCGCGAGCAGCCCCAGCACGGTGAGACTCGGGACGTAGGAGATGTGGCAACGGTCGACCAAAGCCCGGTCGGCCCGTTCCATTGCGTGGAACGGAAGCCCATGCAGCACGCCGTGCGGCACGATGCGGACGTCCCGGCCCTCGAGCTGCTCGGCGACCGGCCCGAGGAGCAGGTCATGCAGCGTCTCCAGGTGTTTGCGCAGCGCAGCCTCGGTGAAGCGGGAAAACCGCGCGTGTTCGTCGCCGAGCACACCCTTGCCCAGTTGGAACCGCAGCAGATCCGCGACGTCTCGAACGCGCGCGACCGGCGCGAGACGCGGGTGGGCGTCGACGCCGCGGCGGTCGATGTGGAACAGGTGGAAATAGCCTCCGGCTTCCGTGTACTCGAGCACCGACTCGTTGTCTGCGAGCCGCGACACGGCCCGCCACGGGTCTTCGGGCGGCGCGCCGGCAAGCACGGCGCCCCGCGGATCCTCGCGCGACAGCCGTCCCAGGATGCGGTTCCTCGATTCGGTGAGAGCCGGGACCCTCGCCGCGACGGCACTCCTCAGCCCCGTGCCCGACTCACTACCTTCGAGGCGCGACTCGCCGAGAGCAAGCTCGCGCTCGATGCGCAAGAGCCGGTCGAGCAAGCGGCGCACTCCCACGCTCGTGGATCCGAGCAACCCCACCGGCCCCTGTGAGAGCCGCTCGGCAAGAGCCCGCGCCTTGCCGCGCTCGGCGTAGACGAGCGCCTGCCGCACGGCAGCCGGCTTCCCGAGGCCGAGCCGGTTCAGCACAAGCGCCTCGTAGACCTCGCTCTTGTCGAGGGCGAACGCCAGCCGGCTTTCCTCCGCCGTGATGCCGCGGCGGAGTTGCTCGACGCAGCGCTCGGCCGCGCGCAGCCGGTGGAAGGCGTCCTCGGGTCTTCCAGCTTCCTCCGCGATCCGGGCGAGGACCATGAGTGCCGCGAGCTGGACACGAAGATTGCGCTGGCTCCTGGCGAGGCGCAGCGCCGTCTGGGCGCAGGCGCGCGCCGCACGAGGACGTTCCGCGCCGAACGCCGCCTCGGCGGCAACCGCAAGCGCCCGCCCCTCGCGCGACCGCAGGCGATGCTTGCGCGCCACGCGGGCCGCACGGTTCGCGATCCGGAACGCCTCGTGGGGCCGTCCCGAGCGCATCTCGGCGCGAGCCAGGCCGATCTCCAGCAGGGCCGCGCCGACACGATTACCGCGGCGCCGCTCGATCTCCCGGCCGCGCCGGAACAGCCAGCCCGCCTGTCGCGGCCGATCCCGCTGCAGCGCCGCGCCCGCGAGCAGCCCCGCACACATCGCCGATTCCGCGTCGAGCCCGCGGCGCCCGAAGTAAGTCGCCGCGCATCTCGCGGCGCGCTCCGCGTCAGCGGGTCGGTTGAGGCGGAGGTACGCCTCGGCCTGATCCAGCTCGGCGTGGGCCATCCCTTCTTGATCGGCAAGGGCGTGCTGCCGGTGCTTGACGTCCTCGAGCCGCACGATGCAGGCGTCGAGGCATCCCTCGAGCAGGTCGAGCGCGGCGAGCGCCGAGTCCGCCTGGGCCACGAGAGCCGGCAGCTTCTCCGCGTCGAAGACGGCACGCGCACGGCCATAGCACTTCCGGGCTTGGTCGATCCGGTCGAGAGTCGCCAGGACGTTGCCCCGGTTGTAATCCACGGTCGCGAGCAACCGGGGCTCGCTGGCCCGTTTGAACAAGCGCCCCGCGCGCGCATAGGCTTCGAGGGCCTCGGGCAGCTCGTCGCGCCGGTGGTGGAGGTTTCCTACGTTGAGCGCCAGGCTGCCGAGACGCCGGGCTCCTGCGCCTCGCGACCGCGCGTAGCACGAGGCGGCGCGGCGAGCGGCGCGGCGGGCAGCGACGTAGTCGCCGGTGAGCATTTGAACGTCAATCAGGATCCGATGGACGTCGCCCGCCCCGATCGGATCGCCCGCGCGCTCCAGCAGCCGCGCGGCCTTGACGAGGCGGCGCCGCGCCACCACCGGCCGCCCGTCGAGGTGCGCAAGCACCCCAGCGGTTCGGTCGGCGACGGCCCGGCAATAGTCGGTGCCGGTCTGCGCGGCGACGGCGGCGGCTGCCCACGCCAGCGGTCGAGCCGCCGCGACGGGGGAGCGCCCCTCGCGAACCGCGCGATTGAAGCGCTCGAGGAGCAGCCGCGCCTGCGCCGCATCACAGAACCGAGGCTCGGAGCGGATGAGGTTCCACGCGGCCTCGGCGCTCGACGCCCGGAGCAGCTCACGCAGCAGCCGTTGTCGCGTGCCGCCCGGCGCTCTCAAGCGGAATCCCCGCCGTCACGGTCAAGCAAGAGCGGAACGTCGACGACGAGCAGAGGAGGAACATCGCCGCCGTGGACCTCGAGCCGCATCTCTCGCGCGCGGGCCGGGAGCCCGCGAAGGAGGAACTCGCCGGACGCCTCGAGTCCCCGGGCGCGTCGCACCCGTCCGGCGCGGGCCTCGACACGGGCTCCGAGCGGGGGCGGCAGCAGCTGTCCCGTGACGGACAGGCTCTCGGAGGACTCGCGTCGCACGCGAAGATCCAGTTGGCGCGGCTCGCCGGCCGACGGTTCGACCCGGTACAGCAGGCGCCGCTCGGCCACCGCGTGACCGCGGACGCCCGCGGGCAGCGGCTCCGTCGCGGAGTCGAAGATCAGCCGGACACGCCACTCCGCAGTCGACGCGGCCGGGCCCGGGAGCCTTCGGCCGAGGGCCACGGCCCGCCGCAGCGCGTCGGGCGAGGGCCGCGCGAGGATCGTGCCGCAGAGGGTCTCGCGCACCCAAGCTTCCCAGGTCTCAGACCGCATCGATCCATCCTCGAACGTCGGAGGGCCGGCCCAAGGATCGGGGGGCCGCGAGCGACTTCCATTCTGGAGAGGCGCGATCACTCGATCTGATACGTCCGCTCTCCTTCATGGCTCCCTCATGGCTCCCTTCCCCCGAGTCGGAAGTAGAGCTTCCTGAGCTTCTCGAGACAACGCATTCGGGTAGGGCCCAGGCTGCCGACCGGACGGCCCAGCCTGCGGGCGATTTCCTCGTACGGCGGGGCCGGGTCTTCCATGTAGAGTGCGTGCAGCAGGGCGCGGCAGGGATGGCCCAGCCGCTCCAGCGCAAGCGCCAGGCTGTGGGCGCACTCGATGCGGTGCAGATCCCGGACGACGTCGGCGGGATCCTCGGCCGAGCCGGCGGCTGAGCCGTTCTCGAGCGGAGCCGCCCTGCGTGCCTCGCGCAGGAAGGCCTGGCACTCCCGGCGGGCCGTCACGACCAGCCATGGCGCGAGGCTCTCGGTCCTGCGAAGGCGGTCAAGGTTCTCGAAGAGCTTGACCGAGACGCGCTGGAAGATCTCGTCGGCGTCGGCCGGAGGCAGCCGGTAGGCCACCGGGACGGAATAGACGAGGCGCTGGTAGCGCAGGATCAGCTTCTCCCACGCCTTGTCGTCACCGCTCCGACAGGCGCGGATCAGCTCGACGTCCGCCGGCCAGCACTCCGTCGTCACCCGACGCTCCCCCGGGGCGAGGCGGCGGAGGGTCCCGCCGCGACGGCCCGCCACGCTGCGGATCCTACTCCGATGGCGATCATCATTCGATTCCGTCGGACCTGGCTACCGCCCACAGCCTAGCCAGGAAGCACCCATCATTCACATGTTCACGGACAGATGTATCACGAAGGCGTCGGCCCCCTCGTACTGTTTGGTCGAGAAACCTCGCGCAGCGGCCCGACTCCGCACGGACCGAACCGACTCGCGTCTGTCGAGGGCAGTCATGACAACCCATGCCGCCAATCAGCGCCAGAAGCCCAACGTGGACATCCGCCAGTCGAGGAGTGGCGAGCGAGATCTCGTCATCCACGTCCCCAGCCGGGCCGAAAGCCAGGTGCCGCGACCCCTGCGCTGGACCTACGTCACACGCCACCTCGATCCGGCCGGCCTCCGTCTCGACGGACGCGTGCCCGAGCGCCCCCAGGCCGGGGACGTCGTGGTCGGGCGGGTCCTGCATCTCGGCCATCACGTGCGCGTCGAGAACCGCGAGGGTCGGAAGATCTCGCTCTTCCCGTTCGACCGCTTGGTCGGTGCCCTCGCGAACCGCTACGCCACCGATCAGTTCGAGGGCTACGCCCGGTTGCGGGGTGACCTGGCGGACATCTTGGGAGTCGGCGGCGTCGTCGGCGATGTCGTGAGCCAGGATGTCCGGTTGTTGCTCGAGCCCACCTTGCTTCGCATCGAGGCGGGCGTTGTCGATGCTGCGGGCAAGCCGGTCAACCTCCGCAACCATCCCCTTCCCCAGAACGGGGACGCCCGGCGTACGAGGGCGCAGACCGTCCTCGTCGTCGGTTCTGCCATGAATGCGGGGAAGAGCACCGCTGCGGCAGGCCTGATCGCAGGCCTGACCACATCGCGGGTCCGGGTCGGAGCGGCCAAGATCACGGGGACGTCCTCCGCCCAGGACCTCCAGCTCATGGAGGACGCGGGGGCACTGCGCGTCCTCGATTTCACCGCAGCCGGATGGCCCTCGACCTTCCTCTGCACCGAAGAACAGCTCCTCGAGATCTACCGGCACTTGCGTTCGCACCTGCTGGCCGAGGCGCCCGACGTCATCGTGCTCGAGATCGCGGACGGGATACTCCAGCGGGAGACCGACTTGCTGCTCTCGAGCCAGGAGTTCCGCAAGACCATTGATCATGTGATCTTTGCCGCGGGTGACAGCCTCGCAGCCGAATCCGGGGTCCGCCGCCTGATCCAGCTCGGTTACCCGGTGCTCGGCGTTTCAGGGAAGATGACGACGAACGTCCTGCAGATGCAGGAGGCCGAGGCGATCCTGAAGCTTCCGTGTCTCGATCTGCAGATGCTGTGCCGTGGGGACACGCCCGATCTCCAATCCCTAAAAAGAGGTCCCGGGGTGCGGCGGTGATCACGGAGCCTCCGGCCGACGTTCTTGCCGCTTGTCACCCTCCTTCTGGGAAAAGTCCGAGATGAGCGACGCGCCGCATGACAGCCGATCAAGCGAGACCCTCCCGCCCCGCAGCGAGTCCCAGATGGAAAAGCTGCTGAGGCACGTGTCGCCGGAGCAGATTCCTGCGTCGGAGGATCTCTACGCTCCGGCGGAGCTGGAAGCGCACCTCGACGCTCTCCGAGAACCGCCGCTATCCCTCGTCGCCGTGGGTGACATCATGCTGGGCGGCCGCGCCCGGGAAACGCTCGCGCGAGAGGGCGCACGCCATGCCTTTCGAGCCGTCCGGCCGCTGCTGCGGCAGGCGTTCATCGTCCTGGGCAATCTGGAAGGCCCGCTGGCGCGTGAGGCGAAGAAGGAGGACCGGAACTACAGCTACAAGGTGAAGCCCAAGCTGGCTCACGGTTTGAGCCGCGCCGGTCTCAACGTGGTGACTCTGGCGAACAACCACTTGCTCGATTGCGGCCGGGCCGGAGTGGTGGAGACGCTCGACGTGCTGAAAAGCGCCCGGATCGCGTCGATCGGCGCTGGTGTCGATGAGCCGGCAGCCCACGTCCCCGCCATCCTGGAGGCGGGCCGTTTCCGGGTCGGTCTCCTGGGCTATTACTGGAACCTACGGTGCGCTGCCACCGCGAGCCTACCCGGCGCCGCGGTGGGGACTCGGGACGCTCTGAAAACCGACGTTTCCAGTCTGCGAGAGAAGGTCGATCGAGTCGTCGTCACGTTCCATTGGGGCGTTCCCTACGAGCGAGAGCCGACGCCGGAAGCCCGCGCGACAGCCCATTTCGCCGTGGAGTGCGGGGCCGACGTCGTCCTGGGTCACCACCCGCATATCGTCCAGCCGTTCGAAGTCCACGACGGCCGCCCCATCTTCTACAGCTTGGGGAACTTCGCGTTCGGATCGAACAACAGTCGTGCGGAAGGCTTGCTGGTCGGGATCCGATTCGAGGAGTCCGAGACCCTCGCGCACGCCTACCCGCTGTACGTCAAGAATCGGGACCCGCGCGTCAACCACCAGCCGAAAGTGATGCGGGGAGCCAGCGCCGAGCGGGTCCTGCGCCGGCTGGCGGAGATCTCGCAGCCCATGGGTGGTCGAATGGAGCTGAGCGGCGGGCGTGGGACGTTGCGTCTTCCCCGGGTAGCACCCAAAGCCCCGGTCGACCGGATGAGCGTCAAGCCTCAGGCAACGGGAGGATGAGTCGCATGAACGTCGAACCTCGTTTCTCGCGTGTCCTTCGGGGCATCTGGATGCTCGCGGCGTTGATCGGCCCCGGCACCGCGAGCGGTGCCACCTACACGGTCAGCGGCACGGTGAAGAACGGGAGCGGTCAGGGGATCGCCAACGTCGATCTCGATTTCATCGAATACTGCACGGGCGCCAACGTCTTTATCGTGAACGACAAGACGAATGGCGTCGGCGCCTACAGCATCGTGGTGAACGCTGGAACCTACGACATCCACTTCACCCCGCCGACGGGGAGCACGCTGGCAGCTGCCGAGAAAGAGTCGGTTTCGGTTCAATCGAACCAGAATCTCGGCGTGACGGTGCTCCCCGCCGGCCTCGTGGTCTCCGGCACGGTGAAGAATCAGTCCGGAGTGGGTGTCGCGAACGCGAACCTCGATTTCGTCGACCTCTCGACAGGCCGCAAGATCTACGTTCCAAACGACACGACGACCGTGAGCGGAGGGTATTCGGTTCGAGTCAAATCCGGCACGTACGATGTCGAGTACCGCCCGCCTGCAGCGACGACCTACCTGACGGGCCTGCGCAAAGGACTCGTGGTGAACTCCAATGTCTCCGGGCTGGTCGATACGCTGGGGGCCGGCCTACGCGTATTCGGCACGGTGAGGAACGAAGCCGGCACGGCGATCGAGCGAGCCGATCTCGACTTCTTTGACAAGTGCCTGGGAGTCAGCGTGCCCACGGCGCACGACAACTCCGATGCCGCTGGCGCCTTCTCGGTCTATGTTCCGCCTGGAACCTTTTCCATCGATTGGACACCTCCAAGGTGCACCTCGCTGGGCGCGAACCGCATCGGCAGCCTGGAGGTCACGGGTGCGACGGACTTGGGGTCGATCGTCCTGCCCGACGCCGTCCCGGTGACGGGCCGCATCCTGAACTCGCTGGGGCAGCCGGTGATCAACGTGGACCCCAACTTCTACGATGCCGGGACGCACGCCCTGCAGGCCACCGCTCGCGACAACTCGGACGCTTCCGGCAACTTCAAGGCCTACGTTCCGCTGGGAACGTACAACATCAATTTCAGGCCGCCGAGCGACAAGGACCTCCTGGTCGGCCGCGTGGAGGGCGTTCCTGTCATGGGTCCCACGAGCCTCGGGGACATCGTGTTGGCGAACGGCATCCCGACCTCGGGGACCGTGGTCGATCCCAACAACGTCGGAGTTCGCAACGTCGATGTGGACGTCTTCGATCTGGCCAGCAAGACCTTCGTGCGACTGGCTCACGACAACACCGCCGAGGACGGAACCTTCAAGGTCAGGGTACCGGCCGGTACCTATGACTACCAGTACATCCCGCCGGAATGCTCGCCACTCGCGCCGACGGACCAGCGCGACATCGACGTGAACGCTCCGCTCACCCTTCCCACCGCCGATCTCGTACTGGGGGCCCACGCGATGGGATTTGTGCTGGAGCAGGACGCGTCGCCCGTCGACAACGCAGATCTGGACTTCTATCCGGGCGGCGGGGGCGAGAAGACCTTCACCGCCAGGGACAACACGAACGTCTTGGGATTCTATGACGTCCTGGTCCCTCCGAGCACGTACGATATCAACTACATTCCGCCCTCCGAAAGCGGCCTGCTCCCCGGGCAGAGGTTCGACGTGGACTTGATTTCGGACACGACGATCCCGGACACGATCCTCTATCCGGCGTTCACCGTGGACGGGTTCGTCTTCTCGGACGAGACGGGCCTTCCGGTCGAGAACACCGACCTCGATGTCTTCGTCCCCGGCAGCGGCACGCCGCTCTTCACGCCGGGCGACAACACGGACGCGGCTGGACACTATTCGGTAGGGATCGGCGCCGGAACTTGGAACATCAAGTACAGTCCACCGACGGCCAGCGGCCTCGCTCCTCGCTGGAGAAAAGGCGTCGTGATCTCTTCCAACACGACTCTTCCCGATACCCTGTTGTTTCCGCTCACCGTCCCGCTCGTGGCGTCGATCACGCCCGTTTCGGGGAGCACCGCCGGTGGCCAGAGCGTCACGATCGGTGGGGACGCCTTCCAGCCGGACGCGACGGTCAAGCTGGGCAACGTGAGCGCACAGAACGTGAACGTTGTCTCGAGCAGCACGATCACGGCCCTCACGCCCGCCCATCCGCAGGGTCTCGTGGACCTCGTCGTGACCAACCCCGGGAACCAGCCGGGGAGCAGGACGGACGCCTATACCTTCAACGAGCCTGCGGTACCGATTCAACTCCTGCTGTCCAAGTCCGGTTCCGATATCGGGTTGACGTGGACGTCGACCGGCCAGAGCACCTACACCGTCTTCAGAAGCACGACTCCTACCGGCTGGAGCAATTCGTCGATCCTCGCGACGACTTCGGCAACCAGCTACACGGATGTCGGCGGCGCGTTGCTGGTGAACGCCCAGTACTACAGCGTGAATTGATGAGCCGAAGATCATCGGCCGGCCGGTCGTGCTTCGCCGGAGTGCCGTGGGTCGCCGCGCTTCTCGTGGCCACGTCGGGCGCGGGAGCCCAGGTCTCACCTGGCGACACCGCTCCGGAGCCGACGGCCGTCAGGATCTCACGCGGGCTTGACCATCGAATCCGCCTCGGGGCTTCCTATGAGGCCAAATACAGCGACAACATCATCCAGCTCTCCGAGCGGGACAAGCTGCGTTTGAAGGCCAATCCCGACTCGGATCGATTCATCATCCGCACGGCCGACGACACCATCAGCGCCGGGAACTTCGACTTCCGGTGGAGGATGCGTCCGATTCGGAGACGCGAGACGACGATCCGGGCCTCCGCCGATGTGTATCGCTATTCGCGGAACGGCGTGAAGGATTACGAAGAGTTTGGCCTGGTGGTTTCCCAAGAGGTGACCGCCTCGAGGCGGCACCTGGCCGAACTGCGCGTGTGGACGACCCGCATCCCCGATTTCTACTCGCGCCAGCTGACGGACGACGACGCGTCCTTCGCCGCCGGCCGGCGGATTCGGGAAGCAGCGACCTACAGCCGGAACGAGTACGGTCTGGCCTACGACCAGGAGATCATCAACCGCAGGCTCGATGCCCGCCTCAGCCTGGTGCGCCAGGAGCGGAACTACAACAGCCACTTCGACGAGCGGGACAGCACGGATGACAGCTGGTCCGTGGCCGCCACGGGCCGCCCTTTGCGGACTTCGAGGATCAGGCTGGGTCTGGGCTACGAAAGAGGCGAACTGCAAGCGCGTGGGGACCTTTCGTCCTCGCCGATCTCGGATGACGACGTCTCCTACAGGCATCACGCACTGTCGGTCGAGATCGTGGTCGGGCGTCTTCAAGTAGAAGCCACGCGAGAGTCGCGGGATGCCACGACCGACAATTCCTTCGACGTCTTTCACTTCATGCGCCACGATGATCGATTTGACTTTCGCGGTCGATTCAGCCAACGTTTGGCAGGGTCCTTCGATCTATTCGCGGAGTTCCGCCGGCGGTCGAATGACGTCACCTTCCCGGTGGGGTTCGAGTTGACCGACGAGTTGACCGACTATGTCGAGAACCGGTTCGCTCTGGGCGTAGCGTGGCGAGGAGTGGTCAAGAAGTAGTCCGAGCGACCCCACGCCGTGCGGTCGCTCGGGCCGCGGGAATGAGCACCGCGACCCCCCAGTCCGCGGCAGGCACGGGCCAGCTGTTGGCGACGCTCGGCCCGGCCCTGCGTGGCAGCCGCGGTGCGCTCGCGAGCGCCATTCTCCTCGGGGTCGCAGCCCGCTGGGTCTTCCTGCCCCTTCCCTTCCTGCTTCGCCGAATGCTGCACAGCGATCTGGTCGAGCCGCGGGGGGCGGGCGGGATGCAGTGGCCGGACGTCGCCCTGACTGCTCTCCTGGCCATGGCCCTGATGCGGGCGCTGCTGACCTGGGGCGGGCGCGTGCAGGCCGAACGGGCGGCCCAAGCCGCCATCGCAGCGCTGCGGCGCCAGATGACGGATCACCTCCTGCGGTTGAAGCTCAACTACTTCGACCGGCGGGCCTCGGGCAAGGTCCTCCTGCGTTTCGTATCCGACGCCAACGCGCTGAAGGCCTTCATCGCCAGCCGGGTCGTGACCTTGAGCGCCGACATTCCTACGCTCGTCGCCATCCTGGCTCTCATGTTCGTCATCAGCTGGAAGGTCGGTGTGGCGTCATGCCTGCCCCTCCCTGCGGCGGCGTATCTGTTCTGGCGATTCAATCCCATTCTGCGCTCTCGCGTGCGCGCCGCGCGGCGCGAGCAGAGCAACCTCTGCGCACACCTGACCGATCGGCTGGGGATGATGGACCAAGTGAAGGCCAACACGGCCGAACCCCGCGAGGCCGACACCGTCCGCGGGCTCGTCGACATCGTCGCCGAGGCCAACCTGCGGCGGGCGCGTGCAGAAGCCTTGCCCTTGAGCCTGACGACCGGCCTCATCACGCTCAACTTCGGCATCGTCCTCTGGGTGGGCGGTTACCAGGTGCTGGCGGGCACCCTACCCTCTGCCGATCTGTTCGCCTTGGTCTTGCTGTGCGCCTTCCTGCAGGGCCCGATCCAACGCTGCACCGCGGCAAACACGGCCACCCAGCGTGCTCGCGTCGCCGTCAACAGGATCCAGGCCTTTCTGAGCCATCCTGCCGATCCTTCCCGGCTGGCAGAGCTACCGCCGCTCGCTGCTCCCTACCGCGTCGAGATCGATCACGTCGCGCTGCGCTACTCGAGCAAGGCGCGCTGGGTCTTCACGGACCTCTCGGTCTCCATGCAGGGGCCGGCCCTCGTGGTCCTCGATGGTCCCGTGGGGGCGGGGAAGAGCGCGCTGCTCGGTCTGATCTTGAGGCTACGCCAGCCACAGCGCGGGGCCGTTCGCATCAACGGCTTCAGCCTGCGCACGGTCGGCATGCAGTCCGTCCGGCGCCAGATCGGGTGGCTGCCCCAGGAGGTCGCGCTCGTCCCCGGAACCGTCGGCGACAACGTCCGCTATGCAGCGCCGCAGCTGACCGATCAGGAGGTCGACGCGTGGCTGGTGCGCACGGCCGGACTTGATGCCGGTGGTGCTGCTCGACTGACCTGCGAGCATCCCGTCAGCGGGCTGGGACGGAATCTCTCGCCGCTGCAGCGGGTCCAAGTCGCGCTGGCGCGCGCCCTGGCTCCTGAGCCGCCGATCGTACTCCTCGACGATCCAACGGCGCACATGCGGCCAGCCGACGAGGAACGGCTCCGCGAGTTGCTGGGCGACCTACGGAAGCGGTGCCTGGTGGTGACCGCGAGCTCGCGCGATTGGATCGTGCGCGAGGCCGACCAGCACATCTACGTCAACGAACGACCGATCGCGCCGGACCTCGATTCCAACTCGAGGGCTGAGTCAGACGAAGCGGTACGCTCGTAGGGCGTGCGAATGGAACGAAGGCAAGTGCAGGGCGAGGGGCAACGGTCACTCCCCGATGCGAACCTCGAACCGCCCTGAGGAGTCCGCCGCGCCGCGGCGCATCGAATCCGTGTTGAACTCCAGGGCCAGATCCCCCCGCCGGTCGACCGCGATCAACCCTCCGTCTCCGGGGCGCAGCACCTGACCGACCACATCCTTGGCGGCCTGTTGGACGGACTTCCCGCCGAACTCCATCCGCGCCGAGATCGAATAGGCCGCGGCGTGACGAATGAACTCCTCGCCGGTTCCCGTGGCGGAGACGGCGCACGTGCGGTTGTCAGCGTAGGTCCCGCTGCCGATGAGCGGGGAGTCCCCGACGCGGCCGGCGCGCTTGTTCGTCAGCCCTCCCGTAGAGGTCGCGGCGGCGAGGTTGCCCGCCCTGTCGAGCGCCACCGCGCCCACGGTCCCGTGATCCCCGGCCTCGCGCTTGCGCACATCGAGGAGCTCGCGGTAGCGGTTCTCGGTGAAGAAGTACGCCGGGTCGACGCGCTCCACGCCCATCTCCCCGGCGAACTCCTCCGCGCCGCTACCCACGAGCAGGATATGCGGAGTCCGCTCCATGACGAGGCGCGCGAGCGAGATCGGGTTCTTGACCGTCGTGACCGCCCCGACGGCGCCGCAAGCGAGCGTGGCGCCGTCCATGATCGAGGCGTCGAGCTCGTTTCGGCCCTCGTGGTTGAATATGGCACCCTTGCCGGCGTTGAAGCTCGGGTCGTCCTCGAGGAGCCGAACCACCTTCTCGACCGCGTCGAGGCTCGTTCCCCCCTGCTCGAGTACCCCCGTGCCGAGACGCAGTGCACGGTCGAGCGAGGCCAGGTGGAGGTCGCGCTCAGCGGGCGCAATGTCGCGAGCGATCCTGCCTGCGCCGCCGTGAATCGCGATGGCCCAGCTGAGCGCCCGCTCCTGGCGCTCGTGCGCTCCCTCCGCTGCGGGCTCCGGGGCGTCGCTGCACGCTGTCGCCAGCGCGGCGCACAGCAGCGCCACCGCGGCACGGGACGCGAGCCCCGGCCCGGCGCGCGCCGTCCAGCGTGTCGTTGCCGTGTCCGGCGCGAGTGCCGTGGTGCTCAACGCAACCGCAGGATAGCAAGCGGCGGAGCCCGAGTCAGGCAGAGCACCCGGGGCGGACTTTGTCCACTCCGCGATCACGAGCTGACCGCTCGCGCGGGTCAGGGCGCGGCCGATCACGAGGCGCCGCACCTGGTTCGTGCCCTCGTAGATCTGCGTGATCTTGGCGTCGCGCATGTACTTCGCGATCGGCAGAGCGGTCGAGGCGACATAGCCCTTACCGGACCTTCGGGGCAATCCGATACTGGGAGGTCGGGGCGAAGAACAGCGTTCATGCGGACTATCCGCAGCCGCCCGCGAACATGAACAGCTACGACTGTGTTCTGCGAGTCTACGGGTTCTGGCAGGAGCACACGGCAGAGAGTCTCCGGGAGGCGCGCAACCGCTTGCCAGTGAACAGCTCGTAGAGCACACGTGCCAGTGAGTACGTGGCCGCCGGCGTACTTCTATTGGTACCGAGCGAGGCCCGGCTCGCTCCAGCCGTTGTTCCTTCATCAGCCGATCGCCCGGCCCGGCGGCGCGCCCACCGGGCAACCTCGATATCGTGCTCGGACCCTCGGGACGGCTGATCGATCTGGATGTGGTGCCGGAGTTGCACGACTCGACGGTTCGAGCCTCGACGGCCGCGACGAATTGGAGTCCGATATCGCCGACGCCCGCATCGAGATCGAGGAGACACTCTCGGACCCGCATGCGACGAAAACCTCGATCGCGTCGCGTGGACGTGCCCGCCCGCGCGCGTGGCCCGTTCATCGGCGCCGTCCTCCTTCTCGCCGGTGCGGCCATCGGGTTCGGCATCGGTCGCGGTCTCGCGCCGGACGCTCCGGAACGACCCGTGCGACGCTTCTTCCTGCCGGTCGAGGTGGAGGACGGCCAGGAGCCGCTTGCGAACCCCGTCCTCTCCCCGGACGGCCGGGCGATCGCCTACGGGTTCGCCGGGAGACTGTGGGGGCACGAGCTTGCTCAGGAGAAGCCACGAGCGCTTGACGGCACGGAGCGTGCGCAGTTTCCCTTCTGGTCTCCCGACGGCTCGCAGATCGGATTGAAGCGGGGGGTGCAGCGTCGGGTACGGGATCTCGACCCCGTCGCGGGCGAGCAGCAAGCGCACCTTGGTCAGCCGCAGGCCGTTCTCGAGCCAGGGTTCGATCCGGCTCTGCGCATCGCGACACCGCGACCACGACGGCCCGCGCTCACGCTCGAGTGCCACGTCGAGCGCCGCCACGATGGCCGCCAGCCGTTCCTCGGTCAGCGCATTGGGGACCGTCCTCCCGCCGCAACCCCTGGGCCTCGGCGGCCTGCGCGTAGCGCCGGACCGTTTTCGGATCGAGGCCGAGCTGGCGCTCGATCGGCTCCTTGCCCCGTCCGGCCAGCCACAGCCTGAGAGCTTTCCCGGATCTCGATCATCCCTACCTCGCGGTACGCCACGTCACCTCCCGGTCCACACGATCGGTTGTCGGGCGCCGGAGGATGCGTCAGCGCGTCAGCTCACGCGAGGCAGGAACCCATGGGGGGAAAGCTCGTGAGAAACTCAGCCCCCCGGGGGTGTGCTCGTGAGAAACCCCGGCTTCGGCGGTGGGGAAAGCTCGTGAGAAACTCGGCTCTCAGCGGTCCCTAGATCGTGAGAACCGACAAGCTGCAGCTCGGCGCGCCGCGCCTGCTGTTCGAGGGAGACGAGGCGTTCACTCCGTCGAGGGGGGTCGCGGTTGCGGAAGACGGGCGGTCCTTTGTCGGAATCCGAGAGCTGACACCGGACGAAAATGCGGCGAGGTCCGTCAGGGGATCCACGTCGTCGAGAACTGGTTTCCGGAGTACCAGAGATAGCGCGCACTCGGTTCGTCGAGGAGGCGGATGAGAGGCTCTACGCGAATCCCTTGCCGCTGCCGGGGAAGAAACCTTTCAACCCGCGCACGCGGATGTTGTCTGCCAGTGGATAGTCCTTGTCGCCTGGATAAACGACCGTGATGCTATCGAGTTCCAGGAGTTCGCGAGCACGGCCGAGTGAACGCGTCATGCCTGGAGCGCTCCCGTACTTGAACTCGAATCCGAGTTTCTGACTGCCGCGCACGATCAACAGGTCGAGTTCCGCTTGCTGGTGAACTGCCCAGAAGTAGACCTCATCCTCGTCCGCTCCGTTCAGCCTGATCATCTCTTCGAGGGCGAAGCCCTCCCATGAAGCACCGAGCTTGGGGTGGACGAGCAGCTGCTCGCGCGTTGTGGATCCGAGCAGGGAGTGGAGAATACCCGAGTCCCGGAAGTAGATCTTGGGACGCTTGACCTGTCGTTTTCCGACGTTCTCGAACCAAGGTTGAAGTCTACGAACCATGAACGTGCCGGCGAGGATGTCCAGATAGCGACTGGCCGTGGTGTCACTGACACCCATGGAGGATCCAATCTCCGAAGCGTTGAAGGTCTGCCCATGGAAGTGAACGAGCATTTGCCAGAAACGACCGATCGTCTGAGGCGGAATCGTGATGCCGAGCGCCGGGATATCGCGCTCGAGGAAGGTTCTGATGAACGTCTTCCGCCAGGCCGCACTCGTGTCGTTCGAGGAGGCGAGAAACGAGAGCGGGAAGCCTCCCCGGATCCACAGGTCATCGAGTGCATTCCCACCCACTTCGTGGCCGGCGACGGGAGTCACCTCCAAGAAGGAGATCCGGCCCGCAAGAGTCTCCGACCCCTGTCGGATCAGGTCACGAGACGCGCTGCCGAGGATCAAGAACCGCGCTGGACGATCGGCCCGATCAATCAGGGTCCGGAGTATCGGGAAGAGCTCGGGTCGGCGTTGGATCTCGTCGATCACGATGAGCCCCCGTAGATCCGCGAGGGCCAGCTTGGCATCATCGAGCCGGTCCAGGTCCGTCGGATCTTCGAGGTCGAAATAGTTGACGGCCGGCAGGCCTTGAGCCCACTCGGCAATGTAGGCTCGCGCCAGGGTCGTCTTCCCGCATTGACGCGGGCCCAGCAAAGTCACGGTCGGAGTGACCTCGAAGGCGCGGCGGATCTTCTGGATGAACTCCGGACGCTTCACGGCGAGGAGGTTATCATGAAATTTCTTCTATCACCGAAGAATATTCAAGATCATGCGCAAGTCAATGTTGTCAAATGACTTGCCGAGGCCGTTGCCCCGGAGATCGACGAGACGACGGAGCCCGGAGCCGAGCCTGACTGGTCCGCGCTGTTCGAGCTGGCGGGATTGGATCCGTCCGAGGCGACCGTCGCGGCACCGACCCTGCGTGCGCCGGGTGGAGCGGACGTGCGTCGAGCAAGTGGCCTACCCCGAAACCCCGCGAACCCGCTTGACGATCGAAGCCGTCGCCTATCGCGGCCGGACGACGATGTTCGAGGTCGTCCCCCCTTGGGCGGCGGCCCATGGCTTCTCGGCCGTGGGAGCCGGGAGAGAAGCTGGATGCCGTGATCTCCAGCGTGGGTCTGCTGACGATCGTCGAGGCCGGGCTGTTCCTGGCGCGCCGCAACCTACTTCGGGGAAGCGGCGACCGGCCGGGCGCGTTTCGACTCGCGCTGCTCGTGTTCGGCAGCTTTGTCCTGTCGTGGGCGTTCGGCGCGGATCACCAGCCCACCTTTGCCGAGGTCGGCCTCCTGTTCCGCCAGATCGCATGGGCCCTGCTCTCCGCCGCCATCACCTGGCTCGCGTACATCGCGCTCGAACCCTACGCCCGCAAGGTCTGGCCCGAGATCGTGGTGTCCTGGAGCCGCCTGATCCGGGGTCGCTGGCGCGACCCGCTGGTGGGCCGGGACGTACTGATCGGTTTCGCCTCGTGCTTCGTGAGCATTTACCTCGAGCTCACGGGCAGTCTCTTGGAGCGATGGCTGGACCTGCCGTCGGACGGTCCCACTCCGGTCTGGCTCTCCGGGCTCACGGGGGTCCGACAATCGCTCGCCAGGGACTTCCAGATCCCGAGCATCGTTTTCGGCGAGACCGTGGTACTCGTGTTTGTTCTCCTGCTGCTGCGGGTGATCCTGCGCAAGTCATGGGCCGCGGCCGCCACCCTCGTCCTGCTGTTGGCGTTGCCGTGGGTCGCGGGAGCGAGGAATCCTGCGCTCAGCGCTCCGCTCGCCTTCTTCGCTTTCGGCCTGTTCGTCTTCGTTCTCGTCCGCTACGGCTTCCTCGCTGCGGTCGCCAATGTCTTTCTCGCCTATGCGGGCCAATGGCAGGTGCATACCGCGGATCTTTCGGCGTGGTACGCGGGACGATCCTGTTCCTCCTGGCCGTCCTTGCCGCAATCATCTTCCACGCGTTCCGGATCTCCCTCGCCGGACGTCCGCTCGTTCGGGGCGCCCTGCTCGACGGCGAGGCCGTGGCTCGGCCGTAGGCGGGACCGCGGGGACCCGCGGGGAAGGACCGACCCCCCGGAGTGCTCATCCCAATGCGGAGAGAGACTCCCGGCCTCGGATCGGAGGCGGCGGGAATCGAACCCGTACCCACCGGTTATCGTAACTTGGTGATGGCGCACGACTTTCGTATCTTGACCTTGCTCATCAACGACTTGAGCGGCCGTGTTGAGTGCTCTGGGGTGCTCCCGAGTGCTCTGCAGTGCTCCCCCGTCATGGAGACATTTTGGAGACGGCGAGCCCGTCGCCTGAGACCGACATGGTCCCAGCACCAGAAGCGCCCGGGTGATCCGGGGCGCAGTTCGGAATCGGAGCGTCGGATCGGACCCGTGGACGCTGCGATCGGGAGGCCCGGAGACATGGAGTAGAATGGGGACGCCAAACCAACACGGCTCCATCGGAGGCACGACATGGAGTGGCGCGGGAGAATCATCGTGGATCCGGCGGTTCTCGTGGGCAAGCCGGTGGTCAAGGGCACACGTCTGGCCGTCGAGCTTGTCTTGGATCTCCTCGCCAGCGGCTGGACGCAAGACCAGATCTTGGCCAACTACCCCGGCCTGACGCCGGAGGACATTCGCGCGTGCGTGGCCTACGCCAAAGACGTCCTCCAGCAGGAGCACGTCTACCCTCTGTCGAAGGCGTAGACCCTGGATGCGGCTTCTCGCCAACGAGAACGTTCCGCTCGTGGCGGTGGAGGCGCTGCGGCAGGCGGGACACGACACCGCATGGGTCCTGACCGACGGACCCGGAAGCTCCGACGAGAGCGTATTGGCCCGCGCCGCTCAGGAAGGCCGAGTCCTGCTGACGTTCGACAAGGATTTCGCAGCGCTCGTCTTTCGGCGGGGCGCCGACGCGACCCGCGGCGTTGTTCTGCTCCGGGTCCCGATGATGCTGCCGGATGAGCTCGGTCGATTCGTCGTCGCGGCGCTCGGATCGCGCTCGGACTGGGAGGGCCACTTCACGGTCGTCGAACCGGGGCGGCTTCGCATGCGAGATCTTCCCCCAAGGCCCAAGCGCTGAGGAGCTCCGGCGCGTTCGCCCCGACTCGCACCTGTCGGTCTTCGATCCATGTGAGCGAGCGCCCCCTCGGAAAGAACCGCAGGATGTTGGCCACGCTACTTAAACTCTGGCGTGATGCTGACAAACGGCGTTCGCGGGTTTTCGAAAGGAACCGAATACACTTCCCGTTGACGCCATCGGGTAGTCAGGATCCCGTGTCTTGCAACGCCGGAGGAAACCTCCCCGGTCTCGTTCATGAGATACTGCCCCGTCATGGGGTCATGTCCCAAGTGCTCCGCAGCAGTCCCGGATGGCGGCCGTTTCTGTTCCTCGTGCGGGGAACCGCTCGACTCCTCCCCTTCCGCGCTGACCGAGACGAGCACACCCAGCGAGTTGCCAACAGCGGCCCCGGCCCCCGAGCGCAGTCCTGATGCCATCACGTCCCACCCCTCACTCGACCGCTCCCGTTTCGTCCCCGGCTCGGTGCTCGACAAGCGCTACCGCATCGTCGGCCTGCTCGGCCGCGGCGGCATGGGGGAGGTCTATCGCGCCGACGATCTGAAGCTGGGCCAACCCGTGGCGCTCAAGTTCTTGCCCGAGGGACTCGAACGCAACGAGCAGCGCCTGAACCGCTTCCTCGACGAGGTCCGTACGGCGCGCCAGGTGACCCACTCCCACGTTTGCCGAGTCTACGACATCGCCGAGGTGGACGGACAGCACTACCTGTCCATGGAGTACGTCGACGGCGAGGACCTGTCTTCGCTGCTGCGGCGCATCGGCCGCCTGCCCATGGACAAGGCGTTGCAGATCTCGCGCCAGGTCTGCGCGGGACTTCAGGCCGCTCACGAGCAGGGCATCCTGCACCGCGATCTCAAGCCGGCGAACGTGATGATCGACGGGCGCGGTCGTGCGAAGATCACCGACTTCGGACTCGCTGGCCTAGAGGCGACGATTCAAGCCGGCGAGATTCGCTCGGGCACACCGGCCTATATGGCCCCCGAGCAACTCGCAGGTCGAGAGGTCACGGTTCGCAGCGACGTCTACGCGCTGGGCCTCGTCCTGTACGAGCTGTTCACCGGCAAGCCGGCGTTCGAGGCCTCGTCGTTGACCGAGTTCGCTCGGCTCCACAGCGACACGACCCCATCGAAGCCGTCGAGCCACGTCGCGGGTTTCGATCCGGACGTCGAGCGGATCATCGTGAGCTGCCTGGAGAAGGACCCACGCGCCCGACCGGCCTCGGCGCTCGCCGTCTCCGCGGCGCTGCCGGGGGCTGATCCTCTCGCCGCGGCCCTCGCCGCCGGGGAGACACCCTCCCCGGAGATGGTCGCCGATGCGGGGGAGGAGCGGGGCCTGCGGCCTCCCGTCGCCCTGGCGTGTTTGGTCGCGATCCTCGCCGGCGTCGTCGGTGGCGCCTGGTACTTCGGCCGATTCCACTTTCTGGCGCGGGCGGGCCTGGATCGATCGCCCGAGGTGCTGGCCGCCGACGCCCGGGCCGTTCTGGAGCGGCTGGGCTACGCGGAGCCCGGGCTCGATCGGGCCTACGGTTTCAACGTGGACTGGAGCGCCCGGGGCGAAACCGCGGACGAGCGGTTCTTGATCCCGGACCCGCCGCCGCTGCTGCCGTTGCTCGTCCCGTTCTGGTACCGCGAGAGCCCGCGGCACCTCGTCAGCACCCGCACGAGGTTCGAGGGCTCCCCGATCACCCGCGACGACCCGCCCCTGGAAGTCTCCGGGATGGCCAACGTGCGTCTCGACACGCGCGGCCGCCTGATCGAGCTCGTGGTCGTCCCCCCCGAGGTGGACGAGAGCGACGGCCAAGGGCCCGAGCCGCAGTGGCCGGTGCTGCTGGAGGCGGCAGGGTACGCCACGGACGCGGTGACCGCCGTCCCGCCGGTTTGGAACGCGCCCGTGGCCAGCGACGCGCGCGCCGCCTGGGAAGCGTCTCACCCCGACGATGCGAGCGTGGCGGTGCGCCTCGAGGCCGCGGCCTACCGCGGCAAGCCGGTGTTCTTCAAAACCGTCTATCCGTGGACCCGCGCGGAGCGCATGGAAGCCCGAAGCTACTCGCTCGGGGATCGCATCGCGACCAGCATCTTCATGTCGACCCTGATCTTTTTGGGGATCGGCTGCGCTCTGCTGGCTCGCCGGAACCTGCGGCGCGGAAGCGGAGACCGGAGGGGAGCCGTTCGCGTCGCGCTCTTCGTGTTTCTGTCCGCAGCGGCGGTCCGGCTCCTGGAGGACCATCCGATCGTGCTCGATCTCTCCGTGCTGGGCCTGGCCGTGATCAACGTCGGCCGATCGCTCGTCGACGGCGTCCTGGCCGGAACGGTCTATCTGGCGCTCGAGCCCTTCGTGCGGCGGCTGTGGCCGGAGGCTCTCATCTCGTGGAGCCGGCTGCTGGAGGGACGGCCGAGGGACCGAAGAATCGGCCGGGACATCCTCGTGGGCGGCGCGGTCGGGCTCGTCACCAAGTTACCCCTGGCCGCTCAGCTGGCCCTGCTTCCCGACGCCGTGCTCCAGGGCGGAACCCCGATGTACCACGCCGGGACGAAACACCTGCTGGGGAAGGTCCTGTCGGACGTCGTCTATGCGTGCTGGCCCCCGTTGTTCCTGCTGGCCATCTTCCTGTTGTTGCGCTTCGTCCTGCGCAGACCGTGGATCGTCCTGACCGTCATGTTCGTCGCCGGGACCCTTGCGGGCGCAACCATGGCCGTCAGCGTCGTGGGCTGGATCGGGGCCGCACTGGGTACGGCTGCTTTTCTCTTCGTCTTGGTTCGCTTCGGCCTGCTGGCCGCCGTGATGTACTGGTACTACGCTTTTCTTTTCTTCTCCCCGATCGTCCTGGATCCCGCGGCCTGGTACTTCGACAGCTCCTTGTTCTTCCTGCTGTTTCCCGTCGCGCTCGCGATCTACGGGTTTGCCGTCTCCCTCGCCGGGCGCCCCATCCTGAGCGGCCGCTTCCTGGTAGGCGAACCTTCGTGATGCCGACCGTGTTGGCTACGCGCCCGCGCTCTCCGGTCAAGCGCACCCACTCGAAGGGTGGGGTCAACGGCGACGGGCGTGGTGCCGATCGAGGAACAGGTGTCCACCTGGGGCGCGCATTCTTGGAGACATGCTGGAGACGGGAAAGTCTACGGGTCGAAAAGCCCCCGTTCCCTGCACGATCGGGCTAATCGGACGCGGGACCTTGCCCTTGCGTCACTTGCGATCCTAACGTCCTGCAAGCAAAGAACTTCTGGTAAGGCGATGGTGGAGGCCTACAGCAGACTACGGGTAATCGACGCGTCCGGATCTACTACCGGTTTCATCCCCTCGCCGGCCAGTCTCTGTGGGTCCGGGAACGCCGCAAGGGGCCACCTCCTACCTACACGCTGGAGGCCCCGAGCGGCGAATGTCTCAACATCCCCGTGTGGATGACTGAGGAGTCGGCCGCCGAGCTCCATCTCGAGAACAGCCCGAGGCTGCACCCCCGGAAGCTGCTCGAGCTCTTCGCGCTCATCCGGGGGCAGCTGGAGCCGATCGACTGCCCGCATGGCATTCTCCGAAGCGATCAAGCAAAGGAGGATGCCCGTGACAACCGACCGACTCCAGTTATCACTAATACTCGAACCGCAGCGACTTGGACAACCCCTTCCTCCCGATGTTCGTGCGAAATGCATCGAGATCATCGCGCGGATGCTGCTGCACGCGCTGCGAAGAGAGGCCCAGCAGGGACAGGAGGTGGACCGTGAATCCTGCTGACCAGCATCGCATTGCCCCGCAACATCTCGAGCGCAGCGCGATCGTCTACGTCCGCCAATCCGATCCTCAGCAAGTCCGCGAGCACACCGAGAGCACACGACTCCAACGTGGCCTCCGCGAGAAGGCCATCTCCCTTGGCTGGTCCAACCCAACTCTCGTTGAAGACGACCAGGGGATCACAGCGAGTGGCTACGCCGACAGACCTGGATTCCAATGGCTGCTCACTCAGGTGACCTTACGCAAGGTGGGGATCATCCTTTGCATCGAAGCCTCCAGGCTCTCGCGCAACTCCAGGGACTGGGCTCACCTGTTCGAGATGTGTGGCTACTTCGACACCCTGGTTGCCGATCTGCAGCAGGTCTATGACGTCGCCATCCCCAACGATCGACTGGTGCTGCAGATCAAGGGCACGGTCGCGGAGCTCGAGCTGTCCAACATGAAGACCCGGCTCCGTGCGGGCATCGAAGCCAAGGCTGCACGCGGAGAGCTCAAGGTCCTCCTGCCCCCCGGCTACGTCTACGACGCCAATGGCCAACTCGTGATGGACCCCGACAAGCGTGTTCAGCAGGCCGTCCGGTCGATGTTCGAAGAGTTTGGCCACTCGACCAGCATCCGACAGCTGGCGCTGTCGTATCGCGACTCGCACACCCTGTTCCCCGTGAAGAAGCCGGGCAAGGATGGCGTCCTCGTCTGGGAGCTACCCAAGCCCGCTCTACTCCACAAGCTGATCAGTCATCCGATTTTCGCCGGCGTCTATGCTCGGGGACGCACCCACAGCTTCGTCGACTACGTAGACGGCAAGCTGCGGAAGCGGGTGAGGAGGATTCACTCGCCAGAGGAATGGAGAGTCTGTATAAAGGACCATCATGAACCCTACGTCTCGTGGGAGCAGTACGAAGGCAACCTGGCCAAGTTGGCCGAGGCCAGACCCCGGTGGCCCATGAGTGACCATCGTGGAGCGGTACGAGAAGGGCCGGCGTTACTCGCAGGTCTCGTACGATGCGGGCATTGCGGGCGCAAACTCCGCGTCGTCTACAACAAGAAGAGCACCGCACAGTACTACTGTGATGGCTCGGGGCCCCGGAACGTCCA
>Ga0187892_10002987_pt1 | contig 32039 bp, 29 predicted proteins | sample MA1701073metaG_FD_139345 | JGI IMG/M metagenome (GOLD analysis project Ga0187892, IMG submission 139345) | Bio-ooze microbial communities from a basaltic lava cave in the Kipuka Kanohina Cave System on the Island of Hawaii, USA - MA170107-3 metaG ...
CCGTCCCAGAGCAGCGTGCCGAGCTCGTGTGCGAACTCGAGACCGCGTCCGCGTTCGGTCGCGGCGACTCCGAGTCGGCCGAGGCGCCGCGCCAACGGTTGTTCCGATGCGATCGCCAGCGTCTTCGGATCCTGGTCGATCGGATCGGGCACCGGCCGGCGGAACTTCATGCCGTGAAACGAAGCGGTGCGCGCGCTGTCGAGCAGGAAATAGGGCCGCGCCAGCGGGTCCATGCGCTTGAAATAAGCCGGGTTGCGGATCGCCGCCGGATGGACGACGCGCAGTTCGATCGTCACGCGATACTTCTCGCGCAGCGCGAGGAGGCGCGGCAGCACGATGTAGGAATACGGGCTGCGGAACGACCAGTAGAGCTCGACCGTCGGGTCCATCGCTGCATTCTCCGGTTTCGCCGACGCGCCGCCGCCGGTTTCGCCGTCAATCGGTTTTGAGCGCGCTGGCGCACACCCACCAGTTCGGCCGTTCGCCGGCGACCGAGCGCGCGGCGCTCTCGGCCGCCGCACGATCCGCGAACAGTCCGAAGCAGGTGGCGCCGCTGCCCGACATGCGAGCCAGGAGACAAGCCGGTGCCGTTTCGAGTGCGGTCAGCACCGATCGGACAACCGGACGGCACGCGATCGCGGCGTCGGTCAGATCGTTGCGACATGGGCCGAGCCAGTTCGCCAGCGCGCGCGCATCGGCGAAGCGCGACGGCAAGGCCGGCGCCGGTACGCCGAACGCACCCTGTCGCGCTGCGAACACCTCGGCCGTTGCGAGCGGCACGCCGGGATTGACCAGCAGGAGACCCGCGGCCGGCAGCACGGGCACGGTCTCGACGCGCTCGCCGATGCCGCGCACGCGCGCCGGACGGCCGTCGAGGCAGACCGGCACGTCGGCGCCGAGCGAGAGGCCCATGCCCGCGAGCAGCGGGCCGTCGAGGTCGGTTCGCCACAGCCGCTGCAGCGCACGCAGCGCCGCCGCCGCATCGGCAGAACCGCCGCCGATGCCGGCGGCGACCGGCAGCTGCTTGTCGAGGAGCAGTGCGGCCATCATCGGGCGTGCCGTCGCGGCGGCGAGCATGATCGCCGCGCGCATCACCAGGTTGGCGCTCGCCTGCGGGCAGTCGTGCGCGAACGGACCCTCGATCGCCAGCGTGGCGTCGATCGCCGGCGAAGCGGTGACGCGGTCGCCGCAGTCGGCAAACGCCACCAGACTGTCGATCTCGTGATAACCGTCGGGCCGGCGTCCCAGCACGTGCAGGTAAAGATTGATTTTGGCCGGCGCCGCCTCGACGACGGTCGCGGTGTCGGTTTCGCCCGCCGATGGCTGCGAACGCCGTTCGCTCACCCGTCGGTCTGGCTCTCGGCGGTGTCGCTTTCCATCAGCCCGCGTTCGAGCTTGCCCTCGATCAGCGGCCGCAGTTCCTCGTCCGGGTCGAACGAGAGCGCGCGCCGCCACTGGAAGCGCGCCTCGGCATGGCGGCCGACGCGCCAATAGGCGTCGCCGAGATGGTCGTTGATGGTGGGATCGAGCGGCGTCAGCTCGACGGCGCGCTCGAGCTGCTCCACGGCCTTCTGGTACTCGCCGAGCCGGTAATAGACCCAGCCGAGACTGTCGACGATGTAGCCGTCCTCCGGCCGCAGCTCGACCGCGCGGATCAGCATGTCGAGCGCCTCGTCGTACTTCTCGCCGAACTCGATCCAGGAATAGGCGAGATAGTTCATCACGTAGGGCTGCTCGGGTTCGAGCTCGAGCGCCTTGAGGAAATCCGCCTCGGCGCGATCCCACTGCTTGGTGCGCTCGAGCACGATGCCGCGGAAGTAGAACAGCGGCCAGTCGGCGTTCGTCGGCTCGCCGAGGCGATCGACGGCGATGTCGTAATAGGGCACCGCTTCCTCGAAACGCTCGCGACCGCGCAGGATGGTGCCGAGAAGCTGCGCCGCATCGGAGCGGTCCGCGCGCTCCCCGATCATTACGTCGAGCGCCGCGATCGCCTCGTCGGTGCGGTCGATGAAATCGAGCGTGCGGGCGGCCTCGAGCCGCGCCTGCCAGTCGAATCCGGAACCGGCCGGCACCCGGTAATAGGCATCGATCGCGGCCTCGTAGCGGTCGTCGCCCGCCAGCGTATCCGCGAGAAAGATCTGCGCCACCGCGAAATCCGGCTTGAGATAGATCGCCTTGCGGGTCAGCGCGAGCGAGGTATCGACGGCCTGCTGGCGCTGCAGCAGGAAGGCGACATCGAACAGCGCCTCGGCGAGCCCGTCGGTCGCATCCGCGATCACCGGATCGACCGACGCACCCTCCTCGAGCGCCGCGTAGGCGGGCTCGAGCGCGAGATCGACACCGGTGCTCTCGCCATAGGCGTCGTAGAGCAGGCGCGCGCCGGCCTCGTCGCCCTGGCGTTGACGGAAATTGCCGATGATTTGCACTTCGCGCAGCGAAAGCTCCGCCGGGTTGGCGGCCAGCGCGTCGTAGATCGACCTGGCCTCGGCCGCGTCGCCCACGATTTCGTGCATCAGGCCGAGATGCATGCGGCGCAGCGGCTCGGCGCCGCCGAGCGTCTGCAGATTGCCGAGGCGCGCGACCGCTTCTTCGATGCCTTTGGCTTCGAGCCCGATCCAGGCACTCGCCAGCGGCACCACCACGCGGTTCACCCCGTCGACCGGCAGGTTTGCGACGTAGCCGTCGGCGGCTTCGAAATCGCCCTCGTGCACGGCGGCGATTGCCAGGGTGAGCCAGGCATGCGGCGAGGCGGGATCGTAGGCGACGACGCGTTCGGCCAGCGGCACCGCCTCGTCGATGCGCCCCTCGCTCACCATCAGCAGGTAGGTTTCGAGCAGCAGCGCCGGGTTGTCGGGATCGGCGCGCAGCGCCTCCTGCAGGAAGTCCGCGGCGGCGCCGAAATCCTTGGTGCGCTCGGCATGGATGCCGGCGAGATACTGGCCGAGCGGCGAGGCCGACATCGGCGCTTCCGGCGACGTCGCCTCGGCCGTGGTCGGGCGCGGGACGCAGGCGGCGGCGACCACCAGGGCAAACGCGGCGACGGACAGGCGGCCAGCCAGACCGGGCCGGGGTTGGAACAGGAAGCGCATGCGAGATCCGAGGCTGTCGGTTACGGGCCGCCGTCCATGGGGGCGGCACGGCGGCACCTTGCTGTGTCGGCACTTTAGCCGAGGCCCGACCGGTTCCGCCACCGGCCGGACGCGGGCAGTACCGTACCTACATGTTGGGATAATTCGGCCCGCCGCCACCCTCCGGCACCACCCAATCGATGTTCTGGAACGGGTCCTTGATGTCGCAGGTTTTGCAGTGGACGCAGTTCTGCGCGTTGATCTGGAAACGGGGACCGGCCGATTCCTCCACCACCTCGTAGACGGCCGCCGGGCAATAGCGCTGCGCCGGTTCGGCGTAGAGCGGCAGCGTGCGCGCGATCGGCACCGACGGATCCTTCAACTGCAGGTGCACGGGCTGGTCTTCCGCGTGGTTGGTGTTCGACAGGAACACCGAGGAGAGCCGGTCGAAGGTCAGCACGCCGTCCGCCTTCGGATACTCGATCGGCTTGCATTGATCCGCGGGCTTCAGCGTCTCGTGGTCGGCCTTGCGGTGCTTCAGCGTCCAGGGTGCGAGAATGCCGAGGCCGAGCGAGTTGAGCCACATCTCGGCGCCGCCGTAGACGGTGCCCCAGATCGTGCCCCAGCGCAGCGCCGGCTTGACGTTGCGCACCTTCCTGAGGTCGGTCCAGATCCAGGAATTGCGCAGCGCCTCCGGATAGCCATCGAGCGTGTCGTGGCTGCGACCTTCCTGCAGCGCGGCGTACGCGGCCTCGGCGGCGAGCATGCCGCTCTTCATCGCGTTGTGGCTGCCCTTGATGCGCGGCACGTTGACGAAACCGGCGCAGCAGCCGATCAGCGCGCCGCCGGGGAAGACCAGCTTCGGGATCGACTGCAGCCCGCCCTCGTTGATGGCGCGCGCGCCGTACGAGATGCGTTTGCCGCCTTCGAAGAAGCCGCGGATCATCGGGTGCGTCTTGAAGCGCTGGAACTCCTCGAACGGCGACAGGTACGGATTCTCGTAGTTGAGATGCACGACGAACCCGACCGCGACCTGGTTGTTCTCGAGGTGATAGAGAAACGAGCCGCCGCCGGTGCGCGCATCGAGCGGCCAGCCCTGGCTGTGGACGACCAGCCCGGCCTTGTGCTTCGCGGGATCGATCTCCCAGAGTTCCTTGATGCCGATGCCGAACTTCTGGGGATCGACGCCGTCGCGCAGCCCGAAACGCTGGAACAGACCCTTGGTCAGCGAGCCGCGCGCGCCTTCGGCGAAGAGCGTGTACTTGGCATGCAGCTCCATGCCCGGCTGGAACGAGTCCTTGCGCTTGCCGTCCTTGCCGACGCCCATGTCGCCGGTGGCGACGCCCTTGACCGAGCCGTCCTCGTTGAACACGACGTCGGCGCCGGCGAAGCCCGGATAGATCTCGACGCCGAGCGCTTCGGCCTGCTGCGCCAGCCAGCGGCAGACATTGCCGAGGCTGACGATGTAATTGCCGTGATTGTTCATCAGCGGCGGCATCGTCCAGTTCGGAAACCGGAAGCCGCCCTTCTCGGTCAGGTAGAGGAACCGGTCTTCGATGACGGGCGTGTTGAGCGGCGCGCCCTTTTTCTTCCAGTCGGGGATCAGCTCGTTGAGCGCGATCGGATCGGCGACGGCACCGGAAAGAATGTGCGCGCCGACCTCGGAGCCCTTCTCGATCACGCAGACCGCGACCTCGCCGCCCTTCTCGGCCGCGAGCTGCTTCAGCCGGATCGCGGCGGCCAGTCCCGCCGGGCCGCCGCCCACGATCACGACATCGAATTCCATTGCCTCGCGTTCGGCCATCGTCCCTGCTCCTTGCGCTTGGCCGGCGCGTGCCGCCGGCGCCTGCACCGCCGCTGGCGCCCGGCGGCGGGCGGCCCCGTTTAGCACAGGCTCTCGGAACCGGATAAGGGCGGCTGACGCCGCGCCGCGCCGCCGCTAGCCTCGACGGATGAACCCGCCCGATTCGCAGCGCGATGCGCTGGCGGCGCTGGCTTGGCAGGTCGAAGCCGGCGCGGATGAGGCAATCGAGCCCGGTCCGGTCGACCGGTTCGTGCCGCCGGCCGCGACAGCCGCCGCCGCAAGACCGAAGCTGGCCGACGCGCAGCCGCAGACCGCGATGGTCGCGCGCGCCCGTCCGCGCTTCGGCAAGGTGACGGTGGCGGCACCGCCGCCGGGCATCGAGGCGATCGGCGGAACGCCGGGGCATGTGCTCGCCCGGTCCGCTCGAAATCTCGAAGAGCTGCGCGATGCGCTCAACGCCTTCGACGGCTGCCCGTTAAAGGACACGGCGACCAACCTCGTCTTCGCCGACGGCAATCCGGAAGCCCGCGTGATGATCGTCGGCGAGGCGCCCGGCGCCGATGAGGACCGCGTCGGCCGCCCGTTCGTTGGGGTGTCGGGCCAGCTGCTCGACCGGATGCTGGCGCAGGTCGGGCTCGATCGGACCAGCGTCTACATCGCCAACATCATCTTCTGGCGTCCGCCGGGGAACCGGCAGCCGACCACCGGCGAGGTCGCGGCTTGCCTGCCTTTCGTCGAGCGCCATATCGAGCTCGTGAACCCCGACTTGCTGCTGCTCGCCGGCGGTGCGTCCGCCAAGACGCTGCTGGCACGCAACGAGGGCATCATGCGGTTGCGCGGACGCTGGCATCTCTACGAAAGCACCGGCATGAGCCGGCCGGTGCCGGCCCTGCCGACCTTCCATCCCGCCTTCCTGTTGCGCCAGCCGGCGCAGAAACGCGAGAGCTGGCACGACCTGCTGGCCCTGCGGGAGAAGCTGGATCAATTGGCGCACCCCTAGCGGTTGTGGGTCGCTGGCATTTATCCGCAATATGTGGTAAATCGCCACAGAAATGCCGGTTGCCTGTCCTGTCTGCGTAAGCTACGAAGGCGCCCGATGATTCATGAAAGATTCTTGCGCGTCCGGCCGGCGCGTTTGCTGCCCCTCCTGTTCATTGCCGGCTTCCTCCTGACGCTCCACCTCGATCCCGCCCCGCTCCGCGCCCAGACCCTGGGCGACGACGGCTTGCCCGCGACCGCCTCCCTGCCCCTCGGCACCGTCGAGGACGTCGATGCGGTGCCGACGCCGACCCCGCTCGACCGTGTCGACGCCGACCGCTACCGGCAGATATTCGAGCTCCAGGCGGAGTCGCGCTGGCACGAGGCCGACGCGATCATCGGCCGTCTGACCGATCTGCGCCTGCTCGGTCATGTACTGGCCGATCGCTATCTCAGCGACACCTATCGCACCTCCTATTCCGAGCTCGCCTCCTGGCTGGCGCGGTTCAGCGACCATCCCGATGCGCCGCGGCTCTATGCACTCGCCCTGAAGCGTATGCCCGCGGGCACGAGCCCGCCGGTCGAACCGTCGGTGCCGACCTTCCGCGGCGGCACGCCCGACAGCGGCACCGGCGGCGAGAACGGCGAATGGGCGGCCGGCCTCGAAGCCTGGCGCCAGGGCGATGCGGTCGGCGCCGCGCTGCAGTTCGAACTGGCGGCAGCGAACGCCAAAGATGTCTGGGCCCGCTCGGCCGCGGCCTACTGGGCCGCGCGCAGCCATCTGCGCGCGCGCCGGCCCGACCAGGTCAGCCACTGGCTGCGGATCGCAGCCGAAGAGCCGCGCAGTTTTTACGGGCAGCTCGCGCGTCGCGCGCTCGGACTCGAGGCGACCTTCGCCTGGGAACCGCAGCCGTTGACGCGGGCCGGCGCCGAGGCGCTGATGAAATCCGGCATCGGCCAGCGCGCGCTGGCGCTGCTGCAGATCGGCCAGGAGCGGCGCGCGGCGGCCGAGTTCCATGTGCTGCGCCCGCAGGCGAAGGCCGAGCTGCTGCAGGCGATGCTGGCTGTCGCCCAGCGTTACCAGTTGCCGTCCTTCGCGATGGCCGCCGGCAGCGTGGTCGAGGAAGTTACCGGCCTGCGCAACGACGAGGCTTTGTTCCCGATCCCGAGCTGGCAGCCGCATGGCGGTTTCAGCGTCGACCGCGCGCTGCTGTTCGCGATCACGCGGCAGGAATCGGGCTTCAACCCGTCGGCGCAGAACCCGTCGGGCGCGACCGGCCTGATGCAGCTCATCCCCTCGACCGCGAACGCGGTTGCCAAGCGGCTCGGCGTACCGGCCTCGAACCTGCGCGACCCGTCGATGAACCTCGCGCTCGGGCAGGAATACGTGCGGATGCTGCTCGAAGATCCGAACGTACGAAACGATCTGTTCCTGATGACGATCGCGTACAATGCGGGGCCCGGCAATCTCGCCAGGTGGATTCGCGACGTCGACTACCAGGACGATCCGCTGCTGTTCATCGAAAGCATTCCCTCGCGCGAGACGCGGCAGTTCGTCGAGCGCGTGATGGCGGGCCTCTGGGTCTACCAGGCGCGGCTCGGCCAGGCCACGCCGACGCTCGATGCCGTCGCGGCCGGCGCCTGGCCGACTTACACGGCGCAGGACGACAGCGCGCTGGCAGCCACAAATGTCACGAATTGACGACAGCCGGCCGTTTCTTCCGGTCCAGATCGCCGTTCTCACCGTTTCCGATACCCGTACCGCGGCTGACGACAAGTCCGGCGACACGCTCGCCGAGCTGATCGTGCGCGACGGCCACAAGGTCGCGGCGCGGGCGATCGTGAAGGACGATCGCGAGGCGATCAGCAGACAGGTTCAGGCCTGGATCGCCGATCCCGAAATCGACGTCGTGATCTCGACCGGCGGCACCGGCATGACCGGCCGCGACGTCACGACCGAGGCGTTCGAGGCGCTCTACGAGAAGAAGATCGACGGGTTCGGCGAACTGTTCCGCTGGATCAGCTACCAGAAGGTCGGCACCTCGACGATCCAGTCGCGCGCGACCGGCGGCGTCTGCGCCGGCACCTACCTGTTCGCGCTGCCCGGGTCGCCCGGCGCCTGCCGCGACGGCTGGGAGGGCGTGCTGAAGCACCAGCTCGATTCGAGGCACAAACCCTGCAACCTCGTCGAGCTGATGCCGCGCCTGATGGAGAAGTAGGCGCGGCGACCGTTAGCCGCGCCCGGCGATCCAGCGCGCGAAATCCTCGAACGGAGTTTTTCCCGTCATCGTCTCGGCGATTTTCAGTCCCACGACCGCGCCGAACTTGAAGCCGTGGCCCGAGCAGGCGCTGACGGCGATCGCGCGCGGCGACAATCGCTCGGCGACGAAGCGGCTGTCTTCCGTCATCGTGTAGCAGCAGGTCCGCGCCTCGAGCACGCGATAGGCGTCGAGACCGACCAGCCGCCCGCGATAGCGCCCGAGAATGTCGGCGGGCTCGCCGGCACCGACCTCGCGACCGCGATCGGGCTCGCGGCGCCTGCGATACTCGCCCGAGGCGACCTTGATGCGCGTGCCGTCGACCGGCGGGAAGGCGTAGATGTCGCCCGCCCCGCCGAAATCGACGATCGCCGGCGCTTCGTTCCACGAGCGACGGAACGATGCGGGCGCTTCGAGATAGAGCGAGACCTGGCGATAGCTCTCGGCGCGCGCTGCGAGCGCCGGCACCAGCCGGCCGATCCACGGTCCGGCACAGACGACCAGCGCATCGCCGGCGACTGTCGTACCGTCGGCGAGCGTGGCGCTCGCATTGTCCGGATCGATCGCTGCAACATGGGCGTTCGTTCGCAGCGACGCGTCGAGCCGGCGCGCGAGTGCCGTCACGATGCGCGCGGCGAACAGCACGCCGCCCCTTCGCATCAGGACGCCGTAAGCGATACCCGACGCATCCACGAACGGCCAGCGCGCCGCGATCTGCAATGGCGTCAGCCGTTCATGCTCGAGGCCCTGCTGCTCGATGCCCGGCATCGACCGGTCGATCCAGTCGCCGGTCTCTCGCGAAAGGCCGAGAATGCCGGTCTCGCGATAGAGCGTTTCGCCGAGATCGCGCCACATCGGCTCGTAGGCCGCGCGTGCGCTCTCGACCATCGCCGCATAGCCGCTCGGTTCCGGATAGAAGAAGCGCGTCATGCGTTGCTCGTCGACCGACGAGCCGAGCGGGTTGGGCACCGGCCCCTGCTCCAGCACGACCGCAACGTGGCCGGCCCGCGAGAGCGCCCAGGCGGTGGAGAGGCCGGCAATTCTGGCCCCGACGATCACGACGCGCATCTGCCCCGTTTCCCCCACATCTGGTGGCCGGAACCCTGTACCGCCCCAGCGGTTGAATCGGCGTTAGCGGGTTCCAATATGTCCTGCCGTCATGTTCTTGAAATGTTCACGTTCGCTCGCTAGGTTCAACCCATGTCTGCCAGAAACCGGCACAGAATGAACGAGGCCGCGGCGCCCGAGCCGCTCAGCCGCCCGGCCATCAAGGGCCGCGGCGCGGTTTCGAATCGTGCCGGCCGCTACGAGCCGGGCGACCGTACGCTCGAGGACGATGGCTGGAACATCGGCGCCGAGCTGATGGGCGAGCGCCCGCAGACCAGCGTCGCGCTCGATACCAGCCGGCGGGTGATCGCCCGCAACGAATCGCCCGATCTCGGCTTCGACCGTTCGATCAATCCCTATCGCGGCTGCGAGCACGGCTGCATCTACTGTTTCGCGCGCCCGACGCATGCCTGGCTCGGCCTCTCGCCCGGCCTCGATTTCGAGACGCGGCTGTTCGCGAAACCGGGCGCCGCCGACCGGCTGCGCGAGGAACTCGCCGCACCCGGTTACGAGCCGGCGACGATCGCGATGGGCACCAACACCGATCCCTATCAGCCGACCGAGCGCAAGCTCGGCATCACGCGGCAGGTCCTGCAAGTGCTGCGCGAATGCCGGCATCCGGTCTCCATCGTCACCAAGTCGGCACTGGTGGTTCGCGACATCGATATCCTGTCGGACATGGCCCGCAACGGGCTCGTACATGTGACGCTCTCCGTCACCACGCTCGATCCGGAGCTTGCCCGCAAGATGGAGCCGCGCGCGCCGGCGCCGGTGCGCCGCATCGAAACGATCGCCGCGCTCTCGGCCGCCGGCATTCCGACCGGCGTGATGGCGGCGCCGATCATCCCGGCCATCAACGACATGGAGCTCGAACGCATCCTCGATTCCGCGACGGCCGCCGGCGCGACCGGCGCCGCCTACGTGCTGCTGCGCCTGCCGCTCGAGATCAAGGACCTGTTCGAGGAATGGCTCATTGCACACTATCCGCAGCGCGCGCTGCGCGTGATGGCGCTGGTGCGCGATACGCGCGGCGGCAAGTCCTACGACAGCCGCTGGGGCGTGCGCATGAAGGGCGAAGGCCCCTATGCCGAGATGATCGCGCGGCGCTTCGCGCTGGCCTGCAAGCGTCTGGGCCTCGACCGCAGCCGCACGAAGCTCCGCACCGACCTGTTCCGCCCGCCGGTCGTACGACGCGATCCGCAACTCTCGCTGTTCGCCGACAGCGCATAGGTCCGGTTCCCGCATCGCCATCGCGACCGATCCCGCCTGACACGCGCCGCTCGCATGTTAGGATCGGATCGATGTACGCGCCGGATCAGCTCACCGAGTTCGCCATCGTCGCGCTGGTCGCCCTGACCTGCGGCATCCTGCTGGCGCGGCTGCGCCAGCCGCCGGTCGTCGGCTACATCCTGGCCGGCGTGATCCTCGGCCCGTCCGTCCTCGGGCTCGTCGCCAACCGCGAGGGCGTCGCCCTGCTGGCCGAGCTCGGCGTGCTGATGCTGCTGTTCGTCGTCGGCATGGAACTGTCGCTGGCGAACTTCAAGCAGGTCTGGAAGGCGGCGCTGATCGCCACGGCCGCGCAGATTGCAGCCGCACTCGCCGCAATGTGGCTGATGGGCGCGCTGCTCGGCTGGCCGCTGCAGCTTTCGATCCTGCTCGGCTTTGCGCTCTCGCTCTCGAGCACCGCCGTTGTCGTGAAGATGCTCGAAGAGATCGGCGATTCGCGCGACCGGATCGGCGAGACGGTAGTCGGCATCCTGATCGCGCAGGATCTCGCGGTCGTTCCGATGATCATCGCCGTTGACGCGATGGGCGGCGAGACGCCGAACCCGTTCCGGCTCGGCGTGGTGGTGATCGCGGCGCTCGGCATGGTCGGCGCCATCGTCTATCTCAGCGGCCGGCGCATCAACCTGCCGTTCACGCGCGTCATCGAGGGTTCGAGCGACCTGACGCCGCTCACGGCGCTGGTGTTCTGCTTCGTCGCCGCCTCGGTCACCGGCTTGATCGGGCTGTCGCCCGCCTATGGCGCGTTCCTCGCCGGCCTCGTGCTCGGCAACAGCTCCGTGCGGCGCCTGATGATCCGGCACACCGAGCCGATCCAGTCGGTGCTGCTGATGGTTTTCTTCCTGTCGATCGGACTGCTGCTCGACCTGCAGTTCATCCTCGACAATCTCGGCACGGTGCTGGTGCTGCTGCTGCTGATCGCGATCGCCAAGACGGCCCTCAATGCCGCGATCCTGAAGTTCCTCGGGCAGAGCTGGCCGAACGCGTTCCTGACCGGCACGCTGCTGGCGCAGGTCGGCGAGTTCTCGTTCCTGCTCGCCGCGATCGGCCAGTCGGCCGGCACGATCGACGTCTACAACTACAAGCTGGTCGTCTGCATGACCGCGCTGTCGCTGGCGCTGAGCCCGTTTTGGCTCCTGAGCGCGCGGCGCCTGCAACGCATCGCGCTGCTCGGCGTGACGTCGAGTCGCGAGACCTTGCGCATCCTCTACGGCTCCGAGACGCGCCAGGTCGCGGATCTGATCGGCCCGCTCTGGGCGAAATTCGAATCCCGGCTGAAACGGCTGCGCGGCCCCGATAGAATGGCGCCGTCGCGGTCGTCGCCCGCCAGCGCGCCGACGGCGGCGCCGAACGAGGGGGCTGCGGGGGACGATGGCAGCGCGAAAGGCCCGCCGACGATTGCCTAGTTTCCGTCACGAGGAAGAGCTCGGCGCGCCGACGGTGCTCGTCGCCGGCATCGACGAGGTCGGTCGCGGCCCGCTGGCCGGACCGGTGATCGCCGCCGCGGTGATCGTCGATCCCGCCAACCTGCCGCGCACGCTGCGGCGCCGGATCAACGATTCGAAACGGGTGCCCGAACCGGTCCGCGAGGAGATCTACGAAGCGGTGCAGGGCCGCATCGACTATGCGATCGGCCAGGCAAGCGTCGTCGAGATCGACACGCTCAACATCCACCATGCGAGTTTTCTTGCCATGCAGCGCGCGATGGCGGCGCTGCCGCGCACACCGCTGTTCGCCATCGTCGACGGCAACCGCGCGCCGGAACTGCCGTGCGAGACGCGTCCGGTGGTCGGCGGCGATGCGCTCTGTCTCTCGGTTGCGCTCGCCTCGATCATGGCCAAGGTGACGCGCGACCGGCTGATGCGGGAACTCGATGCGCGCTATCCGGGTTACGGCTGGGCGCAGAACGCCGGCTACGGCACCGAAGCGCACCGCGCGGCCCTACTACATCTTGGGGTCACCCCCGAGCATCGGACCAGTTTTCGATTTGTATCTGAACTTCTCTCCATAACAGACTGAATCCAGACACATTTCGGTTGACGGCGAGTCCGCGCTTGCCGATCCTCGGCGCCTATGGGGGGCACGAGGACAAGGGGTGCGGGCACGGGCGGCGCGGGGGTGGCGCCGCTCGACCTGCCCGTCGACCGGATCCTGCTGGGCGACTGCGCGCAGGTGATGGCGGGCCTGCCGGCCGGCAGCGTCGACATGATCTTTGCCGATCCGCCCTACAACCTTCAGCTCGGCGGCGAGCTGCTGCGACCCAACAATACGCGCGTCGACGGCGTCGAAGCCGACTGGGACAAGGTCGGCGATTTCGCGGATTACGACCGCTTCACGCGCGACTGGCTCGGCGCCGCGCGGCGTCTCCTCAAGGACGACGGCACGCTCTGGGTGATCGGCAGCTATCACAACATCTTCCGCGTCGGCGCGATCCTGCAGGATCTCGGCTACTGGATCCTCAACGACATCGTCTGGTGCAAGACCAATCCGATGCCGAATTTCCGCGGCCGGCGCTTCACCAACGCGCACGAGACGCTGATCTGGTGCGCGAAGGACAAGGACGCGCGCTACCGCTTCAACTACGACGCCATGAAATCGCTCAACGACGGGCTGCAGATGCGCAGCGACTGGACGCTGCCGATCTGCAACGGCAGGGAGCGGCTCAAGGACGACGAAGGCCGCAAGCTGCACCCGACGCAGAAACCCGAAGCGCTGCTGCATCGCGCAATCCTGTCGGCGACCAAGCCCGGCGATCTGGTGCTCGACCCGTTCTTCGGCACCGGCACGACCGGCGCGGTGGCGCGCAAGCTGGGCCGGCATTTCCTCGGCATCGAGCGCGAGAGGGACTATGCCGCCATGGCGCAGGCGCGCATCGCGGACGTGAAACTGCAGACCGACAGCGAGATCGTCGATACGCCCTCGAAGCGCGAAGAGAAGCGCATCCCGTTCGGCTGGCTGGTCGAGCGCGGCCTGCTGCCGGCCGGCACGGTGCTGACGAGTCCGAACCGGCAATGGACCGCCAGAGTCCGCGCCGACGGTACGCTGATCACCGCCGAGCATCGCGGCTCGATCCACCAGGTGGGCGCCGCCGTGCAGGGCGCGCCGGCCTGCAACGGCTGGCAGTTCTGGTGCTGGGAGATCGACGGCAAGCTGATGCCGATCGACACGCTGCGTCAGCGCCTGCGCGCCGAACTCAACTGAGCGACCGCGGTCCGCTCGGGCCGCACCGAAATGCCCATGTGCGCGGCGACCCGCCGCATCAGGGTCGGCAGCGCATGCCGGCCGAGCTCTGTCGGCTGCGCCCAGACGCCGGACGGGCGCGACCGGCCGAGGCGCGCGCGCACGACGGTCAGCTCGAGCTCGAAATGGGTGAAACCGTGCGTGACGATGCCGGCGACCCGTTGCCAGTCGGCGCGGCAGGGCGCCGAGGCGAGCGCCTCGTCGATCGACCAGGGCTCGTCGCGCCAGTCGGTCGAGGGAAACTCCATCAGCCCGCCGAGCAGTCCCGCCTCCGGCCGGCGCCTTATAAGCACCGCGCCGTCGGCGCGCTCAAGCCAGAACAGTACGCCCTGTCGCAACGGCCGCGGCGGCTTCGGCGCCCGCAGCGGATAGCGCGCCGGATCGCCGCCGCGGGCCGCGCGGCAACAATCCCGTACCGGACAGATCAGGCAATTGGGTTTCGCCGGTACGCAGATCGTCGCGCCGAGATCCATCACGGCCTGCGCGAAATCGCCGGCGCGCTCATCGGGCGTCAGCCCGTCGGCAAGCCGCCGCAGCTCGCCCTTCGCAGCCGGCAGCGGCGTTTCCACGGAGTAGAGCCGCGCCACCACGCGCTCGACATTGCCGTCGACCGCCACCGCGCGCCGGTCGAAGGCGATGGCCGCGATCGCGGCCGCGGTATAGGCACCGATGCCCGGCAGTGCGCGCAGCGCTTCTTCCGTGTCGGGGAAAAACCCGCCATGTTCGTCGGCGACGACGCGCGCGCAGCGATGCAGGTTGCGGGCCCGCGCGTAGTAGCCGAGCCCCTGCCATTCCTGCAGGATCTCGTCGAGCGAGGCGGCCGCGAGCGCCGCGACGTCGGGCCAGCGCGCGATGAAGCGCATGAAATACGGCCCGACCGTCGCGACCGTCGTCTGCTGCAGCATGATCTCGCTGAGCCAGACACGGTACGGATCGGGCCGCCGCCCGGGCGGCGCCCGCCAGGGCAGTACGCGGCGGTTTCGGTCGTACCAGCGGAGCAACGCGGGCGCGACGCCGGCGGTATCGGAAACGGGCGATCGGAGCTGCGATGCGGGACGGCGGGACATGGCGCCTTATAGAATGACCCGACCATGGCACCCGAGTCGAAGAAGAGCGGCGGCAAGAAGGATGCCGCCCGGCGGCGCGACAACGACCGTATCGGGCACACGCGCGCGATCGGCGCGCTTCTGCCCGGCATCGCCGGCGAGACGCTCGGCCGCCGCGGCTTCGCCGAGGGCACCATCTTCCGGCAATGGCGCGAGATCGTCGGCGCCGACATCGCGGCCGACTGCCTGCCCGAGAAGCTGGCCTTTCCGGCCGGCCGGCGCAGCGAGGGCGCGTTGCAGGTGATCGCGAACGGCGGCGCGGCGCTCGAACTGCAGCATCGCGCCGTCCAGATTCTCGAACGCGTGAACGCCTATCTCGGTTACGGCGCGGTCGCGCAGCTGAAAATCCGGCAGGGCCGTCTGCCGGTGCGTTTGCGCTACGAACCCGAGTCGGGCGAGTCGCTCGAACCGGGCGACTTCGAAGAACCCGGCCTGTCGGCGATTGCCGATCCGAAACTCAAGGAAGCCCTGGCCAGTTTCGGCCATGCTGTCCGGCGCGGCGAGCGCCGCAAGAAGCGCGCGCCGAAGCGCCGCTGAACGGCCGCCAACCGGCCGCATTCGAGTCGGAAAACCCGCACCGTTGCGAGGGATTGCGCCCCCCGCTGAATCCTGCCAAACACGCGAAAACGCGGGATGGGGGGCCCGACTCGGCCGATTGCACGACGCAACGGCCGGGCGTTCGCGAGGAGAGGGAAAACCGTGCACCGAAAGACGATCCTTGCCGGTATCGCCGCCGTTGCCGTCCTGGTGCCGGGCGTCGTCGCCTGGCAGGTCGGCCCGTGGCAGAACGATACCGCTGCGCCGTCCGAGACCGCCAGCGCCGACGGCGCGACCGTCGCCGACAACGCCGACCGGGAAATCGGTCCGCTCGCCGACGAGAGCGGCAATCCGATGACGATCTACGAGGACGATCACATTCTCGGCAGCCCCGACGCGCCGATCACGATAATCGAATATGCCTCGCTGACCTGCCCGCACTGCGCCGCGTTCCACAACACGGCGCTGCCGGAGATCAAGAAGAACTACATCGACGAGGGGTTGGTTCGCCTGGTCTACCGCGACTTCCCGCTCGACAAGGTCGCGCTGCATGGCTCGCTGATCGCCGATTGCGCGCCCGAAGAAAATTACTTCCGTATCCTCGGCGTCATGTTCAGCAGCCAGCAACAGTGGGCGACCACCGCCGATCCGGTTGCCGCTCTCGACCAGATCGGGCGGATGGGCGGCGTCGCACCGGAAGCGATTGCGGCCTGCACCAACGACGACGCGCTGATCCAGAAGATCCTGACCCGCGCGCAGGAAGCCCAGAACGTCTACGGCATCAATTCGACGCCGAGCTTCGTCATCAACGGCCAGATCGTAAAGGGCGCGCTGCCTTACGAAGAGTACGATGCGATCCTGAAAAGTTTGCTGCCGAAATCGTGACGCGTTGCAGGGTCAACAGCTAGGCCGTCGGAGCGGCGATTGGTTCACTTCAACAAACTGCGGCTGGCCGGGTTCAAATCCTTCGTCGATCAGACGGAGCTGCTGATCGAACCGGGCATGACGGGAATCGTAGGCCCGAATGGCTGCGGAAAATCCAATCTCGTCGAGGCGCTGCGCTGGGTGATGGGCGAGAACTCGCCCAAGCGCATGCGCGGCAGCGAGATGGAGGACGTGATCTTCAACGGCAGCGCCAGCCGGCCGTCGCGCTCGCTGGCCGAAGTGTCGGTCGCGCTCGACAACGGCAGCCGCAAGGCGCCGGCGCAATTCAACGAATCAGACGAGCTGGAGGTCGTGCGCCGCATCGAGCGCGGCATGGGCTCGACCTATGTCGTCAACGGGCGCGACGTGCGCGCCCGCGACGTGCAGCTGCTGTTCGCCGACGCGGCGACCGGCGCGCACTCGACGGCGCTGGTCAGCCAGGGCCGCGTCGGGGCGATCATCAACGCCAAGCCGACCGACCGGCGCGCCCTGCTCGAAGAGGCGGCCGGCATCACCGGGCTGCATTCGCGCCGCCACGAGGCCGAGCTGCGGCTGCGTGCGGCGGAGGCCAATCTCGCGCGGCTCGACGACGTGATCGTCACGCTCGAAGGCCAGCTGCAGGCCCTCAAGAAACAGGCCCGCCAGGCCAGGCGCTATCGCAACATCCAGGACCAGCTGCGCCGCGCCGAAGCGGTGCTGATGCACCAGGAATGGCAGGCGGCGCGCGAACGCGATGCCGCGGCGCGCCATGCGTTGCGGGAAGCCGAGAGCGCGGTCGGCGCCGCGGCCGGCGAAGCCGCGGCGGCGGCAACCGCGCAGGCCGGGATCGCGGCGGCCCTGCCGGCGCTGCGCCAGACCGAGGCGGCGGTCGCCGCCGAAGTGCAGCGCATCACGGTCGCGCGCGCCGAACTCGATCGCGAGGAAACCCGCGTTGCCGAGGCCCGCAGCGATGCCGGCCGCCGGCTCGACGAGGTGCGGGCGGACCGCGCCGGCGAGGAAGGTCGCGCCGCCGATGCCGCCACCGCCGAACGACGGCTGCAGGAGGAGCAGCACACGCTCGAAATGGCGGATGCCGGATCGGCCGAAGCCTTCGAGGCCGCACGCGGTCGCGCCGTCGAGGCCACGAATGTCGTCGCCGCCGGCGAAACCGCGCTGACGGAAGCGACGACCGCGCTGGCCGAGGCCGACGCGCGGCAGAACGCGCTCGCCCGCCGCATCGAAGAACTCGATGCCCGCCTGCAGCGGCTGATCGCGCGGCGCGGCGAACTCGAAGAGGAACGCAGCCGGCTCGCCGCGATCGACACCGGTGCGGCCGAACGCGCCGGGGCCGAGCGCCGCCAGGGCGAGGCCGAGACCGCATTGCAGGGCGTGCAGTCGCGCGCGCAGCGCGCCGAAGCGGCACGCACGCAAGCCGCCCTGAAGGAGGCCGGCGCCCGCGAGACGATGCAGAAGGCGATCGAGACGCACGGCCGCGCCCGCGCCGAGATCGACGCGATCGCCGCCCTGATCGCCGAGGGCGAAGGCGATTTCTGGCCGCCGCTGATCGATTCGCTGACGGTCGAGCCGGGTTACGAGGTCGCGCTCGGTGCGGCCCTCGGCGACGATCTGACGGCCTCGCTCGAACCGAGCGCCTCGATCCACTGGCAACAGATCGACGATCTCGCGGCTCCGCCGGCGCTGCCGGTCGGCGCCGCGCCGCTCTCGCGTTTCGTCACCGGCTGCGAGCGGCTCGAGCGGCGGCTCGGCCAGATCGGCGTCGTCGACAGCGAGCAGGCCTGCCGCGCGCTGCGCAACCAGCTTCACCAGGGCCAACGCCTGGTCGCGAAGGACGGCGCGATGTGGCGCTGGGACGGTTACACGGTCGCCGCCGGCACCGCGACGCCCGCCGCCAAGCGGCTGCAACAGCGCAACCGGCTGAACGAGTTGCGTGCCGGCATCGAGGCGCTGGCCGATGCGCGCAGCGCCGCCGAACGCGATTTCGCCGCGGCAAAACAGGCGCTGGTGGCCGCGATCGCCGACGACGACGCGGCACGCCAGGCCGTGCAGTCCGCCTATGCCGAACTCGACCGTGCGCGGGCGGCGCTGGTCGAACGCCATCGGGCCGCCGCCGCCGCCATCTCGCGGCGCGCCTCGATCGAGGATGCGCTCACGGCAACCGCCACCGACATCGCCGAAACCGAGACCGGGTTGCAGGCGGCGCGCGACGAGCGCAGCGCGCTGCCCGACCTGTCGGGCGCCCGGGCCCGCGTCGAGACGCTGCGCGATCAGCTCGCAGATCGCCGCGCACGGTTGATCTCCGCGCAGGGCGAGGTCGAACGGATCGAGTTCGACGGTACGTTGCGCCGCCAGCGTCTCGCCGCGATCGGCGACGAGCGCCATTCCTGGACCGAGCGCGCCGCGGCGGCGGCCCGTCAGCTCGAGGCGCTTGCCGCCCGCGCCGAGGCGATCGAGGGCGAGATCCGCCGCCTCGACCTGCGGCCGGCCGAGATTGCGACCGAACGCAACGCCCTGATGGACCTTGCCGAAACCGCCGAGGCCCGGCGCCGCACGGCTGCCGATGCGCTGGCGGCCGGCGAGGCCCGGCTCGCCAATGCCGACAGGGCGCTCAAAGCGATGGAAGCGGCGCATTCGACGGCGCGCGAAAACCGCGTGCGGGCCGAGGCCGGGGTCGAACAGGCCGTGCAGGCGCTTGCGGTCGTCGCCCAGCGTTCGCGCGAGCGGCTGGAATGCCCGCCGGAGGAAGCGCTGGCGCTGGCCGAGATCGATCCGGGCGAGGCGTTGCCGTCGGCCGAGGAAATCGAGGCGCGCGTGCAACGCCTGACCCGCGAGCGCGAGAATATCGGCCCGGTCAATCTGCGCGCCGAATCCGAGGCGGCCGAGCTCGAACAGCAGATCGCCGGCCTGCAGACCGAGCGCAGCGACCTGGTGAGCGCGATCGCGCGGCTGCGCCAGGGCATCGCCAGCCTCAACCGCGAGGGCCGCGAGCGGCTGCTGGCGGCCTTCGAGATCGTCAATGCGCATTTCAGGACGCTGTTCACCCGGCTCTTCGGCGGCGGCGAGGCGCATCTCTCGCTGACCGAGGCGGACGACCCGCTCGAGGCCGGGCTCGAGATCATGGCGCGGCCGCCGGGCAAGCGGCTGCAGGTCATGTCGCTGCTCTCCGGCGGCGAACAGGCGCTGACGGCGCTCTCGCTGCTGTTTGCGGTCTTCCTCACCAATCCGGCGCCGATCTGCGTGCTGGACGAGGTGGACGCCCCGCTCGACGACGCCAATGTCGACCGGTTCTGCACGCTGGTCGAAGAACTCGCCCACTCGACCGCGACCCGCTTCCTGATCATCACCCACCACCGCATGACGATGGCCCGGATGGACCGGCTCTACGGGGTCACGATGTCGGAACGCGGGGTCTCGCAGCTCGTCTCCGTCGACCTCGTGGAGGCCGAACGGCTGCGCGATGTCGTGTGACCCCAACTGCGACATTATGCCGTTTTTTCAACCCGTTAACCCCCTCCCCCGTCGCTTGACACCCACCGGGCCGGTAACTAAGGTGCGCCGCGCCTGCGCCGGGATTTCGCGGCGCAACAGCTTCCGACCGGGACGATGACGGGGGGACGCACGCCGCTCGAAGATTTGAATCGCCGGCTGACCGCTCTGCGCGAGCGCCGGCGCGAAGAGTCGACGGGTGAAGGATCGAGCGTGGTTCCCGGGAGCGCGATGGGTCTCGCGTTCCGCATCGGCGTCGAACTGGTTGCCGGGCTGGTGGTCGGGGGTGGGATCGGTTGGCTTCTGGATCGTTGGCTGAATACCGGCCCGCTCCTGCTGATCGTGTTCTTCTTTCTCGGGGCCGCCGCCGGCATGCTCAACGTCTGGCGGGCGGTGAAACACCTCAACCGGCCCGACGGGCCAGGAAACTGACGGCGGCAAACGGGCGCGACAGGCCGGCGCTCCCGGGCGCGAAGCGGGCGGTCGGCCGGAACGGGATTTATCGTGGCGACAGAAGCAGCGGATCACGGCGTCGGCGGACCCAGCCCCCTCGAACAGTTCGAGATCAAGCGGCTGGTCGACATCGATTTCGGCTTCGACGCCTCCATCACCAATTCGTCGATCTTCATGATGGTCGCGGTCGTCGGGGTCACGATCTTCATGGTCGTGGGCATGCGCGGCGGGGCGCTGGTGCCCGGCCGCTGGCAGTCGTTGGCGGAGATGTCCTACGAGTTCGTCGCCGGCATGCTGCGCGACAACGTGGGCAGCGCCGGGCGGCGCTACTTCCCGTTCGTCTTCACCCTCTTCATGTTCATCCTGTTCTGCAACCTGATCGGGATGATCCCCTACACGTTTACGGTGACGAGCCACATCGTCGTCACCTTCGCGCTGGCGGCGGTCGTCTTCATCGGCGTCACCGTCATCGGCTTCATCCGCAACGGCATCGGCTTCCTCAAGCTGTTCGTGCCGTCCGGCGTGCCGATCTTCCTGCTGCCGCTGCTGGTGCTGATCGAGTTCATCTCCTACCTGACGCGGCCGATCAGCCTGTCGGTGCGACTATTCGCGAACATGATGGCCGGCCATACCATGCTGAAGGTGTTCGGCGGCTTCGTCGTGTCGCTCGGGATCGTCGGCGGCTGGGCGCCGCTTGCCTTCGTCGTGGCGCTGACGGGCCTCGAGATCCTGATCGCGTTCCTGCAGGCTTACGTCTTCGCCATTCTCACCTGCATCTACCTCAACGATGCCTTCCACGTGCATCACTGAGGCGGATCGGATTCACCTGAACCCACCAACCGCGAACAGAAGGAAACAGGATCATGGAAGCGGATGCAGCAAAACTGATCGGTGCGGGTCTCGCCACCATCGCGCTCGCCGGCGTGGGCGTCGGCATCGGCAATATCTTCGGCAGCTTCGTGTCGGGCGCCCTGCGCAATCCGGCCGCGGCCCCGAAAGTGTTCGGCAACGTGCTGCTGGGCTTCGCGCTGACGGAAGCCATCGCGCTATTCGCGCTCGTCATCGCGATGCTTCTGCTGTTCGTGTTCTGAGCCGAAGCGACGCCCTCGACTGACCGCGCCTGCGGGCGGAGATTCCTTCGCCAGCAGGCCGGCATAACCAAGAGACGCGCATGCCGCAGCTCGACTTCGCCGACTTTCCGCCCCAGCTCATCTGGCTGGCGATCACGTTCGTCCTGCTCTACCTGCTGATGGCGCGCGTGGCCCTGCCGCGCGTGGCCTCGGTGCTGGAGCGGCGTGCGTTGCATATCGCGAGCGACCTCGAGAATGCCGAGAAGCGCCGTGCCGAAGCCGAGGAGGCGCTTGCCGCCTACCGGCAGACGCTGGCGGCGGCGCGGGCGGAGGCGCAAGCCGCCATCCGCAGCGCTGCGGACGAGATGGCGCGCGAGCAGGCGGCGCGCGATGCGGAACTAGCGGCGACGCTCGCCAAGCGCACGCGTGATGCGGAGGCCTCGATTGCCGCCGCCCGCGACCGGGCCTTGGCGGAGACCCGCGGCATGGCGGCCGAGATCGCATCGGCGATCGCGGCCAAGCTCGCGCAGGTGACGCCGGCGGCGGACCGGGTTGCGGCCGCGGTCGATGCCGTGCGGCGGGAGCGCGCCTGACGATGGTGTTCGCAGCGATCGCCGCCGACGAATCGGTGTTCGAGAGCCCGGAAACCTGGGTTGCTGTCGCCTTCGTGCTGTTCGTGGCGCTGGCGGGTCGGGCGATCTGGCGCGCGGTCGCGAAGATGCTCGATGCGCGCGCGGCACGCATCGGGGCCGAGCTCGACGAGGCGCAGCGCCTGCGCGAGGAAGCCGAGGCGCTCCTCGCCGAGTATCAGCGCAAGCAGCGCGACGCCAAGAACGAGGCCGAGTCGATCGTCGCCCAGGCCCGCGACGAGGCGGTGCGCCTGCGGCGTGAGGCGGAAGAGAACATCAGGCAGACGCTCGAGCGCCGCGAACGGCTGGCGCTCGAGAGTATCGCCCAAGCCGAGGAAAAGGCCCGTGCGGAGGTCCGTAACGAGGCGGTCGACGTGGCCGTCGCCGCGGCCCGCCGCATCCTCGCCGAGACGATCGACGAGAAGAGCGGCCGCGCGCTGACGGACCGCGCCATCGCCGAGGTCGAACGCAGTCTGCAATAGCGCGCGCCAGCGAATCCCGGTACCGAACGGCGGCCGCACGGCCGCCGTTTTCATTTCAGAGCGGCCAGAACCAGAGCAGCACCGGCACGCCGACCAGGACGACGATCGCCTCCAGCGGCAGGCCCATGCGCCAATAGTCGCCGAAGCGATAGCCGCCGGGGCCCATGATCAGTACGTTGTTCTGGTGACCGATCGGCGTCAGGAACGCGCAGGACGAACCGATCGCGACGGCCATCAGGAACGTGTCGGGATTGGCGCCGAACGCCGCGGCGATGCCGATTGCGACGGGGGCCATGATGAGGGCTATGGCGGCGTTGTTCAGAACGTCCGACAGGCTCATGGCGATGATCAGAACCGCCACGAGAACCAGCACCACGCCGCCCGGTGCCAGCACCGATACGATTCCGTTGGCGATCATTGTCGCCGCACCGGTGCTTTCGACCGCCTGACCGACCGGTATCAGGGCGCCCAGCAGGACGACGACCGACCAGTCGATGGATTCGTAGGCGCTCTGCGGCGTTATGATGCCGGCGAGCACGTAGGCGAGGACGGCACCGCCGAACGCGACCGGAACCGGTACCGTGCCCGTCGAGGCTAGTGCGATCGCAATCAGGAAACCGACGATCGCCATGCCGGCGCGGGTCGGACGGCGCAGCTTGAGATCGCGTTCGGCCAGCGGGACGCAGCCGAGCGCCGCCAGCGTCTCGCCGATCCGGTCGCGGTCGCCCTGCAGCAACAGGACGTCGCCGGCCGCGATCCGAAGCGAATCGATCCGCGCATGCCGTTGCCGACCGGCACGCGACACGGCCAGAAGGTTCACGCCGTAGCGGACGCGCAGGTTCAGGCCTCGCGCCGTCCAGCCCTCGATCATTGCCCGCGGCAGGACAACCGCCTCCACCAGCGCGACCTCTTCCGAATGCAACTTGAGTTCGCCGATCTCCTCCTCGCCGACCAGCTCGAGGCCGAGCGTCCGGACGGTTTCCTTGATGCCCTCGGCATCCGCACGAAGGATCAGCGCGTCGCCCGCTCGCAGGCGCTCCCAGCGGCCCGGGTTGAGAATCGTGCGCTCCTCGCGGATCAGACCGACGATTTCCCCTTCGACGCCGGAGAGTGCCTCCTGGGCGTCGCGCAGCGGCTGCCCGGTCAGTTTCGAATCCTCCGGCAGACGCACTTCGGTAACATAGGGCGCGATCTCGAACAGCTCCTCGGCCGCGCGCGCCGCCTTGCGTTCCTTCGGCAACAGGCGCCAGCCGATCAGCCCCACGAACAGCACGCCGGCGACCGCCACAACCGCGCCAACCGGCGAAAAGTCGAACATCGAAAACGACGAGCCGAATTTCTCGGCCCGATAGGAAGCGATGATGATGTTCGGCGGCGTACCGATCAGCGTCGTCATGCCGCCGAGGATGGATCCGAACGAAACCGGCATCAGCAGGATTGCCGGCGAGATTTTGGCGCGCTGCGCCGCGCTGATCGCGACCGGCATCAGCAGGGCGAGCGCACCGACATTGTTCATGAAGCCCGACAGGATTGCGGCGAGCGCCGGCAGAATCAGCATCAGCCGGAACGGACCGATGCCTTTGGGGATCAGGTAATGCGCGGCCAGGTCGATCGCACCGGTCCCCTGCAGACCGGCGCTCAGCACCAGGACGAAAGCGACGGTTGCGACGGCCGGATTGGAAAACCCGTCGAACGCATTGCCGAGCGGAACGATGCCGAGACCGAGCGCCGCGATCAGGGCAAGAAAGGCGACCACGTCGTAACGCCAGCGTCCCCAGACGAACAGCGCCAGGACCGCGACCAGGACGCCGAGCGATGCGGCCTGCGGGAACGTCATCGCCAACAACCGGGTTGGCACGCCGCGCCCGACGCGACGCACCGCCCCCTCACCGATCCTCGCTGCAAACCCGCCCCCTCGTTGCGCCGCGCGCCGCGGTCGCGATCAGGATACGGTCGAGCGCCCCTGCCGCGCCAGCGCCGCCAGCGCATCGCCTTCGAGCCGGTAATGCACCCATTGGTCCATGTGACAGAGGCCAGCGTGCTCGTAGAACCGGCGCGCCGGGTTCCAGTGCAGCACGTCGAGATCGACGCGCGGACAGCCGCGCGCGGCGGCAATCGCGGCGACCGACGCGAGCAGCCGGCGGCCGAGCCCGGCACCGCGCGCCTCCTCGCGCACGTAGAGCTCCTCGATATGGATGCCGCGGCGGCCTTCCCAGGTCGAATAATTGTGATGGAAGAGCGTGAAACCGAGCACGCGTCCGTCGTGCCGCTCCGCGATCAGTATCTCGCAGCCGGGATGCGGACCGAACGCATCCTTCACCAGGCCGGCCTCGGTCAGCAGCACGCGCTCCGGCGGTTCCCGCTCGTAGACCGCAAGCTCGATGACCATGCGGCAGATTTCGGCCGCATCCGAGACCGTCGCGGGCCTGACCGCGATATCCGCCTCGCGTTGCGGCATGGCGCTACTCCGCGGCTTCGCTGGCGGGCGCCGGCGGCTTCCAGCGCAGCACCGGATGACGCGCCGCCGCCGTCTCGTCGAGCCGACGGCGCGGCGAAAAGCGCGGCGCCTCGCTGAAGCGCGCGGCGTCGCCGGCCCTGGCGGCCCGCGCCAGCGCCTGCATCGCGGCGACGAACCGGTCGAGCGAGTCCTTCGATTCGGTCTCGGTCGGCTCGATCAGCAGCGCGCCGTGCACGATCAGCGGAAAATACATCGTCATCGGATGGAAGCCTTCGTCGATCATCGCCTTGGCAACGTCGAGCGTGGAAACGCCGGTGCCCTTGAGGAACTCGTCGTCGAACAGCGCCTCGTGCATGCAGGTGCCCGGGAAGGCCGGGGTCATGTCGTTCTTCAGAGATGCCAGTATGTAGTTGGCGTTCAGCACCGCGTCGCCCGAGGCCTGCGCCAGCCCGTCGCCGCCGTGACTCATCATGTAGGCGAGCGCGCGGATGAACATGCCCATCTGGCCGTGGAACCCCTTGAGGCGGCCGAACGACTTGCCCGTCCCGTCATGCTCCACCAGCCGGAAGCCGTTCGCATCGCGCACGACATAGGGCAAGGGAATGTAGGGTGCGAGCGCCTCGGAGAACACGACCGGCCCCGCACCCGGCCCGCCGCCGCCATGCGGCGTCGAGAAGGTCTTGTGCAGGTTGATGTGCATGCAGTCGATGCCGAGATCGCCCGGCCGCACGCGTCCGACGATGGCATTGAAGTTGGCGCCGTCGCAGTAGAAATAGCCGCCCGCCTCGTGCAGCGCGTCGGCGATGGTCACGATGTCGCGCTCGAACAGACCGCACGTATTGGGGTTGGTGAGCATGATGGCCGCGACGTCGGTCCCGAGTTTCTCCCGGAAGGCCGCGAGATCGACGCGGCCGCCGGCATCGGCGGGGATCGGATCGACGGTGAAGCCGCAGGCGACGGCGGTTGCCGGATTCGTGCCGTGCGCCGATTGCGGCACCAGCACGCGCCGGCGCGTGTCGCCGCGATCGTCGAGCGCGGCACGGATCGCCATCATGCCGCAGAGTTCGCCGTGCGCGCCGGCGCCGGGCGAGAGCGCGACCGCCGGCATGCCGGTCAGCGTTTTCAGCCAGTGCGCGATCCTGTCCATCAGCTCGAACGCGCCCTGCGCCGCGCGTTCCGGCAGCAGCGGATGCGCGTCGCCGAGCCCCGGCAGCCGCGCCATGCGCTCGTTGAGACGCGGATTGTGCTTCATCGTGCAGGAGCCGAGCGGATAGATGCCCATGTCGATGGCGTAGTTCTTCTGCGAGAGCCGCGTGTAGTGGCGGACGACCTGCGGTTCGGAAAGTCCGGGCAGCCCGATCGGACCCCGGCGCGCGAGCTTGCCGAGGCGCGGCGCGACCTTCGGCGGCTCGGGCAGATCGACCGCGCAGCGGCCCGGCGCGTCCTGCTCGAAGATCAGCGGTTCCTCGAGCTGCAGGCCGCGATCGCCGGTGAACGTGTCGGTGACGGCATCGGGCTTCATCGCAGGCACTCCGCGAGCGCCGCGCCGAAGGCTTCGAAATCGGCGTCGGTGTTGGTTTCGGTCGCCGCCACGATCAGCAGGTTCGCCAGCGCCGGATCGTCGGGCCAGAAGCGCGACGCCGGCACGCCCGCGAGGATACGGCGCTCGGCCAGCCTGTCGACGATCTCGGCCGCCGGTTTCGGCAGCCGCAGCGTGAACTCGTTGAAAAAGGACTGGTTGAGCGGCGTCACGCCCGTCACGGCGCAGAGCCGGTCGGCCAGCCTGACGGCAGCGGCATGGTTGAGCGCCGCCAGCCGGCGATAACCCTCTTCGCCCAGCAGCGTCAGATGGATCGTGAAGGCCAGCGCGCAGAGGCCCGAATTGGTGCAGATGTTGCTGGTCGCCTTCTCGCGACGGATATGCTGCTCGCGGGTCGAGAGCGTCAGCACCCAGCCGCGCCTGCCGTCGGCATCGAGCGTCTCGCCGACCAGGCGGCCCGGCATCTGGCGCACGAATTTCTCGCGCGCCGCGAACAGGCCGAGATAGGGCCCGCCGAACGAGAGCGCATTGCCGATCGACTGGCCCTCGGCGACGACGATGTCGGCGCCCATCGCCCCGGGCGATTCCAGCGCGCCGAGCGAGACGATCTCCGTCACCGCCACCACCAGCAACGCGCCCTTCTCATGGCAGGCCTCGGCCAGCGCCCGCAGGTCGGCGAGCTGCCCGAAGACGCTCGGGTACTGCACGATCACGCAGGCGGTGTTTTCGTCGATTTTCGCGGCGAGCGTCTCGCGACCCTCGGGATCGGCGGCGCCGGCATCGAGCTCGAACCCGAGAAAGCGCGCATGGGTCCGTGCGACCGCGAGATAGTGCGGGTGCAGGCCGCCGGAAACGATCGCGCGGTTCCGGCGCGTGATGCGCATCGCCATCATCACCGCCTCGGCCGCCGAGGTGGCGCCGTCGTACATCGAGGCGTTCGCCACCTCCATGCCGGTCAGCAGCGCAACCTGGGTCTGGAACTCGAAGAGGTATTGCAGCGTGCCCTGCGTCACCTCGGGCTGATAGGGCGTGTAGGAGGTCAGGAATTCGCCGCGCTGGATCAGATAGTCGACCGAGGCCGGCACGTGATGCCGGTATGCGCCGCCGCCGATGAAGAACGGCACGCCTGCGGCGCCGATATTCTTCGCCGCCATGCCGCCGATGGCCCGCTCGACCTCGAGTTCGCCCAGGTGGTCCGGCAGGTCGAGCTTCTTCTTCAGGCGCGCCGTTGCCGGCACGTCCTCGTAGAGCGCATCGATCGACGGCACGCCGATGCGCGCCAGCATGGCGCGGCGATCGGTATCGGTGAGCGGCAGATAGCGCATCACGAAAGCCCTTCGACGAATTTCCCGTAGGCGGCTGCGTCCATCAGCCCCCTGAGTTCGCCCCTGTCGGCGAGACGGATCTTGCAGAACCAGCCGGCGCCGGCGGCGTCGGCATTGACGGTCGCGGGTTCGTTCACGAGGCCGCTGTTGACCTCGACGATTTCGCCCGTCACCGGCGCGTAGACCTCGCTCGCGGCCTTGACGGATTCGACGACCGCCATGTCCTTGCCCTTCTGCACCTTGCGGCCGACCTCGGGCAGTTCGACGAACACCACGTCGCCGAGCTGTTCCTGCGCGTACTCGGTAATTCCGACGGTGCCGACATCGCCCTCGATGCGGATCCATTCGTGCTCGTCGGTGAACCAGACTTCGCTCATGATTTCGTCCCCCGTTAGCCGCGGTGATAATGCGTTTCGACGAAAGGCAGTTCTGCGACGGCGGCGGCGACCGGCTTGCCGCGCAGGTCGACGGAAAGCGCCGTGCCGGCGCGCGCAAGCGATGCGGGCACGTAGCCCATCGCGATCGCCGCTTCGAGGCTCGGCCCGTAACCGCCGCTGGTGATCTCGCCCACGGATTTGCCCGACGGATCGAGGATCGGCGCATGCGCTCGGACCGGGCTGCGGCCCTCGGGCCGGAGACCGATCCGGCGGCGCTTCGGCCCGTCCTTCAGTTCGGCCTGGATACGCTTTGCGCCGGGGAAGCCGCCCTGCTCGCGTCGGCGCCTGCCGATCGCCCATTCGATCCCGGCCTCGACCGGCGTGGTCGTTTCGTCGATGTCGTTGCCGTAGAGGCAGAGCCCCGCTTCGAGCCGCAGCGAATCGCGCGCGCCCAGCCCGACAGGCGCCACTTCCGGCTCCGCCAGCAGAAGTCGCGCGATGCGTTCGGCGTCGCCGGCCGGCATGGAAATCTCGAAACCGTCCTCGCCGGTATAGCCCGAACGCGTGACGAAACAGTCGGCGTCGATCAGGCGGAACGGACACGCATCCATGAATCGCATCGCGGCAACCGCGGGCAGATGACGCGCGAGCACCGTAACGGCTTCCGGCCCCTGCAGCGCGAGCAGCGCGCGATCGTCGAGTCGCGTCGCCGTCACGCCGGCGGGCAGGTTCTCGCGCAGATGGGCGTGGTCTGCATCCTTGCGCGAGGCGTTCACCACCAGCAGCAGCGCATCGCCCGACCGCGCCACCATCAGATCGTCCAGGATGCCGCCCTCGTTATCGGTGAAATAGCCGTAACGCTGGCGCCCGTCCCCGAGGACCGCGATATCGACCGGGATCAGCGCTTCGAGCGCCGCGATCGCGTCGGCGGGATCGCGCGCCGTCACGCGGATCTGGCCCATGTGCGAGACGTCGAACAGGCCGGCCTGAGACCGGGTTTGCTTGTGCTCGGCAATGATACCCGACGGGTACTGCACCGGCATGTCGTAGCCGGCGAACGGCACCATGCGGGCACCGAGCTCGCGATGCAGGGAATTCAGCGGCGTGGTCTTGAGATCGGCACCGGCGGACACAAGAACTCCCGGAACAGCATGTGGGGCCGACCCCGGCGGACCGACGATCCGGCAGGGCGCCCCCTCTGTCTCAGGAACCTGAGAGATTTCCCCTTCCGATGACGGAAAGGTTACTCCTTCGGTGGGATGCGCAACGCATCCGCTTTCCAGAGTGTCGTCGCCGCTGCGGTCCTTTTGCCTGAGAGTTTCCGGGGCGGTTGCTCCTTCGGCGCCGCAAAACGCGATCTCTCCCGCAACGGCGCGCCAAGGATCGTCCCAACGCGCGGCAGGGTCAAGGCCGGGCATGCGCACACGGCCGACCGGAAGACCGGTCAGGATTGCGGAATTCGCAAAGCGGAGACCGCGCCGGTCAGCGCTGGCGGTTGAACTCCATCTCCGCCGGCGTCAGCTCGATGCCGACATAGACGATATAGCTGTTGCCGAGCTCGTCGCCCCGCAGCGGGATGACCTGCTCGAGCTCGTCGGCATAGCCCTTCCGGGTCTCATTGCCTTCGAACTCGACCGCGACGTCGAAGCGTCGCCGCACGAGTATCTGCTCGCCGCGCGCGATGGCCACGAAATAGTTGAACCGCGCGAAACCGTCCTGGTTCGCCGGCCCCACGCCGACGATGATCGGCACCAGCATCGAGATGACGATCTCGCCGCCCTCGCGATAGACGCAGCTCGATCGCGGCGGTTGGATCTCGGCCTCGAACAGCACGTCGGTCACGTCGCGGCCCGCGCCCTGGAAGCGCGTCAGGTCCCGCGCATCGTCGACCACCGCAATCCGCGGACAGAGCAGCGGCGCCTCCGACGGATCGTCGGAGCCGGAATCGAACACGGTCGCTTGACAGGCGGAAACCACCAATACCGCCACAAGAGCCAGCAACAGGCGCCGGCGCCTCTGGTCAGAGTGCATTATGGGTACCGTCGCAGAACGGTTGGTTACGGGTTTGCTTGCAGCCGCAGAAGTACCTGGTCTCGCTCACGGCGGCCTCGTAGGCGATGGGGCTGAGGCCGGTACCCTTGTGCGAACCGTCGCAGAATGGCTGTTTCCGGCTGCGGCCGCAGGCGCACCAGAAATACTTCCGGCCCGCCTCGACATCGACCGCGTAGGGCGATTTTTGGGCCACGACGGGCTCGGCCATGATCCTCTTTCCCCCCGCTTGCGGGCTGTACTACCTTGCCGCCGCCGCAAAGCTGCCGCGCTGGCAGCGGCACAATAGGAAACGCCGTATCGGGGCACAAGGCCCTATAATCGCTGCCGATTTTCGCTCCCACGCCGCTTCGCGAGTGACCCACGTGCAACCACCGCTCACCGTCCTGCTGGCAGCCCCGCGCGGTTTCTGCGCCGGGGTCGATCGCGCGATCCAGATCGTGGAGCGGGCGCTGGAGCAGCGCGGCGCCCCGGTCTATGTCCGTCACGAGATCGTGCACAACCGGACGGTGGTCGAATCGCTCGAGGCCAAGGGCGCGGTGTTCGTCGAGGAACTGCAAGACGTACCGGACAATGCGACGGTGGTGTTCTCGGCGCATGGCGTGCCGAAATCGGTGCCGGCCGAGGCGACGCGGCGCGAACTCGACTGGCTCGATGCGACCTGCCCGCTGGTCGGCAAGGTGCATCGCGAGGCCGAACGCCACCACCGCGCCGGGCATCATATTCTCCTGATCGGCCATCGCGGCCATCCCGAGGTGATCGGCACAATGGGGCAATTGCCCGACGGCGCGATCACTTTGGTCGAGACGCTCGCCGATGCCGAGAGCGTCGCGGTGCCGGCCGGTGCGCGCCTCGCCTTCGTGACGCAGACGACGCTCTCGGTCGACGACACGGCCGCGATCGTCGCGACGCTGCAGCGGCGCTTCCCGTCGATCGAGGGTCCGCGCAAGGAAGACATCTGCTACGCCACGACCAACCGGCAGCAGGCCGTGAAGGCGATCGCGCCGCGCGCCGAGCTGGTGCTGGTGCTGGGGGCGCCCAATTCGTCGAATTCGATGCGGCTGGTCGAAGTTGCCGCCGGCGCCGGCTGTTCGAATGCGCGCCTGATCCGCAGCGCGGACGACATCGACTGGCGCTGGTTCGACGGCATCCGCACGATCGGCGTCACCGCCGGCGCCTCCGCGCCGGAGCTGCTGGTCGAACAGGTGATCGATGCCTGCCGGGCGCGTTATGACGTCACGGTAGAGGAAGTTTCCGTCACCCGTGAAGACGTGCAGTTCAAGCTGCCGCGCTCCCTCTCCGCCGCCTGATCCGAGCATGGCCGTCTATACCGAAGTTCCCGACGAGGCGCTCGCGGCGTTCGTGGCGCGCTACGATATCGGCGATGTCGTGTCCTGCAAGGGCATCGCCGAGGGCGTCGAGAACAGCAACTATCTGCTGCGCACCGAACGCGGCAACTTTATCCTGACGCTCTACGAGAAGCGCGTCGCCGAGGCCGATTTGCCGTTCTTCCTCGGACTGATGCAGCATCTCGCGGAGCGCGGCATCGCCTGTCCGACGCCGATCCACGACCGGAGCGGCGCCATGCTCGGCCGGCTCTGCGCGCGGCCGGCGGCGATCGTCAGCTTTCTCGACGGCATGTGGCCGCGCCGCCCGACGCCGCTTCATTGCCAGTTGCTCGGCGAGGCGCTGGCGTGCATGCACCGGGCCGGCGCCGATTTCGCGATCCGGCGCGAGAACAACCTGTCCTGCGCCGGCTGGCGGCGGCTGATCGATGCAAGCGGCAAGCGCGCGGACGAGGTGCAGCCGGGTCTCGCCGACGAGCTCGAGCGGCAACATGCGGCCATCGTTGCCGCCTGGCCGAAGA
>Ga0187892_10002988_pt1 | contig 32017 bp, 27 predicted proteins | sample MA1701073metaG_FD_139345 | JGI IMG/M metagenome (GOLD analysis project Ga0187892, IMG submission 139345) | Bio-ooze microbial communities from a basaltic lava cave in the Kipuka Kanohina Cave System on the Island of Hawaii, USA - MA170107-3 metaG ...
ACCTGCCGGTGGTGGGATTCGGGCAAGCATTTTGCCGTTGGTAGGCTGGGCTTGAACAATCCACCACCTGCCGGTGGTGGGATTCAAGCCCAGCGAAACTCAAAAAATTCGGGTAATGATAAGCCTCACGGTCTCTCCTACTGACACAAGCGATCCAGTTTAAGTCTGTTGGCGAATCAATTGGGCCAATTCGCCGATGGTATTGAGCGGCGCCAGCTCGTCGTCCGGCAGCCTGATACCCAACTTTTCTTCGATGTAACCGGCAATCTCCAACGCAGTGATGGAGCTGATCCCGATCTCGCCGAGCGTGCTCTCCATCTTCAATGTTGCGCCGGCGTGTTCCGGCGACGCGTCGACAAGGGCTTCCTTGATCAAACTCAAAATCTCGCTGTCAGTCACTGGTGTCCTCCAAATGTAATGATCAATCTATGCGGCGCAACACGACCTGCGCCAGAGATTGGTATCCTTTCTCGAATACCCTGACGCATCCGCCCAGATAACGCTCGTAATCCTCGAAGGTCTTGTCGCCCCACCGCTCCCGGATCAACGTTTCGTTTCGCTGTAATCCGCGTAGCCAGGCGGCGGCGGTCTTCGCGTAATGCTCGCGCCGCGTCCAGAATTCCATGACTTCCCAATATGGATTGACTGCGGACATGATTGCTTCTGGCCGGGGAGTGATCGCGCCGGGGAAGATAGAACTGGTTCCCCAGCCGAGGTCTCGCACATCCTCACGCTTACGCGGAAGGAGCGCGCCAATCACGCTTTGAAGACCGAACCATGCGCCAGGCGTCGTCCATTCCCAAACGCGGCGAAAATAGTCGCGGTAGACTCGGATGTTCTCGCCGCCGCGAACCTGTTCCGGCGTGGCGATGTGCTCGAACATCCCGATGCTGATCACGGCGTCGAATTTCTTTTGCAGCTTGTATTCAAGGTAGGAGATAAATTCGGCTGAAACTCCCGGCGCCGATTTCTCTTTGATCGCCGAGTACTGGGCGTGCGAGAGCGTGATCCCGGTGACATCCTTGACGCCCATCTCGCCGGCGAGAAATTCCATCAAGCCGCCCCAGCCGCAGCCGATATCGAGCACACGCTTTTCGGGCGTCACCCGGACCTTGTCGTGAAACCATTTCAGCTTGTTGGTCTGCGCCTGATCCAGATCGTCTGTCCCTTCGAACAGAGCGCAGGAGTAGATCATCCGCTGGCCTAGCCAGAGACTGAAAAACTCGTTCGAGACATCGTAGGTGACGGCAATATCCGCTTTTGTAGACAAGGGTAGTTCTCTCCCTTTTTTATGGCATGTGCAATCGGAGTCGAATTGGAAGCAAAAAGGGCAAGAAGGGCAAAGGGGGCAAAAAGTTTTTTTGTCTCTTTTGCCCTTCTTGCCTTTTTTGCTTCCTTCTTCGCGTTCTTCAAGACCTGTCGGTCAGGTCAATCGCACAGGCCGAAATTTTATTTATAACTCCGCCAACTCGCCCCGCTCGTAAAGCTGCTTCATCTTGCGCCGCTGAAGCTTCCCGCTGGTGGTTCTCAATAGCGTGCCTGCGGGGACGAGCGCAACCCGATGCACATCCAGACCGGTCGCTTCCCGAATCCGGGTAGCGATTGCGCGTCGCAAATCCCCTCCTTCGCGCGGATCAGCTTCCGCAACGATCACCAGACGTTCCTCGGCGCCTACATTCACACTGAACGCAGCCACATTTCCACGTTTGATCCCGGGCAGATCACGCACTGTCAATTCAATATCTTGGGGGTAGTAGTTCGCGCCACGGATGATAATCAACTCTTTGCTTCGCCCGCAAATGAAAAGCTCCCCGTCTGCCAGATAACCGAGGTCACCCGTGAGCAACCATCCATCCCGCCACGTTGCGGCGGTCGCTTCCGGATTCCTGAAATACCCTTTGGTGACGCTCGGCCCTTGAACGATGACCTCTCCTATTTCACGTTCCGGCAACCTCATCCCTTCTTCGTTGACGATGGCCACCTGGTGATCAGGAAGTGGAGGTCCGCATGAAACCAGATCGCTCGCTCTGCCATTATTCTCTGTCGCCGGATGCGCTCTTCCGCGTTTGAGAGCTTCCGCGTCAATTCGTTCAATGCGCGGCGCCACATCGTGCGGGTAGATGCTGACGGCCAGCGTAGACTCCGCCAACCCGTAACTCGGCATAAAAGCCTCAGCGCGAAACCCCGCCGGCGCCAGACGATCGGCGAAGTTCAGCAAGGTCGGAGCGTGAATCGGTTCGGCGCCGCAACCAGCCACACGCCAGCAACTCAAATCCAATGTCTCCAGGTCCTGATCGCGCAGGCGTTTCACCACCTGGGCGTAAGCGAAGTTGGGAGCGTAAGAGATTGTCCCCCGGTACTTGTCTATCGCCTTCAACCAAACCCTCGGATCGCGAGCGAAAGAGGTGGTCGGCAGAATGACCGCCGGCCCGATGTAAACCAGGGGCCCCAGAATGAAGCCGATCAAACCCATGTCGTGGTAAAGCGGCAGCCAACTGACCGCCACATCACCTGGGCCTCCGTTCAGCCCGTGCGGGCCGAGGAAGGCGGTGATATTCGCCATCAGGTTGGCATGCGTAACCATCACCCCTCTGGGCGACGAGGTGCTGCCCGACGTGTATTGCAGGAAGCAGATGTCTTCGGGAAATATCTGAGGCGGATCGAATGCTGGCGGGTCACTGGCAAAAGCCGTTTCTGTAGTGGCCAATCGCGTGTCTCCGGACGCGCGTTGCAGCATTTGTTCAGCGAAAGGCTTTGACGATTCGGTCGTCAGCAATATCTTCGCGCCGGCGTCCTCGATAATCCGCGCCGCATTGGCGAGAAAATGTTCGCCAGCTTTTGTCGCCATCGGCGGTGAGACAGGCGCGGGGATGACGCCGGCGAGAACGCATCCGAGAAAGCTCATGACGAATTCGTGAGCTTCAGCCATCATCAACACCACGCGATCGCCTTTCTTCAGCCCACTGTTGGAAAGATGGGCGGCGCGACGTCCGGCCTCGGCGTAGAGTTGTCTGTAAGTGAAATAGCGATCTTCGCCGCCGAAGCCGAGAAAACGCATGCCAGAGTCCGGCGCGGCAGGGATTCTCGCCATCGCCGCGATTAAAGTTTCGGAGGCGAAATTCTCTAAACGCGTCTCTTCTGCTTTGCGCTGCGGCATAGGGACTTGTGTCAAAAACGTGAATGCGGTCTGAGCGTCCGGATCAGCAAGGCGCTCCGGTAAAACGACGCCTGTGTAATCCTTGGTGAAACAGGTACGGATAACGTTGAAGATGTCTCAACCTAAACGGCGGGGATTGTATCTACGGCCCAATGGTAAGTCAATTAATCATATCAACCCGCCGCTTCGGTCCACTGGCAGCGTAATCCGAACCAACGTAAAAGCGACGCGATGTTACGCGCGTTGCAGCCACGACGCCAACCTGAAACACAAGCTGAACTATCTGCCGGCATAGGTATTACGAAATTATTACAATCGTTAGATGGCGCGCGCGGAAACAGAGCTTAGAGTTTTTCCACACCTGTCGGCACAACTGTTGCTCATCAGGCGAAGGTGACTGGCTGGGATAACGGAACAGTGGGAAGCTCTTTATCAACCTTTTTCCTCTCCCACCTGATTTCCGTCTGTTACCTATTCGCAGGCAACCTCCAGATCAAGTCGTTGCCGCGAGTGAAAGCGCACCCCTCCACAGCCGTTCATGCCATCCACGTCCACTCGCAATTCATCACTACTTCGCGCTTCGACGCGCCGGGCGACGTATCGCGCCTGAGCGCGCGGGGCAACAATCGTTCGCGAACCTTACCGGAAAATAACGAGAGTGAAGACGGTGTTGTCTTGATGGGAAACTCAACCGCGTCGGGATTCGATACGGGGTTGAACCGATTGCTTCCCCGCTCGGCTGGCGCGCTCGGACCGGTTTATCCTGAATATTACGGTGACACTTCTGTGATCTCGCGGATAACATCAGACATGGTCGCAACAATGTTTCCCGGCGCGCCCCGCGCCAATATCGAATTGTATTTGCCGATGGTGGTCAGAGGGCTGGCCGAATTGGAATTGGTTGACAAAACGATGGTGTTGATGGCGCTGGCCACCATCCGCGCCGAGACCGCCCAGTTCGAGCCGGTGAGCGAACTGGCGTCGGAACTCAACACTCCTCCCAACGGCGAACCATTCAGCAAATACGATTGGAGGGCGAATCTGGGCAATCTGGGGCCGCCCGACGGAAAGACGTTCCGTGGCCGTGGATTTATTCAATTGACTGGCCGGAGAAACTATCAGCGTTACGGCGAACTGTTGGGCTACGACCTGATCGGCAACCCGGAGCTAGCCAACGTTCCGCAGCCCGCCGCGCAAATTCTGGCGGCGTACCTCAAGGACAATGAACTCGCCATCAGAAACGCTCTGGCCGCAGGCGATCTGGCTGCCACGCGGAAGATCGTCAACGGTGGCAGCAACGGTCTGGACCGGTTCACCGCAGCTTGCGCAATCGGCGATCAGTTGATTCGATGATTATCTTTTCAGATGGCGAAATCCTATCATCGTCTGCCGTTCCTCATCCCACAATCTCAACGAGAGCGATTTCAAACTCTCCCGGAATCGGAGCACCGTGGATGATTGAAACAACGGCGTCTCTTCATGACACTGTTGTAATTTGTAGTTGGGAATCTTCGGGCTGAGATGGTGAATGTGGTGAAACCCGATGTTGCCGCTGAACCATTGGAACACGCGCGGCAATTTGTAATACGAACTGCCCATCACCGCCGCCGTCGTATAGTCCCAATCATCGGCGCTTCGCCAGTATGTGTCTTCATACTGATGCTGAACGTAGAACAGCCACACTCCGATCGCGCCTGCAATCACTTGCACCGGCAGCCAGATCAGGAAGAAGTTCTTGAACCCGATCGTTAAACCCAGAGTGAGGATGACAGCCAGCAGCAACGCGTTCGTCAGGTAGACGCTGTTGCGTTCGCGCCGTCTGGAAGTCGGGCCGACGAACCGGTGCCTGAGCATGAAGATATATTGCGGGCCGATGACCAGCAGCGTAAATGGGTGACGATAGAACCGGTAGCGAAACCGTCCCCAGCGCGAGAGCGCCAGATACTCTTTGACCGTCAAGGTATTGACATCGCCGACGCCGCGCCGATCCAAATCGCCCGACGTGGCGTGGTGGATCGCATGCTCGTGCCGCCATTGGTGGTAAGGCGTCAGTGTCAGCACTCCACAGATCGTCCCGACGACCTCATTCGCCCGCGACGATTTAAAGAACGATCCGTGGCCGCAATCGTGTTGGATAATGAAGATTCGCATGAGCAAACCCGCCGTCGGCAAGGCCAGCAGCAGAACCAGCCCATACGAGAGCGACAGGCTGCGATACATTAAATAGTAGAGCAAGAAGAACGGAACGAACGAATTGATGAGTTGCCAGATGCTTTGCCAAAGATCAGGGAATTGATATTTCTTTACCAGGTCTTGCCAGTGAGGTACAGCGGCGGTAGATTTGATGACGCTGGAATCGAACTTCATTCAAATATCTCCTAAACGAAATTTGTTTGTGCGGGGTATTCACGCTCGAAGCTGAAACCGCTTCTGGAACGTAGGCTGATGTTATGGGCTGAGCGCAGCGACAACAACAGCCTGATCGCCTTTCATCTCAGTATTACGAAACTATTACAATTATGAATCCATCACCCGCGACCGAAGTCGAGACTGAACCAGCGCGCGCTTCATTACGAGGCTCGCGCGTGCGCCATCGCGTATTGGCCCTGGCCGTCTGTCTGGCGGCGATCACTTATCTCGACCGCGTCTGCATCTCGCTCACCGCGCCAGCGATGATGAACGATCTGGGCTTGAGCAAAGTGCAGATGAGTTTCGTCTTCAGCGCGTTCACGTTGGCCTACGCGATCTTCGAGATTCCGACTGGCTGGTGGGGCGACCACGTCGGCACGCGGCGTGTATTGGCGCGGATCGTCATCTGGTGGTCAAGCTTCACAATGGCTACGGCGGCGGCTTTCAATTACGTCTCGCTGCTCGCCATCCGCTTTCTGTTCGGCGCGGGCGAAGCCGGGGCGTGGCCGAACGCGGCCAGGACATTTTCGCGGTGGTTCCCTGCCACCGAGCGCGGCACGGCTCAAGGGATATTTTTCATGGGCGCGCACCTCGGCGGCGGCGTCACTCCGCTGCTCGTCACTGCCATGCTCGGCGTAATGCATTGGCGCGCGGTGTTTGTCGTTTTCGGCGCCGTCGGTTTTGTGTGGGCGCTGGCCTGGCGCCGCTGGTTCCGCGACGATCCATCGCTACACGCCTCGGTGAGCGAGCAGGAGTTGTCTCACATTCAAAAGGGGCGCGGCGCGGAAGAGAGCCATCACCTGGACTGGAGCGCGTGGAAGCGGATGCTTTCCAACCGCAGCCTGATCGCCCTCTGCCTGATGTATTTCACGCAGAGCTATGGCTTCTACTTTTACATCACCTGGTTGCCGACTTATCTCGAAAAGGAGCGCGGTTTCAGTTCGCTCACATTGGGCGCGCTGGCCGGGTTGCCGCTGATACTGAGCGTGCTGGCGGATATGTTCGGCGGACTGACGACCGACCGGGTGACGAAAAGAGCCGGGTTGAGAATCGGACGTTGCGGGGTGGGCGGCGCGGCGCTCTTGCTGGCGGGCGTGTTTTTGATCGCCGGAACGGCGGCGGAAGACGCGCTGCTGGCGGCGATCCTGATTTCGCTGGCTTCGGCTTCATCCAACTTCCTGCTCGGCGCAAGCTGGAGCACCTGCATTGACATCGCGGGCAATCACGCCGGGGTCGTCAGCGCCTGCATGAACACCGCCGGGCAAGTCGGCGGCGCTCTCTGTCCCGTCGTGATGGCCCTGATCGTTGATCATTTTGCGAGTTGGAACGCGCCGCTCTATCTGGCAGGCGCGCTCTACCTGGCGGGCGCTATGTGCTGGTGGTTCGTTGACCCGCGCAAACCGATCCTGTCATCGCCGGGCGACACCTGAGACCATGGCTTTTGCAAAGCCGTTTTCAGGGGGCGATATGCCATATGTAATATGCAATATCGCATATGAAATATGGCATATCCCCAGTCCTGGCCCCCAAGACAACGCTACTTGCCCTCGTCCCTCCCCGTCGCTACAATTCCTGTTTGCTTTATCATTGAAATTCTCGTCTGTAGTACCTCATATGGCTATTGACCGCATAACTGTGCGCGGCGCGCGCCAGCACAACCTGAAAAACATCAACCTGGAAATCCCGCGCAACCGGTTGACCGTCGTCACCGGATTGAGCGGTTCCGGCAAATCCTCGCTGGCCTTCGACACGATCTACGCCGAAGGTCAGCGGCGCTACGTCGAATCGCTGTCGGCTTACGCGCGACAATTCCTCGAACAACTGGAAAAGCCCGACGTTGACGCGGTCGAAGGTCTGTCGCCCGCGATTTCGATTGAACAAAAAACCACCAGCCGCAGTCCGCGCTCGACCGTAGGCACTGTCACCGAAGTTTACGATTATCTGCGGCTGCTCTTCTCTTCGGTCGGCCAGCCTCATTGCCACAACTGCGGGCGGCCCGTTTCGCGCCAATCCACAGATCAGATCATCCAGAACATCAAGGAATTGCCCGAAGGCGAGCGGGTGATGATCCTCGCGCCCATCGTCCGTGGCCGCAAAGGCGAGTTCAAAAAAGAACTCGAAAGGCTGCAAAAAGGCGGCTTCACGCGCGCGCGCATTGACGGCGAACTGCGCTCGCTCGACGAAGAGATCGCGCTCGACAAACGGCGCAACCACACCATCGAGGTCGTGGTTGACCGCCTGTTGATCAAACCCGGTATCGCTCAGCGGCTGGAAGAATCCGTCCGAACGGCGACGAAGCTGACCGACGGCGTGGTGGTCGTTTCCATCGTTGACGGCGAAGAGCGGATGTATTCCGAACGGATGGCCTGCGTTGATTGCGGCATTTCGATCCCGCAACTCGAACCGCGCTCGTTCTCGTTCAATTCGGCTTACGGCGCGTGCAAAGAATGTCACGGATTGGGAACAAAGATGGAGGTTGACCCGGCGAAGATCGTCATTGACCACGCGATCCCGATTGGCGACTTGCGTTTCGTTGGCGACGCCGACAAAGCCACGGACGCATACCTGCGCGAGGCGTTGCTGGCCGTCGCGCGCCATTTCGATAGCGGCCCTGACCTGACTTTCGCCCAACTTCCAAAGAAAGCCCGCGATGCGTTCTTCTTCGGTCTGAAGGACAAGATCGAATTTCGCTACGGCGAATACAAGTACCAGGCCGAATGGAAAGGCGCGACGACGTTCCTGGTCGAAGCGATGAACCGGTTTCAGCAGAACGAAGATTCGTGGGAAGACAAACAGCGGACGGCGCTCGAATCGTTGATCTCGCCCATCACCTGTCGCGCCTGCAACGGCGCCCGTTTGCAACCTGAATCGCTGGCCGTGAAGCTCAACGGCAAATCAATCGCCGATTACGTCGCCTTGCCGATTTCCGAAAGCTTGAAATCGTTCGCCGAAGTCAAACTCACGCCGCGCGAAGAGATCATCGCCGGAAGAATTTTGAAAGAAGTCCGTGACCGATTGAGCTTTCTGCAATCGGTCGGGTTGGATTACCTGACGCTCGACCGCCCCGCCGCGTCGTTGTCAGGCGGCGAAGGACAACGCATCCGGCTGGCGACGCAGATCGGCTCGCAATTGCGCGGCGTGCTCTACGTGCTCGACGAGCCTTCGATCGGTTTGCATCCGCGCGACAACGACCGCTTGCTCGACACCCTGGCGCAACTGCGCGACATCGGCAACACGGTGCTCGTGGTCGAACACGACGAAGAGACGATCCGCCGCGCCGATTACGTCATTGATCTTGGCCCCGGCGCGGGCACGCACGGCGGCGAAATCGTCGCGCTCGGAAAACCGGAAGAGATTGCGCGCGTCACGGAATCAATCACGGGCCGTTACATCTCCGGCGAGATGAAGATCGAAATCCCGCCGCAGCGCCGCGCGCCCAACGGCAAAGCAATCGTCGTGCGCGGCGCTTCGGCAAACAACCTGAAACAGATTGACGTCACGTTCCCGCTCGGAGTCTTTTCGGTGATCACGGGCGTTTCAGGTTCAGGCAAATCAACGCTGGTCGAAGACATTCTGTACAAAGCCCTCGCGCGCAAGCTCTATCGCAGCCTGGCCGAACCGGGCGCGCACGCCGCCATCGAAGGTCTGGAACACATAGACAAGATCATCGAGATTGACCAATCGCCGATTGGCCGCACGCCGCGATCAAACCCTGCGACTTATACTGGCCTGTTCACGCCCATCCGCGAGCTTTATTCGATGCTGCCCGAAAGCCGCGAGCGCGGTTACAAGCCCGGACGCTTTTCGTTCAATGTCAAAGGCGGACGATGCGAAACCTGCCAGGGCGACGGGTTGAAACGCATCGAGATGAATTTCCTGCCCGACGTTTACGTAACGTGCGAAGTCTGCCGCGGGCGACGGTACAACCGCGAAACGCTCGACGTGCGTTATCAGGGCAAGAACATTTCCGAGCTGCTCGACACCACGGTCGAAGAAGCTCTGGCGATTTTGGAAAACCATCCGCAGATCAAACAGAAATTGCAGACGCTCTACGAAGTCGGGTTGGGTTACATCAAGCTGGGCCAATCAGCGACCACACTCTCCGGCGGCGAAGCGCAGCGCATCAAGCTAGCTAAAGAATTGTCGCGGCGAGCCACTGGTCGAACGGTTTACATCCTCGATGAGCCGACCACCGGGTTGCATTTCGAGGATGTGCGAAAGCTGCTGGACGTGCTGCAACGACTGGTTGATCTGGGCAACACCGTAATCATCATTGAGCATAACCTGGACGTGATCAAATCGGCGGATTGGGTGATTGATCTGGGGCCGGAAGGCGGCGAAGGCGGCGGGAAAGTCGTGGCCGAAGGGACGCCGGAAGCGGTGGCGAAGAACAAGAAGTCGTACACGGGACAGGCGCTGAAACCAGTGCTGAACGGACACCATTGAGGCATTACTTTCGACTTGCGCGCACTTCCTGCTTGAGGTCTTCGAATCGGGCATTGAGATTCTTCTCGATTTGAAGGATTTGCTGCTGTTGCGCTTCAAAACGCAAGTTCATTTGGCGTTCCAATGATTCGAACTTCGGATTGAATTCATTTCGTAGAGCGTTAGTTTGGTAGTAGATTCCAGCTATCATCACGCTCGCCATCACGACAGCAAAGCCAAGAAGCTGCCAGATCGTTTGCTGGCTGAAACTGGTGGAGACTCTCTTGATCTCCGCCACTTCACCTTGAGTTTTGGAAATGCTGGCTGAAAGCTCAGCATATTTTTCCAGGAGGGTCTCGTACTTGTTTTGTAGATCGCGCACTTCCACATTGATGGTATCCATAGTCAAGCTCCTTTCACTAGGGCAAGTATAGGCGAGAATAGATTCGCCTATCAAAGAAAAACACCCGCCGGCCAATAAAAATTCATGCAGCGGGAACGGAGAAAACTGAACTGTCAAAAGCCGGGACAAACGTTGTAAAATCCCGGCGCAGCATCAAGGAGAAAGAGTGATGAGCGCATTACGAAAACCAGCTTCCGATCTGTTGTTCACCATAGATGATCTGTCGAGGATGCCGGAGGACGGCAAGCTTTACGAGATCATTGAAGGAGAGCTTTACATGTCAACCCAACCAAACTGGCATCACCAGTATGCCTCCTCAAATCTTTTCCGAGCTTTAGAGAATTGGAATGATCGCTCTGGTCTGGGAATAGCTAACTGCGCGCCCGGTTTGATCTTCGGCATTCACGATGCGGTGGCGCCGGATGTCGTGTGGATCAGCCTCGAACGTTTGCCACAAGTTCTGGGCGAAGACGGCAAACTGCACGCCGCGCCAGACCTGGTGGTCGAAGTGGTCTCTCCCGGCTGGCAGAACGAGCAACGCGACCGCGACACCAAACTCAAGCTCTATTCTCGTCGTGGCGTTCGTGAGTACTGGATCGTTGATTGGCAGAAGCATCAAGTCGAAGTTTACCGACGCAGCCGCGCGAAACTGGTTCAGGCATCCACGCTGCTTCGTGATGATGTATTGACCTCTCCCTTGCTGCCCGGTTTTTCCTGCCAGGTTTCATCGCTTTTCATGCAGATTCCGCCAGCGCCCAAAGCCTGAATCCATCTTGAAAATCTCCGCCTCCATCATCGTCCGCAACGAAGAAACCAACATTGCCGAGGTCTGCCAGACCATAGCCTGGGCTGACGAAATCGTCATCGTTGATTCCGATTCGACCGACCGCACCGTCGCCATCGCCCGCCGCTACACCGACAAAGTCTTCAATCGGGAGTTTCGCGGCTACAAGGACAAACACGAATTCGCCGACGCCCAAACGACCGGCGACTGGATCTTCTGGATTGACGCCGACGAACGTGTGACGCCGGAATTGCGCGAAGCAATTGAAAAGCTGCGACAGCGTGATCCATCAACGCTACCCGACGGTTTCCGCATCGCGCGCAGCACGCAATACCTCGGACGATGGATCAAACACTCCGGCTGGTATCCCGATTACCAGATGCGGCTCTATCGCAAGGCCGCCAGTTACTGGGACGGCGTCTCGCCGCACGAAACCGCCCGCGTCGAAGGCCGCGTCGAAACGCTGCCCGGCGAATTCTTGCATTACACCAAGCGAAACTTGAGCGAGCATCACCGCGTGCTGGACGAATACACGACGCTGGCGGCTGAATACCACGCCAAGAAAAACAGGCGAGTCCGAGCGATTGACCTTTTCGTTCTGCCGATTGCCGCGTTCATCCGCACCTATGTTTTCAAACAAGGTTTCCGTGACGGCGTTCCGGGATTGATCATCGCTATGTTCACGGCTTACAGTGTCTTCCTCAAATTCGCCAAAGTCTGGGAAACAAAAAACGTTCAACCTGAGGAGTGAATATGAAACGATCCCTGAAGAGCCGGAGGGCGTTCCTGAAAACAGCCTCCGGCATAACCGCTTCCGCTCCGTTCATCAGTCTCATCCCGCAAGCCGACGCGCAGGCAAAGAAATTCGATCCGAACTTCGGCTCGGCCACTCAAGCTGTCAAAGCCCTTCGCGGCGGCGTCATCTCTTCGCGCGAGCTGACCGAGAGCGTTTTTAACCGCATCAAAAAATACAACCCGAAGATCAACGCCTTCGTCACGCTGCTCGAAGAACAGGCGATGGAGCAGGCGAGGAAAGCCGATGAACTGACTGCGCGCAAGAAAGCTGCGGGCGCGCTGTACGGCTTGCCGGTCGTGGTCAAAGACACTTTCGCGACAGCCGGAGTGAGAACCACCGCTGGCTCGAAACAATTCGAGAAATACATTCCGAAAGAAGACGCCGTGGTCGTGGCGCGGCTCAAACAAGCGGGCGCGATCATCGTGGGCAAAACCAATCTGCCGGAATTCGCCGGCGATTGGCAGTCGTACAACCAGATCGCGGGCGTGACGAACAATCCGTGGGACCTGAGCCGCACGCCCGGCGGTTCGACTGGCGGTGGCGCGGCGGCGCTGGCGGCGGGCTTCGGTTTTCTGGAAATCGGCAGCGACATCGGCGGCTCAATCCGCATTCCCAGTCATTTTTGTGGCTTGTACGGTCACAAACCCACACTCGATGTCGTCCCGCTCGCGGGCCACATTCCGCCGCCGCCCGGAGTGATCGCCCCGTCTGAACTGCCTGTCGCAGGACCGCTGGCTCGAAGCGCGGAAGACTTACTGCTCGAACTGGACGTGATTGCAGGAGCGGCGCCGGGCGAAGCCGTCGCTTATCGCTGGTCATTGCCCAAGCCACGTAAAGCGAAATTGAGCGACTACAAGATCGGCTTCGTGATTGACGACCCTTACTGCCCCGTTGATTCGCAGATGAAAGAAGTCCTCGTCCGGGCGATTGACGCGTTGCGCAAAAAAGGCGTGACACTCGTCGAAGGTTGGCCGAAGGACGTGAACCCGAACGCGATGCACGACAACTATTTCTTCCTGCTTTCGGCGATCATCAACGGGGAGATGCCCGAAGCCGCGTTGACGCCGCTGCAGGAAGCGGTCAAGAGCGGCGTGAAGGACCCGTGGCTCTTCGGCGCGCTCGCTTCGCACCGCGAATGGGCGCGGCAAACCGAAGCGCGGTTCAGAGCGAGAGCCATCTGGCAGGCGTTCTTCAAAGACTACGACGCGTTCCTGCTGCCGGTGGATTTCACGCCAGCGTTCACGCATAACAACGCCAACCCGGACATCCTGGCGCGTAAGATACGGACGACCGATGGCGAGCGCGAGTATCGTGACCAAACCAGATGGATTTGCTTTGCGACGCTGACTGGCTGTCCGGCGACGGTCGCGCCGGTTGGCCGAACCAAAGCGGGCTTGCCCGTCGGGATTCAGATTATGGGACCTTACCTGGAAGACGCCACGCCGATTGACATCGCCTGGAAGCTGAGTGAAATAACCGGCGGCTTCACTCCTCCGCCGGGTTATGGCGATTAAGCCGCTCACTCGTAACGCAACGCTTCAATCGGATCCAGCCGCGAAGCTTTGAACGCCGGATACATTCCCGCGATCAGCCCAATCACCACCGAGACTGCGAATCCGATGAAGACCCAGATCAACGGTACCTGTGAAGGCATCTTCAACAGGCTGAGCAGGAAGCTGATTAAGAAGCCGATGATGATGCCGACCACTCCGCCCAAGCCCGTCAGGGCGCTCGCTTCGAGCAGGAACTGCCAGATGATGTCGGCCCGGCGCGCGCCAATCGCCCGGCGCACGCCAATCTCTTTCGTGCGCTCCGTCACCGAGACGAGCATGATGTTCATCACGCCGATGCCGCCGACCAGCAGCGCCACGCCGACAATCGGGATGACGATCATCGCCACCATCGCCAGAATCCGGTTGAAACTTTCGAGCATCCCGCTCGGCGTCGCGACCTCGAAGCTGTTCGGTTTGTCCGCCGGAACCTGCCGCCGGCGGCGCATCAACTCCGTCGCTTCGTCAACCAGTTTTTCGAGGTTGCCCTGGCTCGCGCCGAGCGCTATCCAGTGGTCGTCCTGCATCGGATACATCGCGTGCATCACGCTGTAGGGAATGAACACCAAGCTGTCCACGGGCGGGCCGCCGCCGCCGAAGGGCTGCTTCGATTTTTCGAGCACGCCGATGACGCGGAAGACTTTGTTGCCGATCTGAATCTCCTTGTCGAGCGGCTCGTAGCCGGTGAAGAGCTTCTCCGCGATTTCGTGACCGATGACGGCGACCTCGATGTTGTGATGATCTTCGGTTTCGGTGAAAAAGCGCCCACGCGCGATCGTCACTTCGCGCGTGTTGGCGTAGCTGGCCCAGACACCGCGCACCTGCGGCGTGCGGACTTCGTTGTTGCGGAATTTGACCGGCGGCGGCATTCCGGGCGGGCGCAGGATCGGAGACGCGGCAATAGCCGAAGGCAGTTGGCTCAAAGCGACCGCGTCTTCGAGCGTGATCGGTTTGCGCTTGCGTTCCTCTTCAGTGAAATCGCTGTGGCGCGGGCCACCGCCGAACCGGCTGACGAAAGCGACGTTGGTTCCGAACTGCTCGATCTGCTCCTTCATTCCGGCTTCGAGGCCTTTGGCCAGCGAAGCCACGCCGATGACCGTCGCAGTTCCAATCACCACGCCGAGCACCGTCAGAAATGAACGGAATTTGTGCGACCAGAGCGTGGTCATCGCTTGAGTGAAAAGTTCTTTTGCTTGTTGTTTGAACATAGATTGCGAATCAGGATTGAGTTTGACGATCAGCGAAGGCTCAGCAAAATCAATGCAAACGAACCACTGTGAATCCTTCTGTATCGGCGGCATCGAGTAAATCGTTGTCGCCGCCAATGAAGTGATGACCCTTTGGATAACCGGTGCACCAAACCAGCGCAGCGGCAAGTTGAAGCGCGTCTCCTGCGCGGAGCTTATGTTTGCCAAGCAGATGCTCGGCCAAGTCACGCAGGCCATCACTGGGCTGAATGGCATTCCAATATTGGCGCAAGTGATTCAGCCGAGTGAGAGCCTGTTGGCTATCCAACACCGAAAGATATCCTTCGCGAATCAGGCGATTGAATGAACTGACAGCCTCAACTGATGTGCCCCACCAAACGATCTGCCGAGCATAGACACGAGCGGCCTGCCTTGCCTGAGCGCTGACAGCTTGCAAACAGCACAGTGGAACTATGGCGCTGGTATCCCAGAACGCTGACTGCAAGGCAAACTGTGGCTTGGGGCTAGTCTTCATCGCGTTCTTCTCTAACAACACGCAGCAGAACGTCCATCGGGACCTCCGGCGCGGGCAAATCCCAGAATGAATCGTCAATCGGCCCCTTGCCTAAACGAATCTTCCCTTGCGCGGCCAGGGCAAGAAGTTCGTCGTCCTGCTCGTCGCGGGACGCCGGCACGATAAAAGCAATTGGCTGTTCATGCTCGCGTATTTCAATTTCCTCTCCGGCCTTTACCTCATCAAGATACAGGCTAAGATGGGTTTCGAGTTCAGCAACATTTACCGCTTTCATATCTAAATCCTCCTGAATGATTGTTGAGGACCGTGTCAGCCATTAACTTTGCCTTCACTGTCTGGTTTGGATTCTATTCCTACTCCGCCCTCAACGCTACAATCGGATCCAGCCTCGCTGCCTTCCACGCCGGATAAATTCCGAAGACCAACCCGACGCCGCTCGAAACTCCAATCGCCAACGCCGCCGCCCACAACGGCAATTCAGCCGGAATCGGCGTGAAGGCGGCCAGCAGCTTCGAGATGCCGTAAGCGATGCCGAGTCCGATCAACCCGCCGACCAGCGAGAGCGTGGTTGATTCGACCAGGAACTGCGCCAGGATGTCTTTGCGGCGCGCGCCCAAACTTTTGCGGATGCCGATCTCGCGCGTCCGCTCGGTCACTGTCACCAGCATGATGTTCATAATCACGATCCCGCCCACGACCAGCGAAATCGAAACCACGCCCAAGGCCACCGCCGCGATGACGCCGAAGATCGCCTGAACGAAGTTGTTGATCGCATCGGAAGTGATCACGCCGAACGTGTCTTTGTCGTTGTAACCGAGTCTGTGTCGCGCCCGCATCAGCATCCGCGCCTGATCCTGCACTTCTTCGAGCCTGACGTTGTCGTAGCCTCTGACCGAAATGGTCAGGCTCTGGCGCGTTCCGAAGTTCTTCTGGAAGACCGAAAGCGGGACGATCACGAAATCGTCGCGCGATTGGCCGAAGAACGACCCCTGCTCTTTCGCCACGCCGATGACTTCAAATGGCGCGCCGTTAATTTTGATCTGGCTACCGACGGCTTCGCGTTTGCCGAAGAGTTTGTCGGCGATTTCCGCGCCGATGATCGCAACGTTGCGCCGGTGCTCATCGTCGGTCTCGCTGACGTAGCGGCCAAATTCGGGCTGCGTCGAATCAATGTTGACCATATTCGGCGTGTTGCCTTTGATGGTGACGTTGGTCATCTTTTGATTGGCCGACCTGACTTCGGCGGAAGAAAATCCCTGCACGCCGACATTCTCGGCCAGCGTCATTCGTTCGCGCAGGAATTCGGCGTCTTCCAGCGTGATGTCTTTGTTGCGGCGGCTGGCGCTGATGAAGTCCTCGAAGCTGGTGATCATCCCGAATTTGTCCAGGATCACCGTGTTCGCCCCCAGATCGGCCGTCACCGTGCGGTCAACATACCGGAAGAAGCCTTCGATCACCGCCGCGACGGCAACCACTGTCATCACGCCGAAGATCACGCCGAGCAGCGTCAGGAATGACCTCAATTTGTGCGCGCGCAGCGATTGAAGCGCAATCTTTACGCCTTCCAGAAATCGCATAGCTTTGTTGGTAATCCTCTTTGATGAAATCTATTCCGCAGACAGAAAAGAGTAACGAAGCGCCAGCGACTCCGGTTGCAGGTATTTGAGTGGTGGTTTGCAGACTTGGCTGAGATGAGCGATATGCGCTTCATTGACTAGAGGTCATGAGTGAAGGAAGCATGACCAGACAGAAAAATGTGAGACAGAAAAATAAAGAGAAGGATGGAAAGGTCTTTATTTTTCTGTCTCACATTTTTCTGTCTGGTCTGGTTGGTTTTGGTCACTCGACCACCCAGGCCCGTTTATGTTTGATCAGGCAAATGTGTCCTGGCATCAGGAGTGATCCGTTACTTGATCGTCACCGTCACCTGGTTCGAGCCGCTGCGGTCAACCGTGCAGACCACCGGGACTTCGCCGCGTCCAATCAGCGCGCGCGGCAACTCGACGTTGACTTGATCGAGTCCTGCGAAACCGCCCTGCGCTCCGGCGAACAGCGCCGGCGTTACGATCCCGCCGACCCTCACCTCCGTCGAGAGCAGCGAACTGCGCCCGCGAATGCCCGTGCCGAACAGCAGCAGGAAGACTCTGTCCGTCTGCGGCCCCAGATCAATCGGAAGCGCGATGAACCGGTTCTGCGCGGGATCGAAAGCGCCCACCGGCTCGAACTGCTGCGAGCCATCGGCCTTCACGCGCAAGACGACGGCGGCGGCCAGGCCCTGGCCGCTCGAGTTGGCTGAAAACAGTCCCGGCGCGACGGGCGCCAATCCAATGTAGCCATCCGACACCAACTGGCCGTCAACAAACACCGAGAGGAAGGCGTTCGCTCCCGTCGACGGCAGCGGCGCTCCATCCTCCGCCTGTGGCACGAGGAGGTTGATTTGATTGGGCGAGACGAAAAACAGCAGCGCCGGTTGCGGCTGCCCGCCCCGTCGCGTCACCGTCACTGTCGTCCCCGCCAGCTCGGTTGGCAGCGGCAAGGTCGTGGCGACCTGCGTGGTCTTCGCCAGACCGAGACCGAAGACCGTGGCGATGCTTCCCGGCGCGCTTCCCTGTCCGAAACTGGCGGAGGAGACCGTCGTCGGGCTGCCGAGTTGATTGATCGTCAACGTCTGCCCGGCAATCGTGACCGTGCCCGTGCGCGCCGCCGCACCGGGATTGTTGAAGATGTTGTAGCCGACTGGCGCGCTCCCGACACCGCCGAAGTCGGTCAGCGTGATCCAATCGGCGTTGCTCGTGGCCGTCCATCGGCAATGGCTTTCGGTCTCCAACAACACTCCACCCAGATTGATCTCGCCGTCTACGCTGATCAACCGCGCGGCGCCGACCGTCTGGCTGGTCCTGGAAAGCCGGAAGCCGCAAGGCGCGATGGTCAATGTCAACGAGTTCGACGCGCCGCCGCCCGGCGCCGGCGTCATCACGCTGATCTCGGCGTTGGCCGCGCTCGCCCGATCGCTCGCTGGCAGCGTGACTTCCAACTGCACGCTGCTGATCAAATTCGTCGTGCGATTGGCGCCGTTCAATCGCGCCACCGAACCGCTCGTGAAGTTGCGACCGAGGATGGCGAGCGTCACGTTCCCACTGCCAGTCGCCACGACCGTTGGATCGAGCCGAGTCAGGACCGGCGCCGGATTCTCCGCTGCGATGTTCAATTCGAGCGGCGCCGATTCCCGTCCGCCATCCGGCCCCGAAGTGAAGACAGTCACACGCGCCCGGCCCGCATTGGCCAGATCAGCCGCCGTGATGTCCGCCCTCAGCAGTGAAGGACTGAGGAATGTCGTTGGACGCTCCTGACCATTCCAACGCACTATTGATTTGTAACTGAACCCGCTGCCGTCAATCGTCTCCGGCTTGAAATTGGCGCCCTGCACAAAAAGCCTGAGGCTCTGCGCGCCAGGCACAATGGCTGTCGGGCTGAGCGTGGCCAATTCGGGCGCAGCGTTGTTGCTGGCGTCGAATTTGCTGGTGACTACGGCGCGCAGCATCAGGTTGACCGGCGCGTTGGCGCCGGTCCGTAGCGGTTGAAAGCTCGCGCCATTGTTGGTCGAAATGAACGAACGATTACGTGGCGCGCTGCTGGTGTCGCCCGCGAACGTCACGCTCGCCGATGAAGATTGCACGCCGACGTACAGATCGCCGCCGTTGACGGTCGGGCCATTGGGCAGCATCACCTCAAGGAAACGGCGCTGCGGCAGACTGGGAATCGTGATCGTCCGATCCACAAGCAGTTGGGGATTGGCGGGCGGCTGCCCCGTTCTGGCCGGATCAGCGAAGACGACGATGCGCAACGGCTGCCCAACGGGAGACGAGCCATCCGCCGGCGCCGGCAAGTGCACACGCGCGGCCTGGACGGTGAAGGGATAGCGCGACGGAATAAAGCGGTTGACGATGAGCGCGCCGCTTGAAGCCAAGGTCTCTTCGCGCGAGTTGTCGTCGTGCGAGAGCGCCTCCATCACTTCCGTACCGGGACGGATGCGATACGTTAAATAGCTCATCGCCAGCAGATCATTCGCTGTGACGCCACCGCGTTCGCCGGGCGCATAGGTCGGATCCATAATGCCGATGTATTGTCCGGTCAGCGCGTCATCTTTCCAATGAGCCGCCGGCTGCCCGTCACCACCCGTGCCATCAGGCCTCGCCGTCGAAAGCGGCAATTCCACATCCCCGGTGAAAAAGATTTGCTCACCCCCGGAACGCTGCACTCGGACAGCGCCATTGAAAGTCTCCATTGTTACCCCGGGCCTGAACCGGTAGAGATCGAGAATAGATGGCGAAGCAATGATGGGACCGATCGGCCCCGGACGCGGCGCAGGATTGATCTCACGCTCTCCGACGCCGGAGATGAAACCAAAGACACGCGCCAGTTCGCGTAGGACCAATCCCTCAAAATCAAGTTTGTCGGCCTCGATCCCATCGCTCGGATCGTAATCGAAGTTGATCGCGGAATTGAACCCAATAGCCTGACGTGACCGGAATATGCCCACAGAATCCGGAAACAGAGAGTGAGAGACCGGATTAGTCCAACTCACCGTATCTGTCTCACCGACGTCGGTCTTAACCGGAAATGGCAACGCTTCATAGACAAGAGTCTGTTGTGATGAAGCTGAGACTCTGCCGAATATCTCGCTGAATGGCGTCACCGCAACAATACCATTGGTATCCATAGTTGTAATCCCTATGGTACTTACCGATGGATACGCCGCGCCGAACCAGTTTGGGCCGAAGTCCACGTCTATGTCGGTGTTGATAGTTTGACTGGAATTGAGCTGGCTCGCCTGAATGATAGATTCCCATTTGGAAGCCGCGCGCAGGAAAGTCGCCTTTGCCGCCGGATAGCCTTCGAGCTGCTGTGTGGCGCGTAGAACTATCTTATATCTCCCCTGATCCTGAGCCGTCGCCAGTTGTTGCGCCACTGGCTCACCGGAAATGGAATGCAGAGGGACAGTCCTTTCACTCGCCAGAAATCGCTGTTTTTCCTGCTCGGTCATCTGGCGACAAGCTGTGCTGCCCTGGGATTGGTACGTCACGAAACTATGGGACTCTGCCCCCCCGCGATGCCAGTAACCGACATCAGATGACGGGCTACTGGCTGGCTCCTGAGCGGAGTGCCTGCGCGACGAAGCCAAGATAATCAGCGCACAGAAGAGAAGTACGCATAAAAGTGTTCTGGAATTTCTGTTACTCATTGGAATACCTCGTAGGGCGTAGATAGGGATGCGCGCGCAAAACGCCACTGGCTGAACCAGGCAGCCGAAGAGGCGCAGCGCGACCAGGCCATCGAATGAGCGCACAGTCGGGCTGGTGGAGGCGCTGTACGCCAGGTCAATCAAGTCACGGGTTGAAGAGCAATTGGAATATTGGCGCCGGATCGGTAGCGCGAGGCGGAGGCACAATACAACTATCTTCAGCGGCGCGCAATATTTTCCACTTTCGCTTTCTGTTAAATCCGATCCAAAGAAATGCGAAATTGGCCGGGTGAAATTGGCTGGGAATTGGTTCTGTACAAATGAAAATTTCTTTCTAAAATGGCGCGCCATAGCAGGCCATCGAATGGAGACATGAAAACAGTGATTATTGAACTCGACCGTGAGAGCCACATTCCGTTGTACGCCCAGATCGCCACGCAGGTGCGCGAGATGATCAGCCGCGGCGCGCTCAAGCTCGGCGACCGTCTGCCAGCCAATCGCGAGTTGGCTGAAACATTGGGAGTCAATCGCAGCACGGTCACGACGGCTTATGATGAATTGACGGCGGATGGGCTGATCAACTCGCAGGTGGGCCGGGGCACTTTCGTGAGCGCCGTCCCGGCCGCCAAGCCGGCGCTGGCGGATGAGCGCGTGCTGGCTTCGCCGATGCCGTGGAGCGCGTTGCTTCCGGGTGAGCGGCGCGACCAATGGATGGGTGGCCACGACACCGGACAATCGGGCAAGGAGATGATCTCGATGGCTTACGCGCTGCCAGCGGCGGAGCTTTTCCCGCTCGACGATTTTCGCCGCTCGGTGGACCGTGTGTTGAGGAAAGAAGGGCGCGCGCTGCTGCAACTCGGCGCGAGCAATGGCTACAGCCCTTTGCAGCAATACCTGGCGGCGCAGATGGCGCTCTCGGGCATTCACGTCGAGCCGGACGAGGTACTGATCACCAATGGATGCCAGCAATCGCTCGACCTGATCCACCGGATTCTGGTCCGCCCCGGCGATGAAGTGGCGATCGAGAATCCGACCTATCCCGGAGCGATCAGCGTCTTCTGCGGCGCCCAGACCAAGTACGTCACTATTCCCGTCACCGAGCGCGGACTGGACCTGGAAGTGCTCGAAGACATCCTGGCGCAGCGGCGGCCCAGATTGATTTACACCGTGCCGAGCTTTCACAACCCGACGGGCGCGACGATGGATTTGGCTTCGCGACGACGCCTGGTCGAGTTGGCGGCCAAATATCGCGTGCCGATCATCGAGGACGACATCTACGGCGAGTTGCGCTACGACGGCGCGGCGCTCCCGCCGCTCAAGGCGCTGGACCGTTATGGTCTGGTCATCTACATCAACAGCTTCTCCAAAGTCGGATTTCCGGGCTTGCGCGTCGGCTGGATCGCCGCGCCGCGCATCGTGATTGATCACCTCAACGCGGCGAAGCAGCGATGCGATATGCACGCAAGTTTGATGGCTCAAGCCGCGATCTGCGACTTCACCCGGCACGGATTGCTGGCCAAGCACATCAACCGCGCCAAAAAAGCCTACGCGCAGCGGCGCGAAGCGATGCTTCAATCGCTCGCACGTTACTTCCCCGAAGAGGCCAGTTGGAACAAACCCGAAGGCGGGATGGCGATCTGGGTGAAATTGCCGGAGGCGCTCAACGCGAGCCAGATTTCGATGCAGGCGTCGGAGCAGGGAGTGACTTTCAGTCCGGGCGAATATTTTTATGCTTGCTCGCCGCAACTGGCGACGATGCGGCTCGCTTTCACGATGGCCAATCCTGCGCAGATCGAAGAGGCGATCAAGCGGTTGGGGGCGATTATCAAAACGCGCCTGGCGAATCTGAAGAAGTACCATCTGTTTGGCCGGGCGGCGGCGGGCAGAACGCTGGTGTGATTTATGCTGACGATTTCGCAAGCTAAGACCGATGAGCAGATCGATCAGGCGCGGCTGCTGTTTGAGGAATACGTCTCCTCGCTCGGCTTCGACGTCGCTTTCCAAAATGTCGCAGATGAGTTGGCGCGTCTGCCTGGTCTCTACGCTCCGCCCAGCGGGCGTCTGCTGCTGGCGCTACACGAAAATCGGGCGGCAGGCTGCGTGGCGCTGAAGAAGTTGGATAATCAGACGTGCGAAATGAAGCGGCTCTACGTCAGACCGCAATATCGGAATCTGCGGGTCGGTAAAACTCTGGTGGATGCTCTCATCAGCGAAGCTCAAGTGGCCGGCTACCGGCGGATGCGCTTAACAACGGTGATGACGATGGAGCGGGCAATATCAATCTATCAATCCTGGGGATTCAAAGAGATTCCCGCTTACTGTCATCACCCGGTTCCGGGCACTATCTTTATGGAGTTGACGTTGCCGCCAAAATTGACTGACGTACCGCAGGCTGTCTAGCCTGCGGAGGGCTTTATCATCAAGCCGCCTGGTGGTAACTGAACGACTCGCTGGTCGAGTCATCCGCAGGCTAGACAGCCTGCGGTACATTTTCCGAGGAACAATCAAAATGGAAATCCCGATTCTTCAAATTGACGCTTTCACCGCCGAAGCCTTCAAAGGAAATCCTGCGGCGGTTTGCCTGTTGGACCGCTCGCGCCCCGACGAATGGATGCAGCGCGTCGCAGCGGAGATGAATTTGTCGGAGACGGCGTTCATCGTTCCGCGATCCATCAACAAAGATGGCCGAAAGGATGGATTCGACCTGCGCTGGTTCACGCCGGAGGTGGAGGTCCCGCTTTGTGGCCACGCCACTCTGGCCAGCGCCCACGCGCTGTGGGAGACAGGCAAACTCGCGGCGGGAGAGGAGGCGAGGTTCCACACCCAAAGCGGCTGGCTGACCGCGCGGCGCGCCGGCCCGAAGATCGAACTCGACTTCCCATCGCTGCCAGTGCACGAAACCACGTTGCCAGACGAGATTCGAGAAGCTTTGGGTGTGAAGCCTCGGTTCGTTGGGCGAGACAGCAACGAGCGCAACTACCTGATCGAACTCGAAAGCGAAGAGACTGTCCGCAATCTGCGACCGAACTTCGAGTCGCTGCGCAAAAACGCCACGTCCGGCGTCATCGTCACCGCCCGCGCGTCAACGGCGCCTTACGATTTCGTCTCGCGCTTTTTCGCTTCTTATGCAGGCATTGATGAAGACCCGGTGACCGGCTCTGCGCATTGTTCGCTCGCTCCGTATTGGGCTGAGCGCCTGAGCAAGTCGGAAATGGTGGGCTATCAAGCCTCGGCGCGGGGCGGCGAAGTGGGAGTCCGGCTCAGCGGAGACCGCGTCCTGCTGTCGGGCGCCGCCGTGACGGTGTTGCGCGGCAATTTGATGTGTTAGTGAGCCTTTCATCGCAAAAGGCCGAAGTCTCGCAGGAGAAGGAGGAAATTGATTATGACCAGCGAAGCTGCCGTCGCGTTTCCGTTTTCGCAACCACATCCGAGACCGCAACTGGCCGAGGCGAAGCGCGAGACTCCAACGCCGCAGTTCGATTGCTTCATCGGCGTCAGCGCGCATCTGACCGAGTTGAAGGAATTCATCAGCGTCCAGGCGATGTCGCTTCAACCCGCGCTTTTGATCGGCGAGCGCGGCTTGCGGCAGGAACAGATCGCGCGCGCATTGCACCTGGCGAGCGACAATCAAGATCGGCCTTTCTTCGCCATCAACGCCAGAGCCTTGGGCGAGGATGCGCTGCATCAATTGCTCTTCAGCCCGCGCGGGATGATTGAAAAAATGCGGGGCGGCTCGATCTACATCAACGAGCTGACCGGATTGCCGTCGCTCTTGCAACAACGATTCGCGGCTTACATCGAAGAACAGCGATGGGGCGCTCGATCAGGACGAAAACCTGCTCAGCGTTTGATCTTCGCCACGGAATACGACCCGGCCTCACGCAACGCCGAAAACCGCCTGGCCTATGGTTTGATCGAGCAGCTTCGCGCTTCGAGTTTCCTGCTCAAACCTTTGCGCGAACGGAGCGAAGACATTCCATACCTGATCAACCACCTTGCGTCGCGGATCGCCAAACGTCTGGGCAAAGAAGAGCACGAGATCACCAACGAGGCGATGCAGGCGCTGGTCGAATACGCGTGGGAGCGGAATATAGATGAGTTGGAGTCGGTGATCGAAAGCATGCTCGTCAACGCGCCTCCGCCGCGGATTGATGAAAACCTGTTGCCGGATCGGATCCGCTATGCGTCGCTGCGCACGATCCCGCCAACCGGCATTGATCTATCAACCGTGGTTGACGATTACGAACGGTTGCTGATCGAAACCGCGTTGCGGCAAACCGGCGGGAATCAAACCAAAGCTGGGCGATTGCTCGGCCTGCGCGTGCAGACGCTGAACATGAAGCTCAAACGATTTGCCGAGTTGAACAAACCGATCATCCTCTCTTCCCTGGTGGATTGAGATCGCCGAGGCGAAAAAAATAAAGAGCAGCAGCCGAAGCCCTGCCCCGTGGGAGAAATTGGTTTTAGGAACGAATCTTCAAAGTTTCGCCAGTTTCTGGGTCACGCTGTGATGCGAAAGCGGTTGCCCTCCATAAGCCGGTCGCATCGTCAACTCGATGTTGATCGATCGCAGATCGGTAATGAATTGGCGCACCTCGTCGCGCGCAAAGGATTGAAACTCTTCTTCCGAGTCGAATCGCTGACGTTCGTCCATCAATTGCTTCATCAAATCGCCATAGCTTATGCCTTGTGTTTTGTAGCTACCCATCTTGTCTTCCTCCTGGTGAATGGTAGAAGGCGTTGGGCGGAAGATCGGATTCCCTCCCGCTTCGCCACGTTTTCTATTTCGGCTACACGTTTGGCAACGAGATTAGCATTCAACTTCAGGCCTCCTTGTCGGCTTCCCCTTCAGGCGCCAATCTCAACTTCAATCTCTTTTGTCTTTAAATTTATCGTTCGTTATCGAGGCAATAAGTCGTAAAGGTACACGCCTGATGGCGTGAAAAGTTCCTCGGCTTGTTTGCCTTAAGTGCAAATCGCCTCAAAGGTTTACACGCATTAAACATGGCCGGAAATTCGGCCTCAGTGACCCGCCTTGCGCGTAATTTTTACCTGCGCCGCAGACCGCATCAGCCTTGGCGACCCACGCCAGCGGGCGAATTGAAACGCGCGACGTAACACAAATTGACCCTTTCCACCCACTGTCTGATGTCGGCGGCTAATGTTTCAGCGCCTCTCCTCCAATCCCGCTCCCGATAGCCAAGCCGGCGGGCGAGCGATTTAAACTCCTCAGAGTTCTCTTCGGGAGGCGCCAGGTCGCTCGCGTCGCCGCGCACGATCCTGAGCGCGTCAATCAGGTTCCGCAAGAAGAGGTAAGCCGCGCCGAGCGTGTTGCGCTCATCTTCGGAAATAATCTGCAAGCGGCGCAGTTGATCCAGCGCTTCCAGCGTGCTCGTGACTCTGAGTTCGGGATGATCCTTGCCGTGGAGCAGTTGCAGATACTGCGCAGCGTACTCGATGTCAATGATCCCGCCGGCGCTGTATTTCACGTTGATCTGACCCGGCTTGACCAACTCGCGCGTTTGGCGGCGGCGCAGATGCAGCGCGTTCTCCCAATCCCAGGGAGCGTCGCCGTAAGTGAAGCTGTCACGCTGCGCTTCGACGCGCCGGCCCAGAGCTTCATCTCCGGCTACCCATCTCAATTTGATGAGCGCCTGGCGTTCAAACGGCGCCGCTTCTCCCGTCGCGCTGTAATAATTCGCCAGTTGCTCGAAGGGAGTGGCCAGCGCGCCGGCCTTGCCGTATGGTCTGAGACGGAGGTCAATGTGAAAGATGCCTTTCTCGCGCGCTTCGATGAACTCGACTATTTGTTGCGCCAGTAGCTCGAAGAACAGACCGTTGTCTATCGGCTTGGCGCCGCGCGTCCGCCCCGGCCCGTCGTGGACGAACAGCACTTCGAGGTCGGAGGCGTAACCCATCTCGCGTCCGCCGAATTTGCCCAGGCCACAGATCGTGAACTGGCACGGCGCTCCGTCAGCTTGCGCCGGCTCTCCGTGTTGCTCGACCAGATGCTCAAAACAAATTTTGGCTGCTTCATCGAGCGCGACTTCGGCGAGTTCCGTCAGCGCCTGGGAAAAATCCATCAGCGTGACTTGCGGATCGAGCAGGTGCTTCACGTCGATCAGAAACACCTGGCCGTCCTTGAATCGGTTGAGAATCTTTTTCTTCTCTTCAAAAGTTGAGGCTGGCGCCAACAACGTGGCGAGTTGTTGGCGTAGCGACTGCTTGCCAGGCCTCAACTCCGTTTTAGTGAAGTCTTCCAGAATCGGAAGCAGGTCTTTGAAGCGCAAACTCAGGAAGTCATCCCACAGGAAGTCGCTCGAACCGAGCAGGTGAGCGAGCAGGTTCATCCCTTCCCTGCCGGCGAAGAAAGAGACCATCCGGTCGGGGATGCGCTCTTCGGCGATCTTGTCCAGAAACTGATCGAAGTGGCGCATCGCTTTGGCCGGATCCGGCGCTTCGGGCAGAAACCGTGTGAACTGCTTGATCAGCGCGACCGACGTTCGCAATCGCTCCTGCTCCCTCTCGTCTTCAATCTTTCGCCCCCAACGATCCGCAATGAAGAACTGATCCTGCGCTTGGCGGCTGACGCTCTGGATTCTGACCTTGTGGATGTAAATGCCGCGAAGGCTGAGCGCATTCGAGAAGGCGTAGAGAAAAGCGAAGGCGTCTTCGGAATATACATTCATCACCGTCCAATCCGAAGAAAGCTGGTTGTCAAAGCGAACTTCGACGGGAGAGAGCAAGCCGCTCAATTGCTCATTCATCCTTTCGATGCGCTCTGTCAGAAAGCGATTCAGACGCTCCCTGGCCTGCTCCGGCGAGCCAGATGCTAACAGGCGGACAAGCGTTTGCAGTTCATGCTCAAGCTCGTGTTGCTTCGCTTCAGCGAAAGTGGCGCCCGCATTGAGGCGCACGTTGAAGACATCCACGATCTTGCGCGGCAATGGCCGCGAGGCTTTGATCTTCATCGAGCGCCGGGTTGAACGGAACTGCGGTCGCCCTTCTCCTGACGCCTGCCTCGCGAACGAATAGATGTTCCCCGCGCGAATGTCCAAACCAAAGGCTGACAGCAGGCCACAGAAGATGGAGAACTCCGAGAGGTAATCGAAGCCGACGATGATGATGTCGAACTCGCCTTCGCCACGCGATGTGATCCGGCATTGCGCGGGATGTTCCAGGTCGAGCGCGCAGGACATCTTGATGTGGGTTGAAATTTCTTCGGGAGAGAAGGCCAAAAAGTAATCCTCGTCCATCCGGGCAAAGAAGTCTTGAATGATCTCCTGGCCGACTTCCGGACAGAGAGATTCTATCGCCTGCTTTGACTCTGCGCTGATCACCGTCTTACCCCTTCCTCTAAAGCTCTCAATCTCAGGCTTGCTGAAGTTGCTGCAAACCCTAACTTTGCCTATAATGCGGGTGGAAATGCTGCCGGCCCGAACTGTGGTGTTTATCACCGCATTCCCGTAAGGGATAGGGCCGGTTGATTTATTTTGGCCAAACCTGCACGTAGATCTCGCGATGGGCGATAATCCTTCTGAAGACCTCGGCATCCGGCTTCTCGCTTGAAACCGACCGGTTGATCACACCGGCTACGTAGTCGGCGAGTTGAAGGAGGTTGTTTCCTTCCGAGTTCCGCATTTTGATCTTTTTGATCAGCCTGGTTTCCCGGTTTATTTTGCCTCTCAGATACTTGGAAAGTTGATTTTTGAAAAGCAGGCTTCCGGCCTCATCCATCACGACAATCGCATCAATCAGTTTCTCTTTAGCGTTCTCAAACACCAACCCACAAGCGTACTTGTAGAATGCAAGCTTGTTTTTGAATAAATCGCTGTCGAGCCTGTTCGGGTCCTTGTCTATCACTATCCCGTAATAAAAAAAGTTGTAGGGAGCAACGGCTTCCAGGAAAGCCTGTCTCACTCTGTTTGAGTTTGTCTTGAAGTGAAATTCGCTGTCCTCGCTCCAGCCAAGCTCCCTCTTCAAAAGTGTGATCCGGTCATCACAAGCCTGGGCTTCGTCATGATCTTCGAAGACAAGTAACCCAATCGTGAAAAATCGGCTGGAGCCTTGATCGGTCTTCAGCCCAGGGTCTCCTGATTCGTCTATGAAAACAAGCATAGTAAACGATAACATTTGCGCTCAGGATGCGCGTTGGTTAACCTTCGCCTTCGGATCAATTCCTGTCGGTCGCGCCTTATCTTATCAGAGACTATGACTCCACTGAACATCAAAGACCTGCTGCTCGCCCCAAGCCTCGATCCACAGCAGGTGGCTGCGCTGCTCAATCCTTACGGCTTCAAAGAACCGGCCAAAGCCGACGCGAATCTGCAAGCGATGGCCGATGATCCGTCGGCGCGACAGTTACTGGCCGATATTCTCGAAGAGCTATTGGACGATGTATCACAGTCTGCCGAGCCTGATCAGGCGCTCAATTACTTTGAAAGATTCACTCGCGCCGCCGCCAGCAACATCCACCTCTTCTCCTACTTCAAAGATTCTCCGCGCACGCTCGAAATCCTGGCCAAGACTTTCGGCGGCAGTCCCTACATGGCCGACATTTTGATCCGCGACCCGCATTACCTTTACTGGGTGACCGACCCGCAGAGTCTCTACCACAGCCGAAAAAAACGTGATATCCAACGCGAGCTGGCGCGCGCTCTGAAGACACTCGCAGATGAGCAGAAGCAGCTCGATTACCTGCGAGTGCTCAAACGAAGAGAGATGCTGCTGATTGGCGTGCGCGACCTGCTGCGGCTTTGCTCGGTCGAAGAGACGCTGGCCGCGTTATCAACTCTGGCCGAAGCGTTGATCTCGGCGGCCTATTGGATTTGCGCCTCCGCGCTGCGGCGCGAATACAGGCTCACCAGAAAAGCTTTCAGCAGCTTCACCGTGTTGGGAATGGGCAAGCTCGGCGGCGGCGAGCTTAACTTCAGCTCGGACGTTGATCTGATCTACCTTTACGCCTCCGACCAGGAAGAGGTGGTCGCAGCCAGCAACAACTCATCCATCTCGGCTTCGGAATATTTTCGCCGTCTTTGCCAGAAAATCACCGTGGCCTTGAGCGATTTCACCGGCGAAGGCTACGTCTACCGCGTTGACCTGCGGCTGCGCCCGGAGGGCAAGGCTGGCGCCATCGCCTACTCGCTCGACGGCTTCGAGCGTTACTACCAAACGCGCGGCGAGACGTGGGAGCGATTGGCGCTGCTGAAAGCCTGGCCCGTCGCCGGCGACCACGCGCTCGGCCAGAGGTTTCTCGCAATGGCGCGCCCGTTCGTTTACGACCGGCCCTTCGACCGCAAAGCGCTGGAAGCAGTGCGCGGTATCAAGCGCAAGATTGATCAGCGGATGAAGGTTCGCCAGCAGCGCCTCCGCAACGTCAAGCTCGGCACGGGCGGCATCCGCGAAATCGAATTGATCGCGCAGGCGCTGCAAGTTTGTCACGGCGCCCGAATCCCGCAAATATGCGAGCGAAATACGATGAAAGCGCTCAGTGCGCTTCGTGATCAATCGCTCGTCTCGGCGGAAGAGCGTGACACGCTCGCGCAAGCTTACGTCTTCCTGCGCGACGTTGAGAACAAGCTGCAAATGGTCAACGACGCGCAAACCCACTCGCTGCCTTCCGAAGCGGAAGAATTGACTGCCTGCGCCCGCCGCCTGGGTTACTCCGGCGATGACCACAGCAGCGCCGCCGAACAGTTCCGGCGCGATTACCAGCATCACACCAGCCAGGTGAACCGAATCTTCGAGGCGGTCTTCGGCGCCTCTGAATCGAAACGTTTCTCCCAATCAACTTGATCGACGGCAAAAGTTCGCGCCCCGTGCAAATTCTTCTCCCCGGATTGTGTAAGAATTGCTCAGAGATCGAAACCTTGCTGACCACAACTGAAATGTGAAAACGCTGGGAAGCCTGATTTTATTGGGTTTTCGCGCTTCATCGTTCGACCTCTCGCTCTGGCGCCGCGCTTGCGATAGCGTAGGTGGGGCAACGAGATACCAGGTGGTCAACTCCACTGACGGTGTCAGGCGTCTACATAAGGTGAGGAAAGTAGACGCCAATTTCAGGCGCTTGCAGACATCCCACGGCTGCAAGCGCCTTTTATTTTTGCCAGACGGCAAATCCAAATTAACCGCCCGCCGCGTAACCGCAGTTATAAATCAACCATCAATTGGAGGAAACCTATGGGAAACAGCTTCTCGAAAAGCAAGCTTGTCTGGTTGTCCCTGTCTCTGGCGCTATCGCTTGGATTGATCACAATCGCTTCGGGGCAGCAATCTGGCAAATCACTCTATCAACGGCTGGGCGGCTACGACGCGATTGCGGCGGTGGCGGACGATTTCATTGGCCGTCTGGCTTCTGACCCGCAGTTCGCCAAGTTCTTTGGCGGATTCAGCAACGATTCAAAGAAGAAGCTTCGCCAGCACCTGGTTGACCAGATCTGCGCGGCAGCGGGCGGGCCGTGCATTTACACGGGTCGCACGATGAAAGATTCGCATTCAGGGTTGGGAATCACCGAAAAGGAGTGGGACGCGGGCGGCAAACACCTGCTGGCCTCGCTCGACAAATTCAAAGTTCCGCAAAAGGAAAAGGATGAAGTGATGGCGTTCGTCGCCACGCTCAAGAAAGACATTGTCGAGAAGTAGGCTGATCACTTCGTCCAGTCCTGCAGCGTCAGGCCCGCCACTTGGCCGAAATCGCTCTGGTTGCGCGTGACGAGGATACAGTTGTTGGCAAGGGCGACGGCGGCGATGCGGCGGTCCTGCGTCTTGATCTTCAGCTTCTGTTTTCGCAGGGATTGGTCAATCAACTCGGACGCTGAGTCGAAATCGAGAATAGTCATGGTTTTCAGCCCGTTGATCGTTTCTCGCAATTGGCGGTAAGCGTCAACGAGAGGTTGGCCGGACGTAAATTGTCGAACTCGAGCGAAACGTCCACGAATCTGCTCTTCGGCGGTGATGATGGTAATCGCAATTTCGTCAGGCCGAATTGAAGTCAGATATTTTTTGAGTTGTGGATGTTGTCGGTCGAGAAGGCTGAGATGGTCGGTGTCGAGTATGTAGCGAATCATCACGCCGCCTCTTCACGCATCGCGGCTCCTTCACGCGCCGCTTCTTCCTCATCCAGTTCGCGGCGATAGTCCTCGATTGCCGCGAGGAAATCATCATAGGTCGGATCGTCTTTGAACCGCCCGTAAAGCGCCAACCAGGGGTTTTCGGATGAGCGACCACCGTTATCAATCTCAACGGCGACCAGCTCGCCTTGCGAGAGCAACTGATTCAAAACCTCTTTGGCTTTAGCGACGGCCTCTTCTTTAGTGGCGCCTTTAGCCACGCAGTCTGGAATTCCGATGATGGACGCGACATAACCTTGCTCAGGCTGGTGTTGAACGAAAATCTGAAACGTCATAGCTCTTTCCTCCCGCGCCAATTCTATGGCCGCGTCAATGAACGCGCAATCACTTCGTCCAATCCTGCAACGTCAGACCTGCCACTTGCCCGAAGTCAATCCGGTTGCGCGTGACGAGGATGCAG